>Ga0181588_10002217_pt1 | contig 16896 bp, 17 predicted proteins | sample 071ome_26_FD_148607 | JGI IMG/M metagenome (GOLD analysis project Ga0181588, IMG submission 148607) | Coastal salt marsh microbial communities from the Groves Creek Marsh, Skidaway Island, Georgia - 071409BT metaG (spades assembly) | ecosystem: Environmental > Aquatic > Marine > Intertidal zone...
GGAAACGTTTGTAGATCACCATTACGAACAACAGATCCAGCGATTAGAACCCAGTGGCGAATATGCGGTACTCAGAGAGACCCTCGTTAACTGCCAGGCCGATGAGGTGAGTCACCGGGATGAAGCCGCACGCCTTGCGCTCCCGCATCGGGGGTTGTTGTTACGGCTCTGGTGCGCGGTGGTGGGGTCCGGGTCTGCGCTGGCGGTGGTGGCCGCAAAGCGGATCTAGCACGCTTCCAGCGCCCACTGATGCCGACTTGGCCCCTTTTAAGCTGAATCCACGTCCGTCTAGTTCAGTGCCTGTAGCCGGGGATCATTAGGGTAAATCCAGTCGTCACCCAGCACCTGTTGTACCGCGAGGTCCACGGGCACCTTGTCGAGGCCGATCATCCGGTCCGCGTGTTGATTCCAGTGATAAATCCGCGCTTCCTGATAACTTAGCGGCACCCCCTTAAAGCCCGGTGATTCCATCGATTTCTGTATCTGGGTGCCGAACTCGGTGTCCTCCCGGAGGATCTTGCAGAGCTCTTCGCCGTTATTTAGGGTCCAGTAATCCGGGCCCGGGCCGTCGCCCCAGTCGGGCGCAATCGTCCAGCACTCCAGCCGACACTTATTAATGCCGTTAGGCCAAAAGAGCAGTGGCGCAAGCACAAACTCCGTCAATTGCGACACCCAGTTGGGAAAGATGCCGTAGGACTGTATGCACGTTCTTGCTATTTCACTCACCGTTGCGATCTCGGCGCGCGCGCCGACGTCACGGGTCGACTCTGCGTTCTCGGTTTCGCTCACGCGCGGCGGCGGTGCGACCATGCGACCGTGGCCGTTGGGGTAGAGCGTGTTCACGTTACGGCGATGATCCAATAACGGCGCCACCGTCGTTGGGTGGATATTCGGCACGTGGTAGACCTCGGTGTTCGCCTCCATGGCGATCTTCCAATTGCAGTCGAGGTCAAAGCTATAGCGTGCAGATAATCTGCACTGATCGAACTGGAATTCGCGCCACTCGTCGGCAATCGGTCCGAGCCAGTCGAGGAGCGGAATGGCGTCAGCATCGAAATTGACGAAGATGAACTTACCGAATCGCTCACATCGAATCGCGGACAGGCTACGACAACTGAAATCCAAGTCGCGGAAATCCTCGGGGTCTTTAACCGCCTGCAGCTGACCGTCCAGTGAGTAGCTCCAGCCATGGTACTTGCAGGTCAGTCTTAACCGCTTGCCCTTGGAGTCGGTCACCACCGGGGCGCCACGATGGGAGCAGACGTTGTAAAACGCTTTGACCTCGCCTTTTTCTGTGTGCACGAGCACCACCGGCTCGCCGGCTTGCTCCCAGGTCATATAGCAACCGGGCTCAGGGATTTCATCGAGATGGGCGGCAAACAGCCAGGATTTTTTAAAGATCTGTTCTTGCTCTAGGGCAAAAAAGCGAGGGTCGGTGTACCGGCCCGCAGGAATATCGGGCAAATGGGGGAAGGTTTCTGGCGGCGCGGTTCTCGCTGCCTCGTACTCCATCAGCGCGCGTAGGGTGTTAATTTCCTGTTGTTCCATGGGGCCCGTGCTCCGCTACTATTGCCGCCGCCGGCTGATGCACTGACGGGGCGGATGCTGATGCCACGATCGCCGATCTCTCGACTCAGCGGTATCGCCTCGTTGGCATCTTAAGTCAGTCAGTCGGGAAGTGAAAACACTGATTGCCCAGCGGACACTATTGATACGGGCGATGTGTAGCGGCGATGAATTGTGTCAAAGAGGAATCGTGTCAAAGAGTGCCGCTATGCGTCATGATTCTGAGCGGTGTCGGCAAACGCCAACTCTGGTCGTAGCGCTGTCCCTCCAGAACCTGAGGGGCTATGCTGGAGGCAGTATCGCAGCTCAGGGACAGACGTTATGACACTCTCTTTACGCGCCTATCGCCTGTTGCTACTGCTTATTCTGACCTGCGTCGGGTCCGGCGCGCTGCCCAGTTTTGCGCAAGCTGAGGACGAGTCCTTTGAGCCGACAGTCATTGCCCAAAATTTACTCCGCGAAGCGATCGAGGGCGTTGCTGATAAAGAGGTGATGGTGAATCGCGTGAGCTTTCCCCCTCACACCGAGCTACCGTGGCACTGGCACCCTGGCGAAGAGATTTTTTATGTCATCGAGGGGGTTGTGACACTTAAGCGTCGTGATCAGCCCGATCAATCCGTGAGTGCGGGGGGGGCACAGAAGATAGCGCCAGAGGTTATCCACACGGGGCTTACCGGCGAAGAGGGCGCTGAGTTGGTGATTTTCCGGGTGCACACCTCGGGGTTACCCGAGCGCTATCTCGCCGAGTAGCGCTGACGTCTATGAACATCAGGCTGGGTCCGGGTGTCATGGTCGCAGCGGCCTTTGTGGGCCCGGGGACCGTCACCACCGCCAGCGTCGCCGGCGCCAGCTCGGGTATCGCACTGCTGTGGGCGATTTTGGTATCGGTGGTTGCAACGATCGTGCTTCAGGAGCTCGCGCTGCGGAGCGCGTTATCAACGAATGAGGATCTGGCGCCGCTGATCCGGCAGTTTGGTCATGCGCGCGGTTGGGGTATCCCGGTGGCGCTTTTGGTTGTCGCTTCGATTGGGCTGGGGAACGCAGCGTATCAGTCGGGTAATTTGGCGGGTGCTGCCCTGGGCCTCACCCATGCAACACGGGTCGCGTTCACGCAGGCGGTGATTGTCATCGGAGCCATCGCCGCTGTGTTGATATTGCTGGACCGATATCGACTGCTCGAGCGCATCATGATCGCGTTAGTAGCACTCATGGCAGGTGTTCTGATGAGTCTGGCGATTGCCTGCCTGCCGGAGTTGGCGGCGGCTCAGGCGCAAGTCGCCGCCATCAAGTCTGCTACTGACATGACGGTGGTGCTGGCACTGATTGGTACCACCGTGGTGCCTTACAACCTATTTCTCCACGCGACTGCCGTGCGTCGTCGCTGGCAGGGAGTGGCACTCGATGCCGCGCTACGCGAAGCCCGACTCGAATCGGCGATCGCGATCATCATCGGTGGCGCTGTAACCGCCGCGATTGTGGTCGTTGCGACCGTGGTGATTGCCGGCGACACCTCGCAAAACGCGCTGGATGCGCTACTCGCAGGCATAGATCGACGGTTCCCAAACGTCGGCAGCTGGGCCATGGGTCTCGGGCTCTTCGCGGCGGGTTTGACTTCAGCGATCGCGGCACCCGTTGCCGCAGGTTGGGCGGTCTGTGGTGTGATGGGTTGGCCGTCAGCTGCAGGTAGCCGGCCCTTTAAGGCGGTGGCGCTATCAGTGTTGGCCATCGGCCTCGTTTTTGCGCTGGTCAGCGCGCGGCCCGTCGGGTTGATCGTACTCGCGCAGGCCACTAATGCGGTGCTGTTGCCGGTGATTGCGGTACTGCTCTTGGTCATCGTAAACAGCACCTTGGTGCCAGAGACTTACCGCAACGGCTGGCGACGCAACGCATTGGTTGCGGGAGTGATCGCTCTGGTCGTGGTATTGGCGGCGACTAAATTGCTGTCGATGATCGGTTAGCGCTCGACACTCAAGCCGGAGGCAGATGGCTTACTGCCGCAGTGATGACATAGCCCATGCCAGGGATCCAAAAACACAGATGGCCAGTCAGGTATTGGCAGTCTGGCTGGCTCGCTAAAAGAGGAGGGCACTTATGCTGATGCTAAAAGACAAGACGGTTGTCATTACCGGTGGTGCGACGGGTATCGGGTTGGGCGTTGCAAAGGTGTGCGGTGAGCAGGGTGCCAATATCGTGATTGGCGAGCCGCGGAGGGAGCGGCTCGATGAGGCAGTCCATGCATTGCGCGAGCTGGGGATCACTGCCCGGGGCAAGTGTGTTGATGTCGCGGTGCCTGAGCAAATTGAGGCTTTCGCCGAGGATGCGTTCGCGGCGTTTGGCGAAGTCGCATTGGTCGTCAACAATGCCGGCGTGGGTCAGCGCTCCGGGTCGGTACTCGATACACCACTTGAGGAGATGCAGCGCGTGATGGCAGTCAATTTTCAGGGCGTCTGGCAGGGATGCCAGGTATTTGGCAAGCGTCTGATAGAACAGGGCACGGCGGCCGCGATCTACAACACGGGCTCAGAAAATAGCTTCTTCGTGGCGGTGCGTCATGCGGCCGCATACGTGGCCAGCAAGCATGCGGTACTCGGTCTCACTGACGCCCTGCGCAACGAAATGCCCGAGCACATTGCGGTAGGCATGATTGCACCGGGTTTTGTGGGATCAGAGCTGATTCCCGAGGCGATCCGCGATCTGGGGATGCCCGTTGATGAATTTGCGGCCATTGTGTTGCCGCAGATGCTCGCTGGAGAGCGGTATGTGGTTTCCCACGGCTATAACCAAGTGCGCATCGATGAGCGCCATGCCGAGATCAGCGCTGCCTATACCCGATCCGCCCCAAGACAAGCGGGTGATGATTGCTACGATGTTCAGCAACTGCGCGCACGTTTATCTCAGTGACGGGGCCTCGCTACATGCTGATCAGCGCACTGGCATTTGCGCTCATGAGCGCCATGGTGAAAGAAGCGAGCCTATTAGGATTGCCGCTTTTGCAAATCATCTTTGTGCGCGCGGTCATCTCTGTGGCGCTGTCGCTTGCTGATATTCGTCGGGTCAGAACCCACCCTCTGGGCAATCGGCGGGGGCTTTTACTGGCGCGCGGTGTGGCGGGGTTCACCGCTTTGACCAGCGTCTTCTATGCCATCATCCACCTGCCGATTGCGGCGGCCACCATGTTGCACTACATGCATCCCGTATGTACCGCGGTGCTGGCTTTCTTGTTTCTGTCTGAGCGCCCGACAACCGCGACGCTGGCCTGTATTGCACTGAGCCTAGTGGGATTGGGCTTTATGGTCGCGCCTTTATGGCTGTCTGCCGAACCCACTCTGCTGAGTGTGTGGCCAGTGTTAGCCGGCTTGGGCGGCGCGTTGGGGAGTGGTATCGCCTATACCCTCGTCCGAAAACTGGTTGTCACTGAGCACCCCTCGGTGATCGTTTTATATTTTCCGCTGGTGTGCCTACCGGGCACACTCTTGCTCGGGGGGCACGAATTCATCTGGCCGGACGCACGAGGCTGGTGGGTGCTTCTCGGTATCGGCTGCTTTACCCAGCTGGGCCAGCTCGCGTTGACCAAGGCGATGCAGACAGATTCAGCGAGCCGCGCAACCAGTTTGAGCTACGTGCAAATTGTATTTGCAGCGCTCCTGGGTTGGCTGTTTTTTGCCGAAATCCCCGCTACCGCAACGCTGATTGGCGGCGCACTCATCTTGTTGGGGGCTGCCATTAGCGCGGGCATGCAACCGAGACCTGCCGCGAGCTAGCGCGGCTTCTTTCATTTGCAGGACCCAGACTCGTTAAGGTGATTCCCCGGGCAGTGCTAATGAGCCGTGCGCAACCTCGCCCTTGAAAAGGGTGACCAAAGCGGCGGTTTCGGAAATTTCAGCCGCGGGAATCTCAAATAGGTTCCGATCAAGCACCACCAGATCCGCCAGCTTGCCGGCTTCGATAGAGCCTGTCTCATCTTCTCTGTGATTCACAGATGCCGCATGGATCGTGAAGGCTTCAAGCGCTGCTTCCAGTGACACTCGCTCATGAGGCAAAAACGCCTCGCCAGGTGCTTCTTCCGGGCCCTCGGGATTTTTCCGGGTGATCGCGACTTCAATTTGCACCCAGGGGTTAGCGGTCGAGACGGACCAATCGCTACCAAACGCTACGGTGCCGCCGGCGTCAATGACGCTCTGAATCGGATACATCTGCTGCGCGGTTTCTGCACGGATAAAAGGCAGCGTCAGATCGTTGATGTATTCATCGGCGTAGGCCCACAGCGGCTGAAAATTAGCGGTCACACCGAGCTCGGCAAACCGCGGTATGTCGGCGCGGTCGATGATTTGCAGATGCGAGATATGGTGGCGCCCGTCGGTTAATCCGTTGTTGGCTTTCGCGGCTTGTATCGCGTCGAGGGCCTGCCGGATCGCGCCGTCGCCAATGGCATGAAAGTGCACCTGAAACTGTGCGGCATCGAGCGCGGTCACGATGTCCTTGAGCAGTGCGGGTTCGACCATGGGAATCCCGGTGACGTTATCGGTATCGAGTAAATAGGGTTCCAGCATGACGGCGGTGTAGTTCTCCATGACGCCGTCTTGCATGATCTTGACGGTGTTGGCGCGTACCTGGCCTTCCCGGTAGGGCTCTCTTAGCGCGATCAGGTCCGCAACCTGCTCCAGTCCGCGCTCGCGCTCCCACCACAGCGATGCTTCCACGTGCAGGCTCAGTTCACCAAGCGCTTCCAGCGCGTGATACGTTTCAAGATCCTCGGCGGTAACAATGGCATCCTGGACCGCAGTAATCCCATATGCATTGAGCATGGCGACGCTATAGCGCAATCCGTCGAGAGCAGCCTCTGGTGTTACCGCGGGGACCACGTGATCCAGGAGGTTGCCCGCGCCTTCTTGCAGGCTGCCAATCAGCTCGCCCGTCTCAGGATGACGGTCAATGCGGCCGTCAGGCGGATCCGGTGTCTCAGCAGTGAGGCCCGCGAGTGCCAGCGCCTTGCTATTCGCCCATGCGGTGTGGCCGTCGCTTGAAAACAGCAATACCGGGCGGTCGGGAACTACGGCGTCCAGCAGCTCTTTGGCAGGCATCCCGCCCGGGCCAAATGCCGACATGGCCCAACCGCCGCCGGTAATCCAAGCGAGGTCCGGATTGGCTTGGGCGTAGGTTTCGATAAGCGCGAGGTAATCCTCGGCAGTTTCTCCCACGCTGAGATCGCAAGAGAGTGCATCGATCCCGCCCATGATGGGGTGGATATGCGTGTCTTGCAGTCCCGGCAGAACGAGCCGCCCGCCCAGATCAACCACTTGCGTCTTGCTACCTGCCTGAGCGAGCGCCTCGGCGCTGCTACCGACAAAGCTGATTCTGCCATCCGTAATCACCACGGCCTCTTGCACAGACCGGCCAGGGTCGAGGGTATAGATGACGCCGTGATTGAGAATCAGATCGGGTTGCGATGCGTCATTGCAGCCGATCAAACACGCTAGGGAAAGACTACTCAAGAACCGCAGGTTAAAAGGCTGCACAGTCAGACTCCTTTTCGTGGCCGGGTGCCGGGAGGGTCAATGGCCACCCGCGGCACGCTAATGTAGCAGAGCCGCGAGTCCCTCGCGTTATTCTTAACGGGGTGGGTGTTCTATCAGCAGTGTGGGTATGTTGAGTGCGTGTGATTTGACCGTGCAGACCCGGGTACCCGGTTTGCGGCCTTCGCGAATCTCCGACACGGCGACGCCCGATTCGGTCAGCCGAGCGTGGGTGACATCCAGATCGTCTGATTTGAGCGCCAGCCCCCATAACGTATCCTGTTCGGGCGCTGTGTCCGAGGCAATGACCTCAATACTCATCGAACTCGCCCTAAAGAACAGCTGTGTGCCACCCCACTCGGGGACCTCCTGTTCAAGCGCGAGCCGAATCCCCAGCTGATCGCCATAAAAACGCTTGGCGGCAGCAGCATTTTGCGTCTTGACCACCACGTGATCCACGGCGGTGATGGGTCCCTTACCCACCGGAGTCGCCTCGGGTAGTGTGGAATCCGCTGCGTGTTCGATACAAAACGAGAAGATACCTCCCGCGGCCGCCATATCCCAAAAGATGTTCTGCCAGTGGCGCACCGCACCCGAGTTGTTGTCGACCCCGTGGCCCGGCAGTGGATCGGAGGCGGCTAAACCCTGGGCGCGAGCGTGTGCAATGAACTCGTCAGCACTCTCGGTGCCAAAAACCAGACCACCCAAACAAGCACCGCGCTCCTGGAGGATTCCGTTAATGATGTCTGCCGCCAAGCCCTCACCTAGGGGCGCCAACAACTCGATGTAAGTATTGTCTAACTTGAACAGGGTGTTCTCGGTCCCGTAATCCGGATGTTCGCCGCGCCAGCTGGGCATTCGGCCCAGCAACACGCCGAAGTCTCGAGTGGCGGCGCTTAAATCCGGTACCGCGATAATAAGGTGATCAATCAGGGTGTTCACGGGTCGCGTCGGCTCCTTGTGGCCCATTGCAACCGCGAGCTCAGGGTTGCGGTGGCGGCGTTGCGGACTGGCCTGTTGGCCCCCTCATTGGTTACTCTCAGCCGATACATACTGACCGGTGAGACGACCTCATGAACGATTTAATCCTGCAGCCAATCCTGTTTATGGGCGCGCTCAGTTTTGTGATGATGCTGTTGATGTATATCACGCGCATCCCCGCCGCGAAAATACTCGAAGCCGAAGGGGTCGACTTACAAAAGCTCTCCCACCCGGCACAGCTTGGCGGTGTATTTCCCAGTAAAGTGGAGCGCGTAGCCGATAATTACAATCACCTGTGGGAGCAGCCGACCCTCTTTTATGCGGTGGTTTTAGTGATCTGGGCGCTGGGTCACACGGATACGACCCACCTTTACGCTGCGTGGGCTTACTGTGGTCTGCGTTTGGTGCACTCGCTGGTGCAGATCACGGTTAATTATGTGTGGGTCAGGTTTAGTCTGTTTATGCTCAGCTGGATGGCGCTGGCAACCATGCTATTGCGGGAAATCCTCACCGCCTTGGGGCATTAGTCACGTACTAGAGCGCAATGCCTTTCTGCGTGGACGCTGAAGTTTGATCAGCGCGCGGCCGATTCGGGCGATTAATCTGTGGGCCGACGCTGGCCCAGGATCAGCCACAGCTGGCCGATAATGATAAACAGAGAACCGGCGGAGAGCAGAAAGGGGTCAATATAGAGGTGCTCGTTAAAGGCAAATTCGCCCTTGGAAATTTTTGCCCACCCCATGAAATTTTGATTCACCGCGACGACCGCACCGAGAAAACCGATCACTGAGGCGACGTAACGAACAATCCAATGTCGGGGCTGGGGCAGTAGCATGACCAGCCCTAGCAGTAAGATAACTGTGCGTTGCACCCGGCAATAGGGGCAGATGTAAACGGTGCCAGCGAATTCCATACCCCAGGCGCCTGCACCAATCAGGATCGCGACGACGCCCAGCATGCGCTGATGGCGATACCAGAAGTCCAAGTTGAGGACGCTCATCATTGTATCCCCCGACCTCGCACGACCTGATCATATTGCCTGCCAGCGCGACTATAAACTCATGCGGCTTGCTGGTCGTCCTCGATCGCGTCCGGTGTATCCGAGTTGGTTGCGAGCTGTGCTTCCAGGTCTTTGACCTTCTGCTCCAACACCTTATTCTCTGCGCGCGCTTGGGTCAGTGACTTCTGCAGTTTGTCGGCAGCCGTGGTTTTTTCGGCCAGCTTTTTCTTTGACGCGTCCAAATTTTTCTTCATGCGCTGCGGGTCAAACTTTTGCAGCTCTGCTAGCAGGGCGCGCTCGGCAGCGAGGTCTTTTTGCAGCGCTTTAACGCGGGATTTGGCTTCCGCTACTTCTTCTTTCATGTTCTCCGAGCGATTGTGTAGCTCGCGATTGCGCTGCTCCAGCGCTTGGGTGCTCTGCGTTTTACCTGACATGTCGCTGATCGTGGCCAGCTGGGTAGCGATGGTCTTTTCGAGTTCGTTGACTTTGTCTTCCAGCGCTTGCTTTTCTTTGGTGAGCTGCGCGGCGGCGGCGTCTTTAGCAGCAAGTTGTTGCTCATACTCACCGCGGAGCTTCGATTCGAGCTCGATCACTTTTTCGAGTTTATTCAGTGTGAGGGTGTCGTTCATTGACCGTCCTGTGTTTTGAGCTTTGCAGCAATCCCCGGCCAAATAGGTGGCGTTGCTGATATTCAGCGGATTAAGGCAAAGGGGTTAATCTGTCAGATGTGTTGCGGGGCGCATCCTATCGCAATTGGCGGTAAAAAGGGCGGCCTGAAAGCATTTTTTGCCAATGGGGCTCTAATAGGCGGTCTTTTCAGCGCGCTAGCCACCGCGCCTGAGATCGCTAATGAGCTGCCGGACGGTTTTGCGCGAGAGAAGGCGCTTTTTTTCATCGCGCTCAATCACTTTGCCGGGTAACCCGGTGGAGTCGTAGTAAATAATGCTGCCCTGGGCAAAGTGGTGGGTGACACAGGACTTACGCGTCAGGTCCTTATTAAGTCGTCGGGAACCACCGTGCATGAGCCGTTCGTGCCAGATAAGCAGTGATCCGCGTTTGGGCCGATAGATTATCGGCTCGACCCCTGAACTCTCTGCCAGCTCCCGCCAGCGTGCTTCAACGGTACGGGCAAAGGTTGACCACTGGCTGTTGTGTACCTTGGGGATGCCCGCATCTGCCATCATGACCGGCTGCCAGCGGTGGCTGCCCGGGTAAATCATCAGCTCGCCGGAGTCTGGCTGAATATCCTCGAGCGCCAGCCAAGCCCCACACATAAACCCCCGCGGAAATACGCTCAGGTGGATCGCGTCTTGATGGGGCGCTTGCTGGGTTCCATTAATAAAACCGATGACCTGGCATACCGTAGAGGGCACCTGCATCAGAGTATCGATCAGTTGCTGGGTCTTGGGGTAGGTGGTGACGTCCCAGAAGGAGTCGTATTTGATATGCATGCGCTGCAGGCGCTGACTGCTACCTGGAGTAAATCCCGAGTCGCCAACGGCTGCAGCGTGGCCCATGGCAGACGTTAGTTGATCGATGAGCTTAGTATCCAGGTGATTCTCGATCTCAAACCAGCCCTCATCAAGAAATTGCCGGAAGGGCGCCTCGAGGTCCGCCGGCACATTGCCGCTTTTAACGAGCGCATCCAGCCTCTCGTGACAGTCGTGGCGGTCGTACCAAGGGACAATCTCGTCATTGTCGTAACGATAGATGGCACTGTCGCAAGGGCCGGTGAGAAACAGAGGCACCTGATCGCTGACGAGTTGCTGCTTTACGTTCGCTGCAACGTCACCCAGGTTGCGAACACGAATTTTTAAGTGGCCGCCGGAGTTGGCCGCACTCCACTTGATCGTATATTTTCCATTGGCTAATAAGTGCGAATGAAACGCGATCCAGCTGTCCTGCGCTTGATCGGGCACTACCGTTTTAGTGGTATGCCCAATGCCGCGTTCGGCGATAATTTCGATCGAGAAGTCAACTGGTAGGGCCGCTAGTTCTGCTGAGTGTGTTTGCAGTTGTATGCGCACGATTCCGCTCACCACTCCGGCCGAAAAGTTGACGTGAACAGAGTATCTGTTGCGGAATGGAAAGAGCTGTCGTACGCGTTTTGTCATATGAGTTAGTAAGCCGGGTAAGCGCTCATCCAGTGGTCTGCACCTATTCGAGGCGCCAACATATCACTAATTCAGGTCCGGGAATGATGCTTGCCTCCAGGAGAGAGTGTTTGCTGCCAGCAGCATTGGCGAGCGCGAGGTCGCCACAAGTGTCGACTCATAAAAAGAGGGGGTTTTTCTTTATTGCCGGTTACCAGTGGCGGGGCGACGAAATTCGGGCGCTCCCCCCTGCGGCTGGGCTGAGACTATGGCCTAACGTCAGCCCCGTTTCTGCTTGTCAGTAGAAAAAATACCACCCTGTTATGGTTTCAGGATAAAAATGAAGCAGAGGACGTTCATCATGAGCATCGCGCACAAGATATTTTACTCAGGCTTGATGACTTTTTCGCTGCAGATGGTCGCCGAGGCGCAAGATTTAAAAGACGCTGCCACAGCGCTAACCTCTGCGGAAATTCGCGCCACCTTTGATAACGTCATCGACAATGCAGAGGTGCTCGATAGCCCGGGCGTCAGTGCCGAAACCTATTGGCGCGCTTCAGGCACGTTTGAAACACGTTGGTCGAGTAGCCAGAAAAGCGGCGAGGCTAAGGGGCTATGGCGAGTGCAGGACGATCGGCGCTGCGTGAAATTGGAAGACCCGGAACCGGCATCGGGAGCGGGGGGAGAGCCAGCTGAATCCGCTGTGTGGCGATGCGGCGCGATTTTGAGCCTACCCGATGGCAGGTTGCTATCGCTGAACCCTGATGGTTCCCCGCATGGAGTCCACAGACTGACCCCGATGCCATAATCAGGCTTATGCTCTCGCTGCGGCTTAATCGATTTGTGATACGCGAATACCTACAGCCTATTTTGCTTTCTATTCGCGGCGGGAGGGCGACATGACCCACCAGGCACCTCATGCCATTCGTCAAGGCAGGCACACCGCCGATCTGCCCGATAGCTTCGTGGTGTTCCTGATTGGCGCGAGGATCAATACCTGGTGGGCGATCCACAAATGGCTGCCGATCATGCTGGCGATGCCCCGGATGTTGATCGAACTATCGCGTGACCCCTCGCTGGGGCTACTGCACTTCCGCAGTCACTTTGGCCTTCGTAACGCAATGGTGATTCAGTATTGGCGCAGTAGCGAGGATCTAATCGCTTACGCACGCAATCAGCAGGCAGAGCATCTGCCCGCCTGGGCTGCATTTAACCGGCGAGCCTATGCTTCGAACGCCGTAGGTATCTGGCATGAAACCTATGTGGTAGGTCGTGACAAGTGTGAATGTATCTACGGCAATATGCCGCTTCACGGTCTAGGTGCGGCGTTCCCGCTGATCCCTGCGACGGGTAAACAGCGCAGTGCGCGCGGACGACTCAGCCAAACCCCCGGTGAGGATAACGACACCATCGGGCAATAATCCGCGCGCTTATCTCGGAGGCATCCGAATGCCGCCATCCATACGAATTACTTCGGCGTTCATGTATGGATTAGTGATGCACTCCATCACCGTAAAGGCCAGCTCTTCGGCAACACCGAGGCGCTTGGGGAACAGTACCGACGCACCCAGCTTGGCTTTAAACGCTTCTGCCGGCTCGCCCTGACCGTAGATCGGTGTGTCGATTAAACCGGGCGCCACTGTGTTGACGCGAATACCGACAGAACTCAAATCACGGGCAATCGGCAAGGTCATCCCGACAACACCGCCTTTAGAGGCTGAATAAGCCGCCTGGCCAATCTGGCCGTCGAAGGCTGCACAGGAGGCCATGTTGACGATCGCGCCACGAGCGCCGTCTGCATCCATGGGCTCGGTCTTTGCCATGGCCGCAGCTGCGCGGCTCAGCATATTGAAAGTGCCCACGAGATTGACCTGAATAACAAAATCAAAGCCCTTGATATCCATCGGTTCATTGTTACGGTCGATGGTGCGCGCGGGCAGGCCGAGGCCCGCAGAGTTCACACAAACCCGCAGCGGGCCGAGCTTACAGGCAGCGGCAACCACCGCATCAGCGTCTTCGGTCTTGGTGACATCACACTTGACGAAGACGCCACCGATCTCAGTGGCGATCTGCTGCCCGCGTTCTTCGTTAAGGTCGGCGATTACCACCTTAGAACCGGCCTCTGCCAGCTGGAGAGCGGTCGCCTCACCAATACCGGAGGCGCCTCCAGTAACAATGGATGAGCTCTGGTTTAGATTGACTCTTGGCATGATGTATATCTCTCCATGATTGATTCATTCAGCAAGTGTGCTCAATCGCAGACTTGGCCGCAAATCTTTGCGCACGATGTTGCCGCCAATCGCGCTATGAAATGCAACGGCTCGAATACTGCTCTAGAAAGAGGATTGGTGCTAAATAGCAAAAAGAATTTCTGATGACGCCGGTGTAGTCTAAATAGCTAGCGATTGAAAGCACCCGATTGGCGCTGACCGCTGGACAAGGCCGGGGCTTCCCGAGCCTTTGGCACTGATATATGAGTCAATGAGAATGGTGGGCCCACCAGGACTTGAACCTGGGACCAATCGATTATGAGGATCCTGGAGACCCCGCTCCGGTCACCCTAAGGTGAAGACTCGAAAGGCCTTTTTTGGACGCTGATTTTCGATTTGAAGCAGTCCGAACCTATCCCGAACCGTCTCGCCCTATGACAACGCTCCGGGCGGCGTAACTTTAAGAGTTAATAACAATTTTCTCAACCGAGAACCGAACTTGCACCGAGAGTCGATCACCTTAGCTGCAGGGATTGGATGGAGTTAGAGATGGTCTATTGAGTGGCTTGATACAGCAGCCAAATAGGCATACCCGGAATCAGCTCCTCTGGGATGATGGGTGCGGTCGCAGCAGAAGTGGAGCTGGCTAGATTCGCGGAATTGGTGACCGCCACTGTGCAGGTATAGGCAATGCCATTGGTCAACCCAGACACAATAACTAGCGATGAAGTACTGGTGCCTGTATTTGTTGATGCCGTCACTACAGGTGGCAGTGTTAAGACGACGGAATCAATGCGATGATCCTCAGGGGACCGCCGCTACCGTCACGAATTTTCATTGGCAAGGCTACGATCCAAGCGCCTGTCGCAGGTAACTCACTCATCGATGCAATGTTTTCAAAACCAATGATGTTCTGGCTGTACAGGATCTGATGCGCGATAAAATCTTTCGACTGACCGTAATCAATGCTCGGTGTGTCTAAACCAACGGCAGCCACGCCTCGCTCAGCAGCTAAGAAACGCGCAGCCGATTCGGAGAAACCCGGGAAATGCAGCTCTGCTATTGCCTCAGGTCCTCGCTTAGGTGTTCCCATATATTGCTCCTGATCAGGCCAGAACTTGGCAAATCCGGTGTTCATCAAAACGGCTGATCCTTTGGGTATTTGACCGTGTTGAGCTTCCCACTGTTTAAGAATATCTGCCGTAAGCAAGTAATCTCGGTTACTAGTAGCCTCATCGGTCACGTCGACAACCACTGCGGGTAGTATGAGGCTGGAGAGTGGTACTTCATCAGCGGTCCAGGTATTCGCGGCAAAATGAATCGGGGCATCGAGATGTGTGCCCCCATGCTCTGCCGTGCGAACACTATAAGCGGTGTAATACCATCCGCCCTCGGTAATTCCCTCGAATTGTTTATCGTGCTGAAAGCCCTTTTCAGTTGGCCAATAGATCGTATTTTCGTCAAACGCATGAGTAAGATCCACAGCTCGATAGCCTTCGAAAGGGTTAGCCAATGCCGAGAGGCCAAAACACATGGCCGTTAAGGCACCTAATTTTAGAGACCAATTCATCATCTTGCTCCTCATTAAGAACTTGTTTGTGGACTGCGTCTACTTGGCGCTGTTGCGCTCCGGATTGAGGTACCAATCCGATGAGATTACAGTCAACATGAGCGGTTTAGAACCTCGCTAGGGTTACGGGAAGGGAAGGGAAATATGCAAAAGCTAGTGCTAGCGATTACGCATCTCGGAGCTGTTGCGTTTGGATGTGCGTTAGGCGTTTATCTATTGCCTATACTTGTCGCGCCCGATACACCGGACATTCCGGCAATCGAAGCGGCACAGTCGAGCGGCCCCCGCTTTGAGGCGCGCTTCGACAGGGATAGGGAAGATAGTGATTTTTTCCATTGGGGTGAAGGTGTCATTAAAGTTTTTGACGATACCATTGTGTTCGATGGTGAAATGGCGCCCGGACCTGATTATCGACTGTACTTAACACCTGAGTATGTGGAAACCGAGGACGCGTTTTTACGCATTAAAGCCCAATCGACACAAGTTGGGTCAATCAAAACCTTCGATGGATTCATCGTGGAGGGTATCTCGATCTTAGACAGTGTTGAGTTTAATTCCGTTGTGGTTTGGTGCGAGCGCTTTTCACAATTTATTACCTCAGCAAAACTGCAGTAAGCGCAGATTACCAGTCAGCTCAGCGGGCCCCGCGAACCCGCGGAGGCCGGATCGGAAGCTTCACGATGCACGGCCATGTCGTTTGCAGAGGTCCTAGAGGAATTTATAGCCCCTCTTTGAACTCGAGCTTCAGCGCTGCTTAGCGATGTTGAAGTGTCGCGATTCGCAATTGACAATACAGCTTCGTCACTCAGGGCTCTGCCATGGCCATAAAAGAAATCATTCGGATGGGGCATCCAACCCTCAGGTTACCCGCTGAACCCTATCCCATTAAAAAAATTGGCTCGGATGAGTGTCACGAACTGATCGCCGATCTCAGGGACACCTTAGCGGCGGCAGGTGGAATCGGCCTTGCTGCGCCCCAAATCAATGTTGCCGTGCAGGTTGCAGTGGTGGATATTCCCGCGGGCCCTACCCGCTACGGTGACCTATCGCCAGTCCCGTTCTCTATCTACATTAATCCAAAGCTGACAGTGCTCGATGACTCACGAGCGGGGTACTGGGAGGGTTGCCTATCGGTCCCGGGATTGCGGGGATATGTGGTAAGACCCCAGCGGGTTAAAGTCGATTTTATTGATCTTAATGGGAGCGAGCAGTCGCTAATCGCCGAGGGCTTCACCGCCACAGTGTTCCAGCATGAGTTTGATCACCTCGCGAGCAAGCTCTATATCGACCACATCAGCGATACTCGGTTGCTGGTATTCGAAGACCAGTTTGTCGAGCATGGTGTTGATGCACTAACGAGCGACTTACAAGCCGATTCGCTGCGCGCCTACTTACCGCCAACATATCGATTTGATCGGAGCGCCAATGCGTAATGCCAAATCAACGGAGCCGCCATCATCTAAGACGATGCAACCATCGATTTAGCTGCGGTTTACGATCGATTTGCTGACACGTACCACGAGAATCGCGGCGCCTTCGACATTGGCCCGCTACTTCGCGAGCTAATCGACACTCATCGGCACAGCGATTGCCACTTGCCCGATCTTGGATGCGGCGCAGGGGAACCCGTCGCAGCGACTTTCCTAAAGGAAGGTTGGCAAGTGGCGGGGGTCGATATCTCACAGCGCATGCTCGACCTAGCGGGCCAGACCCTGTGACAAAATGTGCGACCGTCTTTCTCGCAACTCCTCATCAAAATCGCTACGGACATAATTATGCATGCGCTCTATGGTGACTTCCCATTGCTCGGGCGAGCGCGGAAATCGGCTGAGCGGATTGCCCATCTGATGACATGACAAACAGTCACGTTGAAATTGGTAGCGACTGAATACGGCGTCTTCTCCGGTTTCAAAGTCCAAACTGCCGAAGTGATAGGCCGCCGGCAAGCTGTCGGAAATCTCTG
>Ga0181588_10002232_pt1 | contig 16822 bp, 18 predicted proteins | sample 071ome_26_FD_148607 | JGI IMG/M metagenome (GOLD analysis project Ga0181588, IMG submission 148607) | Coastal salt marsh microbial communities from the Groves Creek Marsh, Skidaway Island, Georgia - 071409BT metaG (spades assembly) | ecosystem: Environmental > Aquatic > Marine > Intertidal zone...
CCTGTGCGATGGCATCCCATGCGGGAGGCGTCCATGACCCCTCAAGTTGAGCAATCAGCAGCGGCCACCGGGCGCGCTGCTGCGCGGTCCACGCCTCCGTCATGCGGCTTCCTCCGTGCCGTTCGAGGTGGCTTCGAGGATGGCCCGTGCTTCGTCCTGGAGCGGGTGGGCGCCATCAAAGCCGTCGGCGATGGCACCTTGCCAGTAAGCGATCGCCTCATGGCACTGGTCGAGCGCGTTGATAAGTTTGCGCACCCGTGAATCGGCGCTCCGTAGCGCCTTGTCGTCCGTTTGGAAGGCGTCCGCTGCGATTTCGTGGGCCTTCGCATGCTCTTGTCGAGCCGCCTCCGCCTTCTCTGCGGCTTTGAGGGCGGTGACCGCTGTTGTCGCTTCCGCCTCGCCGGCTTCGCTTGCCCGTGCCATGGCCGCTACGATGGTGGCTGCAGCATTGCCGTCGTTAACGTCGATATCGATGTCAAGCACGTCAGCCGCCTGCGCAAGGAACCCGTCGCGTTCTCGACGGAGCCCGTCCACCTTGAGTGCGGACGCGTCACGTGCCCGCTTGCTTGAGGATGCCTGAGCAACCGCTTGGTCGAGACGGGCTCGAGCATCGGCGAGTCGAGGGGGGATGGATTCTGCCAAACGTTCGCGTCGATGCAGGATGAGCCGGGCGAGCAGGTCCGGTTGGACGTTGAGCAGCGCCTCGACGTCCATGCGCGGGTTCGGCACGCCGTGGTGTGTAAAGGCTCCCCCGGGCCGATGGGCTGCGTGAAGGTGAAGAACCTCGGCGCTGGACATGCGCCATGGAGCCGCGACGCTTGCGTGCGTTGTTGCTCGTTGCTGTGCTGCTCAGCCTCAGCCTCCCCGTTGCGGCAGCGAACGATGGCGTCGCCATCGTGGTGTCTTCCGTGCCGACGGGGGTGGTGGATGTGGACCTCGATGAGGCGTTGACCATCGAGGTCGCTGCTGAAGGAGCGGGTGGAAGCGCCGAAGTGTCTTTTTCGATCACGAACGCCGAAAGCATCGTCGTTTGGAATCGCTCCGCTGTGGTGGTGCTTGGCATCGGCGATGTGGAGGGCGTCACCGTCAACCTCTCCGACGTACCGTTCGGAAACCATACCGTTGAGGTGTTCCTTACTGGCGATGTGCTCGCAAGCAACGTGTCGCACGTGGCCAACACCACCTTTGTTGTGCACCGCGATCACCCGCGTGACATCAGCATCCTCGCCAGCAATTCCGACCGACTTGAAGCCTTGACGCCCGACGGTCAACCGAGCGGCCTTGATGCGCGAGACGGCGACAGGGTGGCTTGGTTTGTGACCTTAAGGAACCTCGGAGACGCCCCTTGGCTGGGCCTCCTTGAGGCCACCTTCGTTCAAGGTGCGACCAACGAAAGCATGCAGGTGAACGTGGAAATCAACGCCAGTTCTGACCTGCAGGTCATCCTTCCTACGAACACAACGTGGGTCGAGGGACCACTCGAATTGAACGCGACACTGCTCAACGTCGGTGACGCAAATTCAGCGGACGATGCCTTTGCATGGTCGGCCTCCATCGCCCCCCCACCTCTTCCTGCGTTGGAATTCTCGCTTCATGCCACCTCGGCCCCAGAGCAGCCTGGGGATGCCGTCAGCCACCGCCTGTGGGTCAACAACACCGGAGAGGCGGTGTTCATTGGGACTGTTTCGTGCCTTTGGAGCGATGGGCAAGCCTACGCCTCAACAGGAAACGTGTCCATCAGCATGGGTTCCGGTCTTCTCTTCAACCTCTCCGGCACGGCCCGCGATGGAGTGCTCGTCTGTTCTGCTGAAGGGGCACGCCTCGAAGCGGGTTCACCGATGAACGTCAGCGACGCCTTGAGCATGCCGAGCGCGGTGTTCGAACTCGTCGCAGGTGGCGCACCGTTGGCCCTCAATGGCCCGTGGGACGTCGGGGACGACGTCACGTGGTCCGCCATCGTCCGAAACGTCGGCGATCGCGAGGGTCATGTGTCCCTCAGGTTGACGGATGGCGCCGTTGAGCACGCGTCCGAGCCTGCCCTCCTCCGTCCTGGTGAGGCAGCCGAACTTCGCTTGACGTTCCCGCTCGAGGATCAAGGCATCGCACCGTGGGCCTGGGCCATTGACAGCGAGGACGGCTCGGTCGTGGATGCACGCGGCATGACCCCCTTGGATGTGCACGATGCCCCCTCCCTCCACATGCTCATGGGGCCGTTGTCCATCGATGAACAACGAGGAGTGGTTGTGCCTTGGTCCGTGAACGTCACCTCATCCCGTGCTCGCGAGGCAGTGCTTGAGGTGGGGCATGGTGCTCCCGGGGCTTGGGTCTGGTCAACGACGGTCCCGCTGCTGCTTGACGGAGGATGGGTGGAAGGCGAGGCGGCACTCGGCTGGCCATTGGCTGAAAGGATCGCCGTCCGCCTCACCCCCGTCGAATGGACGAACGATGAGGGGCCCCTGTTGCTGTCTGAAACCGTCGAGGGAACAAGCCCCTCGCTGACGCTCCAACTCCAACGGCAGGTGCAACCCGCCGACCCAACGCCCGGTGCGAGCGTGACGGTCACCTTGACGGTCAGCAACGAAGGCGACAAACAAAGCGCGGAAGGCTCCGTGCATCTCATTGCGGGTCGCGGGGCCGTTCTCGCCACAGAATCCATGCCCTCCCTTTCACCAGGGGAGCAGCAGGACCTCCGGTTCACTGTGGTATGGCCAGAAGGTTCGACCGTCGACATGACGGCCTATGCTTGGAACGATGCAGGCTTGGCCCTTGCTCAATTGTCCTACGATGTCTCGGCCATCGAGCAGGGAGATGCCCTCGCTGTCCCATGGCGTTCCGTAGCCCTTGGCGCAAGCGCGGCTGTGGTCCTGTTGCTTGTCGAAACCATTCGACGTCGAAGCCCAAGCCCGCCAGGGGCGTCACCGCAGGGCAAGGTTGCAATCGAACCGGCCGCGTCGTCGTCCTCCAGCACGGAAGGGGAGGCCAAGGTCGAGGTGGCCTGCCCGTCATGTGAACGAGCACTACGTGTTCCTGCGAGCTACGACGGTGCGGTGCGGTGTCCAGACTGCAAGGAACGGTTCGAGGTTCATGCCACGACGGTGCACGAGGAAGCGGCGCCCACAGTGGCCGGCTCTGAGGATGTGGAGGTGGTCGACCTCCCGGAGAAAATCGACATCGCCTGTCCCGCCTGCAGCCAGACCTTGCGTGTCCCGGCTTCCTTCAACGGTCGCGTGCGTTGCCCAGCGTGCCGGGATGAGTTTCAACGCTCGGAGGCCGCGTAGATGAGCGGTCATTTTCAAGAATTCGAGGACGAATACCTCGAGACCATGTATGAATTCCACGAAGAGGACGGCGCTCGACGTGTTCGGACGGGTGAACTCGCCGACCGCTTGGGTGTGTCCGCTGCAGCAGCCTCGGAGATGGTGCAGCGACTGGCTCAGCGCGGCTTCCTCGATTACGAGGCGTACCGGGGCGTCCGGCTCACCGAAGAAGGGCTTCGCCATGGGCGTCGAATGAAGCGGCGCCATCGCTTGGCCGAGGTGTTGCTTGAGGTCCTTCCCTACGATGGGGACGCGCACACCACCGCATGCAGGCTCGAGCACGCCATTGATGACGACCTTGAAGTGGCCTTGACTGCGTGGCTTGGGGACCCAAGGGTCGACCCTTCCGGGCGTGAGATCCCCAAAGCGGAAGGCGTGGTCGCGGACCGCCTGTCTGAACGGGACGCCTGCCGTTACGCCACGGTGAGGGACCTTGCCGAAGGGGAACATGCACACGTTGTCGGGCTGCTTGGGGTGGAAACCAACGGCCTCGGCGCCTTGCGTCTTGGTTCGTCCATCGAACGTCTGCCAGAGGGCCTCGTCGTTGACGGTCAGGTCATGTCCCTCGAGGAAGGATTCGCCGCCTCCATCCTTGTCGCTATCCGGGCATGATGTTCGTTCGATGCGCGCTGCATTGATACGCATGCCTCTGGACACCACGTCTGTGCCCAACGACGCTGACGGTGCGGGGGACCGAAACGCTGCCATCGAGCAGGTGCTGTTCAGCGTCGATCGGCAACTCCTCACTGGAGGCCTCCGGCTCACCATGGTGTTGCCTTTGTTGGCCACCGCGCTCGCATTTCTGGCCTGGTCGGTTGCGACCTCAAGTTCCCCCCCCTCGTGGTGGGAGACCTCCATTCGGCCCACGCTCAAGGTCGATTTTGCATGGGCGTTGGTCGGGCTCCAATTCGCCGTGCTGCTGACCTATGGTCTCATGCTGCTCATCCATCGCGTGAGGGTGGGTTTGAGTGTCCTTGGCATTGTTGGTGAAGTGGATTCCCTCGGTGGCGCCCACCGCTGGGTTGCGTCGTCGCATGGGTACGACATGATCGAAGAAGCCATGCAGCGAAGCATGAGAGCGACCACCACGTCCCTGGTGCTGGTCATCTGTGCCTTGTTGTGCCTTGCCGTAGAACTTGTTCGGTCGCCTTTGAGTTCTGTCGGTCAAATCGCGCACCTGGCAGGGGCTTCCTTTGTGCTTCTCGCGTTCGCTGAGCACCTCGGTCGGAGCGGGCGTTCGTTCACCTCGTCCACGGAGACCGGTCTTCTGGAAGCATACGACCCCCCGATTCATCCTTCATCGCTGCAAGACGTGTTCGACGAAATTCTGCTCACCGTGATGGACCCGCTCCTTCGTGCGAAGTACGAGGCGTTCATGTTCGACTTACTCGAACTCAGGAAGCCTGAACAGGACTTGGTCACGGCAAAGGAGAAAATTCTCGCGTTGCAATGGATGCGATGCGACGGCCAGATCCAAACACCTCAACTCATCGAAGAACTCGCCGAAGTCCTCCGCGAGGAAGGCGTCGAGGCGCTTCGTGGACATCCCGTCTTCACGCCGGACGTCTGGACGCGGTTGTTCGACAAGGCCTCCACGGTCGCTCCGGCCTTTTTCCGCATGATGCGACGCACGACCGAACGCATCCGAACGGGGAGCCTGCACGGGCAGCAGGACCTGCTCGTCGACGTCGACATGGCCAACATTGTGGACGGAACGACCGGGCTCTTCACCTACATCCGCAACCTGGACGACACCCCTCGGACCGTGGTGCTCAGGATGCAATCCCCGGACTTCAGGCCTCAGGACCTTGCCCTCACCTTCCATCTGCCCGCCGGCGAACAGGAATCGGTCCTTGGCTCGGCCCTCCCCGTGGCCGGTGACGGCGACGAGGACGTTATTGGGTCCCTCGTCCGCCTCCTGCAAAAGGGAACCACGTCATGGCAGTCGTTGATTCCAGACCGAAGTGGAGACTCGACCATCACGGTTCGGCTTGAGAACGAGGCAGGTGACCTGTTGCTTGGTCGCCAGATCAACACGAGGGTGCGTGCGGACGCAAGAACACGCATCCGTCGAGGTACCGTTGTGGCCTGTGCCACCGTTGGAACCTTGGGCGTGCTCATCGCAGCCGCCCAACAAGTAACCGGTTTGCTTCTCGGCTGAACAGGCCACGTCGCGCGGGCAGCAGCCTTGAAATGGTGGGCGACGACGACCCACCATGCGCGGACAAGGCGGTGAAGCCGAAGAGCGACCTGACGCGGACCTGCGTGAGCGTCTCCACGCGATGGAAACGAAGGTCCGCCGCATGCGTGAAATTCGAAACCAGCACAGCGACCGAGCGCGCCGTTCTCGTGATGCGCGCAACGCTGTTCAGGCCCAGTACAAGGAACAGCGCGAGGCAAACGACCTGTTGATCGCTGAGGTGAAAGCCGCGCGTGCAGAGGTCAACCTTCACCGTGAGCGTCGAAACGCCATCCAACAGCAGCTCCGCGAATTGATTCAGCAGATCAAGGGCAAGCGTGGTGACAAGGACGCGAAGCGGTCAGCGACCGCGGAATTCCATCAGTTGAAGGCCGAAATGGAACGATTGGAGGAGACCTTCCAAACCTCAAGCGTCGGCATGAAGCGCGAGAAGGAAATCATGGAACGGCTCAAGCGCATGGACAACCGAATTGGTGAACTCGCTCCAGATGTGCAAGAGTTTGAACTCGTAAAAATCGACGTGAAGGACCTCGACGGCAGCATCAAGTTGCTCAAATCCGAAGCCGACGCAGAGCACCAGCTTTTCCTTGAGGCCATCAAGGTCGCCGACGATATCTCCAAGCGGATTGACGAGGCCTTCGCCCATCGCGATTTTCTGAAGGCCGAGGGAGACCGCCACCACCTTGAGCACCTTGAGCACCGCAAGCAGGCCGATGAGGTGCATGCAGAAATTGAGGCCATGATGGTGGACGTCAATGAGGTTCGCGATCAACTCAAACTCGCACGTGAAGAGCGTGAATCATGGGTGGTTGAGCACAACAAGTCCGTTCGGGCTGAGCTTCAGACCGGCGCACAATCCGAGAAGGTCGCCGACGAACTTGTCAGCACCCTCCTCAACGAAGGGACCCTCACCTTCGGAGGCGTCATGGCCGAGGACCGACCCTCCAAGGACCACCGTGGTGGCGACGGTCAGAAGAAGCGAAACATGCGCCGCATTGACATGTCCGCCCGCCGCCGACGCTGAGGTGCAGGCGTGCACGGCGTCATCATGGCCGGCGGTCGTGGCTCGCGGCTCCAACCCTTGACCGACCACCGTCCAAAACCGATGGTGCCCTTGCTCGGACGTGCGGTCATTGACCATGTCAAGGACGCCATGCTCGATGCCGGTGCCGACACGCTCGTGGTGACGACTGGATACAGGGGGGCTGATCTGGCAGCACACGTGGCAACCTGGGCGAGCGCCGGTATCTCGGCTCGTGTGAGCCACGAGTCTTCGCCGATGGGGACGGTCGGGAGCGTGCGGCTGTTGATCGACGAATTGACTGAGACCTTTCTCGTCGGTTCAGGTGACGGGGTGAGCACGCTCGACCTTGGTCACCTGCTTGCTCATCATCGGTCAACGGGTGCCGTCGTAACCCTCGGCCTCGTGGAAGTGGACGACCCTTCGGGATTCGGCATCGTGGGGCTGTCCGAAGGCCCGCAGGGGGACGTTGAGCGCGGTCGCGCCAGCGGATTTGTCCGTCGATTCCTCGAAAAGCCCACACCCGAGCAAGCCTTCAGTCGCTTGGTCAACGCCGGGGTCTACGCCGTTGAACCTGCTGCCCTCCGCTATGTGCCTGAAGGGCAGCCTTTCGACTTCAGCAGGGATCTGTTCCCGTTGCTCCTCGAAAAGGGGGAGCCGATTGCAGGCATCAAACTCGAGGGACGTTGGTTCGACGTCGGCGCTCCCCACCACCTTCTGGACGCGCAAGCGTCGCTTCTTGGTGATGCGTCGGCCAACCACCTTCACGGCGGTGTGGTGATCAACGACAACGCGAGGGTGTCGGGTTCGTTGCTTATGGAGAACGTGCACGTTGAAGCAGATGCAGACGTTCAGCGCTGTATCCTCGGTGTTGGGGCTCGTGTCGGGCAGGGTGCGGTGCTCGAGAGGTGCGTCATTGGCGATGGAGAAACCGTGGCGCCCGGCGAGCGTTTGGTGGACGTTCGCCGACCGCCGACATGATCAGGGACTTGCCGGAATCGCTGCCGAAGGTTCCGGTATGGGGTCGGCCTCAAATACCGTCGCGCGCCGGCAAAGACTGAGCGAGATGAGCGACGACGTGCCCGAGCGGACCTACGACCGCAGCTGGGAAGACATTGAGGGCATGCTCGACCGAGCCCTCCGGAAGCAAAACCAGTGGAAAGAGTGGTTTGAGGCGTGCCGGGACGCAGGCGACCGAGACGGCATGAAAGAAGCAGCCCGCAACCACAAGGCGCTGGAGGGGGTCATCAAAACCCTCCGCTGGACCCTCGGCGAAGTCGGCGTGGATTCGCCGCTCTCGTGAACGGCAGCGTCATGGCCTTCCGGCCTCAGCCATGAGCATGGGCGACGACCGCATGACCGTCCGTGTTCACGTCAGCGCGGTGGAGGACGCTTCGATTGTGCACCAAGCCCTCTGCTCGTGGTTGGGTGATGCCGACATCTCCAGGGATGCCTCCCCTTCGCACCACGGTCCGACGATGATCACGCTGAGCGCCGACCTCCAACGCAACGCAGAACTTCGCCGAGGCATTGCAGGTTTGGGTGAGGAGGTACGTGCACACCTGCGTGATGAGCATGCGTCACGGTTGGACGATGATGGGGGGCTGCATTTTCGTCTCGACCTTGATGCGCTGCTGAGCGGAGCCATGGTGCTCGCCCCACCGGGCTCCTCCCGGTCGGTGAAGGTACGCTACAAGGTCGCTGTATATCCGGGCCAGACGGCCGAAGGCCGCATCGTTGAGGTGTTGACGAACGAGGCGCCGTGACGCCGCTGCGGCGAATGGCGAGACTTCATATCCTCGACGCCGCTCCTTTGCCGCATGCCCCACGTCGTGACCTCACCGTGTGTGAACCACAAGTACCAGGAATGCGTTGCTGTCTGCCCGGTGGAAGCCTTCCGCGAGCTCGACACCTACCTCGTCATCGACCCCGACGAGTGCATCGATTGCGGCGCCTGCATCCCCGAGTGCCCTGTGGAAGCGATCTTCCCCGACACCGAGGTTCCTGCCGGTGAAGAAGCATGGATTGACCGCAACGCCGACGAGGCTGCGGACGCCCCCATCGCCGAGGGCGATTCCCCCGTCCTCGGGGACTGAGTGAGCGCTTTTCGGAGGCTTCCGCCATGAGCGGTATCGACCTTGAGACGCTTCGCCGAGGCACGGACCTCATCAAAAGGGGCTTTGCTCGCATGCAGCAAGGCGGCGTCATCATGGACGTCGTTGACGCGGAGCAAGCGGCCGTCGCAGAGGACGCTGGAGCCGTCGCCGTCATGGCGCTTGAGCGCGTTCCCGCGGACATTCGCAAGGCGGGAGGGGTCGCTCGAATGAGCCATCCCGACATGATCCAAGGCATCCTCGATTGCACCTCCATCCCAGTGATGGCCAAGGCAAGGATTGGGCATGAGGCAGAGGCAAGGATCCTCGAGGCTATGGGCGTCGATATGGTCGACGAAAGCGAAGTCTTGACTCCTGCTGACCCCTTCTTCCACATCGACAAGGCTGCATTCGACATTCCTTTTGTCTGTGGTGCGACGAACCTCGGTGAGGCCGTCCGACGTGTCCACGAAGGCGCTGCCATGATCCGAACCAAAGGCGAGGCCGGCACAGGCAACGTCGTTGCGGCTGTCACGCACGCCCGTCTCATCGAGCAAGAGATTCAACAGGTCGTGGGATTGGATTCCGACGGCATGGAGGCCGCCACCGATGCCATCGTGGAACGCTATCGCGTGCTCTCGACGTCTTCCGCCCTCCCCGGCACCCATGAAGTCACCCCCTTCGGACCGATCGACGAGCGCATGCATACGGCGGTTCGAGGGGTCTTGGAAGACGTGAAGCGCATGGGCCGGCTGCCCGTCGTCACCTTCTCAGCCGGCGGAATCGCCACGCCGGCCGATGCAGCGCTGATGATGCGCTCAGGCATGGACGGTGTGTTCGTCGGTTCTGGGATCTTCAAGTCCGAGCACCCCCCAACGATGGCAGATGCCATCGTGCTCGCGACCGCCCATTTCAACGATCCAGATCGCTTGGTCGAAGCCATGGCCATGACGGACGGCGCCCCCATGAAGGGGGACGAACTCGAAACACTCGACGTCCGCCTGGATCAGCGTGGCTGGTGAAGGAGCCCGTTGCGGCTGCTTCAAATACCGAAGGTCGGTCGCCGACCTGCAACTGAGGTAGCCCTCGGAGAAACAGCAGGTGGTCACATGGCGAGGAAGATGAGTGCGAAAGCGCGCGCAGCGGCGCGCAAGCAGCGTGACAAGTGGAAGTCAAAGCGATGGTACACCATCCGCGCCCCCCGCGACCCCTGGAAGTTCCAGAAGATTGGCGAAACCATCGGTGAAACCGACGAACACATCAACGGCCGCGTCTATGAACTGACGCAGCAAGAATTCAACGGTGATTTCACGAAGATGCACGTCATCCTTCGCTTCCGCGTCACCGAGTGCGTCGGGCAAGACGCCCTGACGACCTTCATCGGGCACCACCACCAGACGGATCACGTCCGTCGGCAGGTGCGCCGCTACCGTGGTAAGGTCGACGACGTGGTCGATGTCGTCACGACGGACGGCTATTTGCTCCGCATCAAGCCGTTGATCATCACCCAAAAGCGCATCCAGACCTCGGTCAAGAGCGACATTCGGACCAAGGCCCGTGACGTCATCATGACCTCGGCCGCGAAGATGACCTATCCTCAACTTCAGAGCGCGATGCTCGGCGGTGAACTGGAGAAGGCCATTGAGGATGCTGTGAAGTCGATTTACCCCGTCCGCACCTGCGTGATCCGCAAGAGCCAGCTCCTTCAGGACGGTGTGGTGCATGACAAGGGCCCCACCCTTGACGAAATCCACGCTGAGGAGGCGCGCTCCGCGGCCGAATTGAAGGCAAAGAAAGCAGCGCTGCTCGCGCAAGCGATGGAAGAGGAGGACGGCGACGATGCTGATGTCGACGCGCCTGTGGACGAGTCGGACGACGAGGCTCCGGTCGAAGAGACGGCGCCTGAGGCCGATGAGGAACAGGCGGTCGAAGACGTTGAAGCCGCGCCCGAGGCGAACGCTGACGGCGGCGTCGACCATTCGTCCATGACCGTGGCGGAACTAAAGGAGGCCCTCAAAGCGAAGGGACTCCCCGTGTCTGGCAAGAAAGACGAGCTCATCGAGCGCCTCCAAGGCGCTTGATCGCGACGGAAGCATCGCCAGCGCCGATGGGTCCAAGCACGCCCTGCCTTGAGGTCTCCCCATGCGTCGCATCGGGGTGATGGGCGGCACGGGCTTGCTGAAACTTGACGCCGTGCCCGGTGCAACCGAGGCAGGATGGTCCACGGTTCGAACGGACCACGTCGGGGTGGATACGCCGTTCGGCGAGGTCGGCCTCCGCTGCCTCACCCTACGCCGTGCGAACGAGGAGGCAGAGTTGGTGTTCATCCAGCGCCACTACGGACAAGGCGGCATCACGGCCCCCCCACATCGAATCAACCACCGCGCCAACCTTCGTGCCTTTGTTGACGCAGGTGTCGACGTCGTGCTTGCGGTGTGCTCCGTCGGCACGTTGACCGCAGGATTACCTCCTGGGCGGGTGGGCGTGGCCGCCGACGCGATCGACCTCACCGGTGTGAGCACCACCTTCCATGACGAGGATGCCGTGTTCACGTCGATGGCGCAGGCCTTCGACGAAGGCCTCACCAATCGTGCGGTTCAGGTGCTTCGCTCAGCGCAAGACCTCGAGGAACACGCTGACCTTCTCGTGACCTATTGGTTGACCCAAGGCCCCCAGTTTGAAACGCCGGCCGAGGTCGATGCCATCGAGCGCCTTGGCGGCCAGGTGGTGGGCATGACGATGCCGAGGGAAGCAAAATTGGCCGCTGAGGTTGGTCTGCCGTACCTTGCGCTGTGCATCGCGGCAAATTGGGCGGCGGGGCGCTCCCCCAAGGGTCGCCGGACCCCCTTGGACCACGATGAGGTTTCCGCGGAGGCCCACCGTCGCCTCGGTCCCGTGTGGGCCGTCCTTCTGGACCTCCTCGAGGCATGACCTGCCGTTCTATAGGTCGCCACCTCGCCTTCGGGTCATGGACCTGAGCGTTGATGGTTGGCTTGCCCGTTCGGACGACGATGCGTGGACGGCCATGATGCGTGGTGTTGCAGCCTTCCATCACAAGCACGACTTCGCTGGGAACAACGGCCATGACATGGGATACCGCATCGCGCTGACGGTCGAGGAACTCGGCGAGTTGGCAGCGGCCATCACGAAATCGAAGCCGATCGAGGAGGTGGCCGAAGAAATGGCGGACGTGCTCATCCTGCTGATGGGCCATAGCCTCGCCATGGAGGTGGACCTCAGGGCTGCGTTTGAGGCCAAACTTGAGCGGATCATGCAACGGCCTGCGAGGCAGGGTCGGCTCGGTGTTCGCGTGACAGAATACTTGAACGAATCTTGAGAAAGCCTCATCGGTGCAATGCAATTGTTGGGTTATGGTGGTCGATATGTCGGGCGTGAGCTCATCCGCACGTGACCCACTCGACGCTATTCGTGAAGCGCTGGAACCGGTCCGCGCGCCGCGTTTCCTCGACCTCAACCTCCCTCGCACGGGTTGGGGCTGGGCCGGTTTCGTCGCTCCGTTGCTCATCATTGTCATGATTCCACACCCGTTCGTGATCTACATCGCAGGGGCCCTCATGGCGTACTGCTGCCCAACAGGGATCGAATTGGCCATCGCCAAGGTGAGGGAATCCGTTGGGTCATGCTCAACCGTCACGTACGACCAAGGGCCCAACGGCGAGCTCACCGAGCCGTCGAAGGGAACGCACAGCGAGGGGTGGTTCGTCGTCCCGCCACAAATTGATGCATGGCATGTGGAACGCCCGTACGACCCCGATCCTTCTGGGCTGCTCGCCGAACACCCGGTGAACGTAGGGTCGCCTGTTGCTGCGATGTTCACCCTCCGTTCCTTGCTCCGCGTCACGCAAAGCGCAGTGTTGGCCTTCTTTGCATGGTTGGTATTCAGCACCACAGGGAACACGGACTGGTTGTACATCTGCCTTGCAGGCGGCCAACTCCTCTTGGTGTCTCGATGGCTGAAGGTACGGAAGTGGCGGGCCCTCAGTGACCTGCCGACCTCCACCGTTCGTTCCATGGCGGTTGGTAAGGTCGAGGTTTTCGGTCAACTTCGGCCCCGTACCACATGGCCGCTTCCTGTCGCCGTCGACAACGATCCTCGCAAACTCGGTCACGGGCTTGGGGCGTGGGCCTGGCGTTATGGTCACCAATTTGAGTGGGAGGAATGGGTCGAAGAACGTGACGAAGAGGGCAACGTGACGGGTGGTCGTTGGGACAGTCGCAGTGCGTACACCTTCATCAGGGGGGCTGAGGGGTCGTGGCCGACCTTGCTTCATGACGGCACGGGTGGCATCGCCCTCAACGCCAACCTGCTCGACCATCCTCCTCGCGTGAACGACTGGAGGTCGGCAGACCACTCGCTCTGGTCCACCCGCGGTCGGCCGTCAGGGAAGGTCAGGAACCTGAGCGCCTTCCACACGTGGGGCCTCAACGGATGGGCCATGGGGGAGCCCCTGTTCGCGTCGTGCTACGCGATCCCGAGATCGAACGAGGAACTTCAAGCAGAATCGGTGGACACCAGCATGGCCTCAGCCAACATCGAACTGACGCGTGAGGGCTCGGCCATCGGCCACGCGGTCACGGTCCATCGAGGCACAGAACTTCTGGCCATGCAGGAGATGGAAAGCAGCATTGGGGCCATGCTTCCATCCAGCATCTTGGTGTGCGTTTCCCTCTTTACGTTCCTCACGAACGGCGTTTGGTTTTGATCACGTGCGCGTCCATCGTTCCATGGTTTGGTCGTGCTGATCCCCTTCCGCCGCGGGGACGAACGTTGAGGCTTCGAGGGTCCACGTCGCATCGTCGAAGGCGGGTGCGAAGGTGTCGGCCCCCTCCACCATGGTGTGGATCACGGTGCGGTGCACCACGTCGGCGCTTACGAGGGATTGCGCGTACACATCGCCCCCTCCAATGACGAAAAGGACCTCTCCCATGGACGCACGGCTCAGCACCTCCTCGATGGAGGTGCGTAGGGCAGGTTCCTCGGTCCACGAGCGGTCCCTCGTCAACACCAAGTTCTCCCTTCCCGGCAAGGGGAAGGGCAGGCTCTCCCATGTGCGCCGTCCCATGACCACCGGATGCCCCATCGTCACGCGTTTGAAGTGCTGCAGGTCGCTGCGTTGGCGCCACGGCAGGTCGCCATCTTTCCCAATGGCCCCGGCTTCGTCCTGCGCCCATATGAGGTGCAACGGCATGGAAGGCCCTCAGACAGCGATGGGCGCCGCAATGTGCGGATGGTGTTCGTAGTCAACCACCTCGATGTGCTCGGCCGTAAAGGCGTCGATGTCGTTGATGCTCGGGTCCATCCGCAGGGCCGGAAGCGGCAATGGTTCGCGGGTGATCTGCAGCCGGGCTTGTTCGAGGTGGTTGAGGTAGAGGTGCGCGTCGCCAAGGCTGTGGACAAAGAGGCCCGGTTCCAGCCCGCAGACCTGCGCCATCATGTGGGTCAGGAGGCTATAGGACGCGATGTTGAACGGCACCCCCAGGAACACGTCGGCGCTTCGTTGGTACATCTGGCAGTTGAGCCGTCCGTTTGCGACGTGAAATTGGAAAAAGGCATGGCAGGGCATGAGGGCCATGTCGGGCAGGTCCGCGACGTTCCATGCGCTCACGATGATGCGACGGCTGTCCGGTTGAACTTTGATGAGCCGAATCGCCTCGGCAATCTGGTCGTGTTCCACACCGTCCGGCCCGACCCAACGCCGCCACTGCTTGCCGTACACCGGACCCAGATCGCCGTGTTCGTCGGCCCACTCGTTCCAGATGCGGACGCCGTTCTCCTGGAGGTAGCGAACGTTGGTGTCCCCTTTGAGGAACCACAGCAATTCATGGACCACGGAAGGGATGTGGATGCGCTTCGTGGTGACGAGGGGGAAGCCTTCGCTCAGGTCGAAGCGCAGTTGATGACCGAACACGCTGAGCGTCCCCGTTCCCGTTCGGTCACCCTTCTCGACGCCTTCCTCAAGCACCCTCCGGATGAGGTCGAGGTAGGCGTCCATGCGGGCAACTTCGTCCCTCGGCCCTTGAGCCTTGTCGGCCTCACGGTGCGCCGAGGTGACGCAAACTCGCCATGAGTTGGTCCGTGAAGCGGCGATGGAGGTGGCCAACACGTGCACGAAGTTCAGCATCGTCCAAGGCCGCCAACGCCTCCACGTCCGCGTCCGACATGGCGCCGCCATCCGGATGGTTGAGCCAGGAACGCCAGGAGATGCCGGCCCCGATGTGGATGTGGACCGGACGCCAAAGGCGAGGCAAGATGTGGTCGGATGGCGTCATCATTTCACGCGTGCCATGCAAGGCGACGGGCACCACGGTGGCTTCTGGGACGGAGGACGCCAGACGGGCCACGCCGGTCTTCGCTTCCAGCAGGTACGGGGCTTCGGTACGCTTGGACCGCGTCCCTTCGGGGAAGATACCGACCGCCCTGCCAGCGCGGAGCAAGGCCACGGCACTCTCGAGGGCATCTTGAGCACCGCTCTCACGGTTGGTTTCGATCTGCCCTGTCGCGCGCATCAACCATCGGCGTGGGCCGGAATCGAAGTGACCGTCCTTCGCGAGGTAGTGGGCCTTCCGTCGGGAGGCCATGATCACCATGACGGGGTCCACATGCGAAAGGTGGTTCGCGGCCAAGATGACCGGTCCACGTCGTGGAACGTGGTGCAGGCCACGCATGCGCAACCGCATGAGGAGCCGCATGGTTGGGTTCACCATGATGCGGATTCGACGGTAGTTCGGGTACCGAAGTTCCACAGCCTCCGCCTCGTTGATGCTGCTGCGAAGCGCGACATGGCTCCATGGGTCCGCTTCTTCTGTGCCCACGGAGCGATTCGGTTGGATGGGGTCATGAAACTTCAGGCCGAAGGTGGTTCATCGTGGCCTGCTTCGAGGCCGTGAGCTGTTCGCCAAGGCTCAAGACTGGCCATGCAGCCCAGCGGGCATGCGAGGTGGGGTTGTTGGCCTTCTGCTGTGCCTCGTTGTGCTGCCTGTCCACGCACCGTTTGTCGCCGCAGAAACGTGGGAGGAGGACGGTTGGCTGAGAACACCGCTCGCGGAAGAGCGTCTTGAAGCAGGCGACGAGTTCGGTTGCGCAGGGTTTCCAGGCTTGTCGTGGGCGAACGACCCCGGCGCCGTGGCATCGGCATGCCGCGCCTACCTTACCGAGCGAACAAACGCCTCACGGTGGGGTGATGCGCCCCTCTCCATCGGGACGCCGCGTGGCCTCACCGCGGCCGACCACACCACGCTCGGAGGCTTGGGTTTCACCGTCCACGGCGACGATCTTGGGCTCAGCAACGGGGCGTGGCACGACGGTGAGGACGTGCCCTTGGTGGAGGAGGATTGGTACGATCTCGGGCGCCGTGGTGGTTCGCTCGAACGTGACATCGCTGACCTGGAGGCACTGCGGAGCGCGCTTGATGAAGGTGGAGTCGTGAACCTCTACTGGGTTGGCCGCGTCGGTGACATCAGCATCCGACATGACGCCGACGTCGTGGACATGCTGCTGGAGCGGGACGACGTCTGGTTCACCACCTGGGGCGAGGCATGGTCGACGTGGGCCATTGGACGCTGCCATGAATTCAGCCTTGAGGTGGTCGATGAACGGCGTGTGGGGTTCACCCTCCTCGACACCGACGCTTGCCGAGGTGCGAACCCCGAGGTCTGGAGGGTGCCGACGACATGGCGTGTGTCGCTCCCAAGCCATGTCGGCGTTGACGCCGTCCTTGTCGACGGCATGCCGGCCGATGATTTGTCGACCGAAAGGAACACGGCCGTAGGGTGGCGCCTCGATGAAGCCGACCTTTTGCTGAGCCTGTCTGTTGGTCAGCGGATGGAGGTCATCGTCAACAGCGACGTCAACCGTTCCGACCTCGACGTCATCGAGATGACGCCACACTGGAACGGACGCTCCGTCGCCGTGACGATCGCTGGTCACGATACGACCGACCTGCAACGCTGGAGCCGTCGCTTCCTTGAGGTCGAGGACCTCCGTTTCACGTGGCTGGTTTCCCCCCGCGTCGCGGATCCAGAGATGCCATGGCTTCCGTGGGTTGGCGTGCTCGCTGGAGCAGCGACGGTGGCTGGCATGCGCTATGTGATCTCAAAGGACGATGGCACGTCGGCCATTGTCAATTCAGGCCAAGGTCACGCCCGGGATGCGGAAGAGTGACGAAGCCTT
>Ga0181588_10002237_pt1 | contig 16803 bp, 17 predicted proteins | sample 071ome_26_FD_148607 | JGI IMG/M metagenome (GOLD analysis project Ga0181588, IMG submission 148607) | Coastal salt marsh microbial communities from the Groves Creek Marsh, Skidaway Island, Georgia - 071409BT metaG (spades assembly) | ecosystem: Environmental > Aquatic > Marine > Intertidal zone...
CGAGCCCGACGCCGACGTGTTGCCGTCGGTCTCCCTCGATCGTCTCAATCGTGGCGAGGCCCCCGATGATGCGTCCGGTTCCGAGGAGGAGCAGTGATGTTCACCCAGATCGCTGTGCCCGTCGTTCGTCCCGAGATCGTCTGGGAAGGTCTCGCCCCGCTGATCATTCTCGGTGCGGGGGCGTTGCTGATCGTCATGTTCCGATCCGTCCTGAAGCAACTTCCCGCCGCCATCGCCGCTCGGGCCGTTCCAGCTGTTGGTGCTGCGGCCGTGATCGGTATGGGTCTCGCATACGGGCTCGCCGGAACCGACGTGGCGTTCTCGCGCCTACGAGCCGACATCGGCAACGCCGTGTTCGTTCTTGGCGTTGTGGGCGTCGTTGCGATCGGTGCCGTCGGAGCCCAGCGGTTGCGGATCGGTCTCGATGCTGCCCTCACGTCGGCGGTCGGTCTCATCACGTTGGCGGCGACCTTCGGGTTGTGGAACGACCGACTCGAAGTCGACGGTGCCTTCGGCGCACTGGGGAGTCAGTACGGCATCGACGGGTTCGCGCTGGTGATCACCGGTGTGATCGCTTCCTCCGTCGTTCTCGTCTCGCTCCTGCTCGACGAGTACCTGCGTCGTGAAGGCATCGATGGTGTCGAGATGTATGTCCTGATGTTGTTCTCGGCAGCGGGCGGCGTGGTCATGGCTGGTGCCAACGACCTGATCGTGCTGTTTCTCGGCCTCGAGACCCTCAGCATTGCGGTCTACGTGATGGCAGCGATGCACCTGCGCCGCAGCGAGAGCCAGGAAGCGGGCCTGAAGTACTTCGTCCTCGGTGCCTTCGCATCGGCCTTCCTGCTCTATGGCATCGCGTTGGTGTACGGCGCCACGGGTTCGACGAATCTGATCGAGATTCGCGCGGCACTCGTCCCGATCGTGCTCGTCGACAACGGACTGCTCATGGCTGGCTTCGCGCTGCTGATCGTCGGGCTCGGCTTCAAGGTCGCGGCAGCGCCCTTCCATGCCTGGACCCCGGACGTGTATCAGGGAGCCCCGACGCCGGTGGTCGCATTCATGGCCTCGGCGGTCAAAGCGGCCGGATTCGCCGCCATCGTGCGCGTGTTCATGGTGACCTTCGTCGAGTACGCGGTCGATTGGCAGCCGGCGGTGTACGGCCTCGCACTCCTCACCTTGGTCGTGGGTTCGTTCATGGCGATCGTGCAACGCGACGTCAAGCGCATGCTCGCCTACTCGTCGATCAGCCACGCCGGGTTCATCCTCGTGGGCGTCCAGGCAGCGACCCCCGACGGCATCAGCGCCGTGGCGTTCTACGCAGTCGCCTATGCGTTTCTCGTCATCGGCAGCTTCGGTGTGTTGTCACTGGTGAGTGGTGTGGGTGACCGAGCCACAAGCCTCGACGATCTCGACGGGCTTTCGAAGCGGCGTCCAGCTCTGGCCCTCGCCTTCACGATCTTTCTGTTCGCACAGGCTGGTGTGCCGTTGACGTCGGGGTTCGTTGCGAAGTTCGAGGTGATCGGCGCGGCGGTCGAGGCTCGTTCGTTCTGGTTGGCCATCGTTGCGATGGTGACGGCCGTCGTCTCGGCGTTCCTGTACCTGCGGATCGTGCTGTCGATCTATCTCGGTCGACCGGCTGACGACGCACCGACGATCGATGTGCCGCGCACCGCCGGTCTGGCGATCGCCGTCGCCGTTGCTGTCACGATTGTGTTCGGCGTGCTACCCGGTGAACTCGACTCGATCACCCGCGAGGCCATCCCTCGACTGGTCGCCGCAGGCTGATCCCATGGCGGACGACGACGCCTCCGCCGACGATCTGCCGATTGCGTGGGACGAGGCGCGTGAGGTCGTGATCGTGGTTGCCACCGTCGCAGCGACGGTCATGCTTCTCGGACCCGTGGTCGGCTTCTTCGGTGATCGCTACAGCGGCTTCTCGCTCAGCGACGACATCGCCGAGGTCACCCGCAACGCCGGGCCTTCGACCGGCGTGCTGGTCCTCGTCGCTGCGCTCATCGTGGCGGTGACGCCACCAACCGATGTCGTACCGGCGCTTCGTCGAGGGGTGGCTGTCGTTGCGTTCGTCATTGCGGTTTTTGCGGTTGCCGCGATGACGGTCGAGATGACCCGCCCGTCGGGATCGGGGATGGCTGGGCGGCTGCAGATCGTCATGTCGCGCAGCGGGCCCGGATTGATGCTTGCGGTCACTGCGCGATGGTTGACGTTGCGCGTGGTGCCCTTTGGTGGACGGGCCCGGTGACCAACGCAGGGTTCGGCAAGCCGGAGAACGGTTTCCGTGTGCACAAGCGGAGTCTCGAGCCGACGACGATGGCGCTGGGCGTCGAACGCACGCCGATCGATCGCTTCTTCGTCTGCAACGTCGACGACGCGCCGCAGGTCGATCCGAGCGAGTGGGTGCTGACCGTCACCGGCGCAGCGGCCGCAACGCAGGTGTCCCTGTCGCTCGTCGATCTTCAGACGCTTCCCCAGCATGAAGTCGGTGCCTGGTTGGAGTGTGCCGGGAATGGGCGCCGGTTGTTCGAGCTCGTCGACGGTCACATGCCCTCGACGTTGGAAGCCGACACCCAGTGGACGCTGGGCGCAATGGGTATGGCCTCGTGGCGAGGGCCGCGTCTGGCCGACGTCCTCGCGCTCGCCGAGCCCACCGCCGCCGCAGCGTGGGTGAGCCCTCGTGGTCTCGATCGCGACAATGTCGAGGGTGAGCCACCACGGATGTGCATGCCAATCGACAAGGCACTCGATCCCGACACGCTCATCGCGCTCGAAATGAACGGCCGGCCGCTCGCCGCCGCCCACGGCGCTCCGGCACGCGTGCTCGTGCCCGGGTGGATCGGCGCGTACTCGATGAAATGGGTCGAACAGATCGACATCGCTGCCGAGTGGGTTCCTTCCTGGCGAAACGACGTCTACTACCGGCTTCGCGACCCGGACGGGACCGACCATGGCCCAGCCACGACCCATCCGGTCAAGAGTTCGCTGGCGCTCGAATGGGGCGAGGTCGTCCCAGCAGGTCCGGTCGACATCGTCGGGTATGCCCGCAGTGGGACCGGGCGTGTCACCGCAGTCGAATGGTCGCTCGATGATGGCCCGTGGCACGCCGCCGCCCTCGTCGAACTTCCTGGCCGGTGGGCGTGGACACCCTTTCGAATTCGTGCCGAACTCGCCCCCGGTCAGCACCAGATCCGCACTCGCGCCACCGACTCGAACGGCGACACCCAGCCCGACTCGGTCTCGTACAACCCCAGCACCATCCTGTGGAACGCAGTCACTCCCCATGCTCTTGTCGCCCAATGATGGGGTTTCGGTTTCACGGTGCAAAACGAGCAGGTCGACCGTGGTGGTCGGTTCGCAGCATTTGCCGTGTTGACGGCACAAAAATGAGCGGCCCGATCACGGTGAACAGGGCTACGCGGCGGTAGCCTCACGGCGCTGGGAATCGTTCTGTCCTTGCTTTGTTCTGCCCAAAAATCCCTGAGTAGGCTCATCGTCCGTGTCGGATTTTCTTCGTAGCTACCTGACCGTCGGCATCTTCGGTCTCACCGGTGTCGCACTGGTCGGTGCGTTCCTCGGTCTCGGTCGCATTTTCCGACCCCACAAGCCGACCGAGGCGAAGTTGGAGGCGTACGAATCGGGCGTCGATCCCACCGGTGACATGTGGTCACAAGCCAACATCCGGTACTACGTGTTTGCCCTGCTCTTCGTCATGTTCGACGTCGAAGCGGTCTTCATCTTCCCCTGGGCCACCCGCCTCGAGGTCTACGAGGTCTTCGGTCTCGTCGAAATGGCGATCTTCATCTTCATCCTCTTGCTGGGGCTGATCTATGCCTGGCGCAAAGGAGTGCTCAAGTGGGCCTAGTCGAATCCGGGAAAGTCGGCGGCGGCCTGCAGACCCTGCTCAACATGAGCCGCAAGTACTCCATGTGGGTCTACCAGTGGGGCCTGGCCTGCTGCGCGATCGAGATGGGTGCGGCGTTCGCGTCGCCTCGCTACGACGTCATGCGCCTCGGTGTGATTCCCCTGCCGGCCTCCCCCCGACAGGCCGACCTCATCGTCGTGTCCGGCACCGTCACCGACAAGATGGTTCCGTCGGTCAAGCGTCTCTACGAGCAGATGCCCGAACCCAAGTACGTGATCTCGATGGGTTCGTGCGCCAACTGTGGCGGCCCCTACTGGGATTCCTACTCCGTCACGAAAGGTGTCGACCAGATCATTCCCGTCGATGTCTACGTGCCGGGCTGCCCACCTCGTCCCGAAGCACTCCTCGAGGGCATCGTGTTGCTGCAGGAGCGCATCCAGAACGAGGACATGGCCGAGCGTTGGAAGGGTGAGCCGATTGTCGTCGACTGACACCCCCGAAGAGACGATGGACGCGGCCGAGGCCGCCGTCGACCGTGCTCGGGATGAACTTCTTGCGCAGCTCACCAACGATCTCGGCGATGGCCTGGTCGAGAGCCACCTCGTGCCCGGTGACGATCTGTGGATCCGCGTTGCTCGTGGGGCGTGGGTCGAGACGGCCGAGTTTCTCAAGACCGGACTTGGGTTCCAGTACTTCAACTTCCTGTCGGCCATCGACTGGATGCCATCGCCGTTCGGTCGAGACATGGACTCGCAGGTCGACATCGAGCTCGGTCACGACGAAGCGTCCGAGGTCGATTCGTCGCTCGAGCACGGGGTCGCCGGCGGCGAGACGCGCTTCCAGGTCTTCGCCCGCGTCAACGACATCGTCAACGGGCTCGGCGTGACCGTGAAGGTCGACATCCCCGACGACGATCTCAGCCTGGCGACGTGGACCGGCGTCTATGCGGGCGCCGACTGGCACGAGCGGGAGTGCTGGGAGATGTACGGAATCTCCTTCGACGGTCATCCCGGCCTCCGCAACATCTATCTGCCGAGTGGATTCGAAGGAAACCCACTTCGCAAGGACTATCCGCTGCTTGCCCGGCGCTTGAAGCCGTGGCCCGGCATCGTCGACGTCGAGCAGATGCCCGGCGACGACGACGAAGAAGAATCTGGAGACGACTCGTGACTGCGATCTCCGATCGGGACCAGCTCTCCTACATCGCTGCGCAAGCAGCCGATGCCCGTGTCAACGTGGAGCTCGAAACCGAGGGCATGACCCTCAACATCGGGCCCCAGCACCCGGCCACGCACGGCACCCTGCGGATCGTCGCCAAGCTCGACGGCGAGCAGGTCATCGCAGCCGACCCGGTGATGGGCTACATGCACCGGGGTTACGAAAAGCTCACCGAAGTTCGCACCTACCCGCAGGTCACCACCCTCATCAACCGCATCGACTGGGTCGGCAGCTTTGCCAACGAAGTGCCGTTCATCCTTGCCGCTGAGAAGCTGATGGAGGTCGAGGCCCCACCTCGAGCCCAATGGATTCGCACCATCCTTTTCGAGATGAGCCGGATCGCCAACATTGCGCTCTTCCTCGGCGACATGGGCCTGCAGGTCGGCGCAGTCACGCCTGCATTCTTCGCCTTCCGCGACCGCGAGCACGTGCTCAACCAGATCGAGGCCGTGACCGGAGGGCGCTTCCACCCGAACTTCGACCGGATCGGCGGCCTCAAGGACGACCTTCCGGCCGGCTGGATCACCGAGACCAAGCGTGCGATGAAGAAGATGCGCAACTTCTGCGACGAGATCGAAGGTCTCCTGCAGGGAAACGAGATCTTCGAAGCCCGCACCCGCGGCATTGGCGTCATTCCCGCCGACATCGGTCTCGGCTACGGCCTGTCCGGAGCCAACATCCGGGCCTCCGGTGTCGACTGGGACACCCGTCGCGACAACCCGTGCGGCCTGGTGCACAACGAACTCGACTGGAAGGTCTGGACCCACGTCGACGGCGACTCGTTCGCCCGCTTCTGGGTCCGTCTCCAGGAAGTCCGCGAGAGCACGAAGATGGTCGATCAATTGCTCGATGGCCTTCCCAGCGGTCCGGTCATGGCAAAGGTGCCACGCATCATCAAGGTTCCTGCCGGTGAGGCCTACGTCGAGACCGAGAACCCGCTCGGCGTCATGGGCTACTACATCGTGTCGAAGGGTGATCTCGTCCCGTATCGGGTCAAGATCCGGTCGGCATCGTTCAACAACATCTCGATCACGCCCTGGCTGCTGAAGGGCGTCTACGTGCCCGACATCATCACGATCCTGGGGTCGCTGTACTTCATCCTGGGGGACATCGACCGATGATCGCCGCCATTACCGACCCCTGGTGGTTCCAGACCACGTTGCGCGTCGTCGGCGGGCTTGCAGCGGTGCTGCTGGTCGCCGGCACCCTGGTGTACCTCCACCTGTTCAAGATGGTGTCGTTCATGCAGAGCCGGCTCGGTCCGATGGAAGCCGGTCCGTTCGGTTCACTCCAGCTGCTCGCCGAAGTGGGAAAGTTCATCCAGAAGGAAGACATCTTTCCTCGCAAGGCCGATCGTTTCGTCTTCGCAGCGGCACCCTTCGTCGTGCTCATGTCGACATTCCTGCTGGTGGTCGTGGTGCCCGGTGGGCCCGACGCCTGGTTCGTCGATTCCGAGATCGGTATCTATCTCGGCATGGCCGTCTCCTCGGTGTCGGTGATCGGCATCCTCATGGCGGGGTGGGGCTCTGCCTCCAAGTACTCGCTGCTCGGCGGGCTTCGTGCCACGGGCCAGCTGATCGCCTACGAACTGCCGCTGATCCTGGCGGTACTCGGCGTCGTCATCCAGGCCGAGACGATGAACATGCAGGGCATCGTGCTGGCCCAAGCGGAGGGCGAGATTTTCGGCTGGGGAGCCATCGGCAACCCCTACATCCTCACCCAGGGCGTGGCGTTCCTGGTCTTCCTGGTCGCCATGCAGGCCGAGCTGACCCAGACGCCGTTCGACATGCCGATTGCGGAGTCGGAACTGGTCACCGGCTATATGACCGAGTACTCGGGCATGCGGTTCCTGCTCTTCTTCATCGGTGAGTTCGCCACCGCCGGCGTGTTCAGTGCCATCGCTGCGGTCCTCTTCCTCGGCGGCTGGTACATCCCCGGTATCGATCCCAGCGCCGGCATCATGAACGTCCTCGGACCGATCGTCTTGATCTCGAAGGTCGTCGTGCTCACGTTCATCGTGTTCTGGGTTCGCTTCACCTTCCCCCGCTTCCGAGAGGATCAACTCCAGAAGCTTGCGTGGAAGGTCCTCATTCCGATCGCCCTGGCCAACATCGTGGTCACCGGCGTACTCAAGGTCGTCTTCTAGGACTCGCTATGGGACTCGTACCAGGACTCATCAAGGGACTCGGTGTCACCGGTGGCACCATCTTGCGCACCGTCTTCCCCGATGGCATCAAGAAGCCGATCCCGAACCCGGTCAAGGGTGCCGAGACCGTGCAGTATCCGCACGAAAAGGAAGAGCCGTCGGCGCGTGCCCGTGGCGTCATCGCGCTGCACGAGGAGAACTGCACGGCGTGCATGCTCTGCGCTCGTGAGTGTCCCGACTGGTGCATCTACATCGAGGGTCACAAGGAGAAGGCGCCCCCCCGTCGGGCCGGCGGCAAGCCCCGCCAGGTGAACGCGCTCGACCGGTTCGACATCGACTTTGCGCTCTGCATGTACTGCGGCATCTGTGTCGAGGTCTGCCCGTTCGAGGCGCTGTTCTGGAGCCCGGAGTACGAGTTCTCCGAGCCACGCATCGCAGACCTTCTCCACGACAAGTCGCGACTTGCCGAGTGGATGGAGACGGTTCCGGATTTCGAACCCTACGAGGCTGGTTCGGAGGCCAAGGTGAAGAAGGTGCCACCGACGTGACCGGTCTCCTTCTCGCCGAGTTCACGACCACCGAGAAGTGGGTGGTCAATTCGTTCTGGGGCGTCATCGCCCTCGTCATGGTCTATGCCGCCCTGCGGGTTGTCACGACCAAGAACGTGGTGCATGCCGCGCTGTGGCTCGTCGTCGTACTCGCCGGTGTGGCGGTCCAGTTCCTGTTCCTCGGCGCCGAGTTCGTGGCGGTCACGCAGATCCTCGTCTACATCGGTGCGGTGATCGTGCTGTTCCTGTTCGGCGTCATGCTCACCCGCGCATCGATGGGCGATGACGAGACCGTCGCTGACGAAAAGCGAGCAATGGCAGCTGTTGTCGGCGTCCTTCTTCTTGCCGTGATGGCCTTTGCTCTCGTCGATTCGTTCGACGATGTCGAGATCACCGCCGATGGACCGCAGTCGGTGACGACAGTGTCCGACTCGATTTTCAGCCAGTACATCGTGCCGTTCGAAGCGGTCTCGGTGCTGCTGCTCGCCGCCCTCATCGGGGCCATCGTCGTGGCCCGGCAGGACTGAGGAGGATCGCCCGTGCTGCTCAACCAGTTCCTCCTGCTCGCTGCCGTGCTGTTCTGCATCGGCGTGTACGGCGTGCTCGTTCGCAAGAACGGCATGCTCGTGTTGATGTCGGTCGAGTTGATCCTCAACGCCGTCAACATCAATCTCGTGGCGTTCGGCACCCTTACCGACGATGTCGGTGGGGCCGTGTTCGCCCTCTTCACGATCGCAGTGGCCGCCGCCGAAGTCGGTATCGGTCTTGCCATCGTCTTGCTCATGTACCGCAACCGCCGCAGCATCGACCTCTCCGAGGCCGATCTGCTGAAGGGCTGACGCCGTGTTCGCCACCCTCGCCGCCGAAACCGTCTCCAAGGTCACCACGGTCACCAACGACGCCGCCTGGTTCCTCGAGAACGCCTGGATCATCCCGCTGCTCCCGGCGATCTCGTTCGCCTTGATCCTGTTCTTCGGCAAGCGCATGCCCTACAAGGGGGCCGAGATCGGTATCACTGCCGTCTCGGTGTCGTTCATCCTTGCGATCCTCACCGGGGTTGCCTGGCTGGACCACCGCGACCATTTCGAGCTGGAGAAGTACGGCGAGGAGCAAGCCATCGCCGTCAGCGACGGTGCGGCTTCTGCGAGTGACACCGTTGCGTACGCCGCCAGGTTCGTGGCCGCCGAAGCAGGTGAGGGCGGTGCGCACCCCTATGTCGCAGTCCAGAGCTCCACCCAGTGGCTGCAATCGGGCGGCATCGAGTTCAACGCCGGCATCATGGTCGACGGTCTCAGCGTGATGATGCTCTTCGTCGTCACCTTCATCTCGTTGCTGGTGCACGTCTACTCGACCGACTACGTCGGTGGCGATCGGCGCTACACCCACTTCTTCGCGTTCCTGTCGCTGTTCACCGCATCGATGCTGTTCTTCGTGCTCAGCGACAACATCCTCCAGATGATCGTCGGGTGGGAGCTGGTCGGTGTCTGCTCGTTCGCCCTCATCGGCCACTGGTGGGAAGAGAAGCCCAACAGTGATGCTGCGCTGAAAGCGTTCCTCACCAACCGCGTGGGCGACGTCGGCCTGCTGGTCGGCATGATCACCCTCTTCTTTGCCGCAGGCGGTGGCAAGACCTTCGACACGATCAAGATCAACGAGGCGGTCGTCCAGGGTGGGGTGAGCCACACAGCGCTGGTCGTGGCCGCGGCCTGCCTGACTGCTGCCGTCATGTCGAAGTCGGGTCAGTTCATCCTCCATACCTGGCTGCCCGATGCCATGGCCGGCCCGACGCCGGTCTCGGCGCTCATCCACGCCGCCACCATGGTGGTCGCCGGTATCTACATGGTTGCCCGTCTCTACCCGGTCTTCTGGGAAGGAATGCAGATCGAAGGCTCGAGCATCAACCTGCTCGCCACCGTCGGAGCCATCACTGTCGTCGGTGCCGGCTTGCTTGCGTTCGTGCAGGACGACATCAAGAAGGTGCTTGCCTACTCGACCGTCTCACAGCTCGGGTACATGGCGATGGCGCTCGGTGTCGGCGCATGGACCGCTGCCGTGTTCCATCTCTTCACGCACGCCTTCTTCAAGGCCAACCTCTTCCTCGGTTCCGGCTCGGTTGCACACGCCGTCCACAGCTTCGACATGAAGAAGGACATGGGTGGCATGCGCAGGTTCATGCCCAAGACGTATGTGACCTTCGTGATCGGGTCACTTGCCCTCGCTGGGGTGTTCCCGCTCGCCGGGTTCTGGTCCAAGGACGAGATCCTTGTCAACACCGGCGGCTGGGATCTCCTCGGTGGAAGCGGTGCTGCGCCCGGCAGCTACACCTTCCACTTCGTGATGGGCATGATCGGCGCAGCACTCACTGCGGCCTACATGACCCGCTGTGTCTACCTCACGTTCCACGGCGAGTACCGCGGGGGCCACGCTGCTCACGACGATCATGGTCACGACCACGAAGAGGATGCAGCGCACGCCCACCACGGTGAGCCGCACGAATCAGGGCCGCGCATCCTGTACCCGCTCTACATTCTGTCTGCGTTCTCGATCCTGATCGGGTTCGTCAACCTTCCGCCTGGCTTCCTCGCCGGTTCGAAGAAAGACCCGGCAGGCTGGCAGGAACGCTTCCTGCATTTCGTGGAACCGGCCGGATCTTCGTACTTCCCTGCAGTCGGTCACGCAACCCCCAGCTGGTCGCTCGCCATCGTGGCGTCGCTCGTTGCGGTCGCTGGCGCCGGCTTTGCGTACTACTACTACTTCATTCGTCTCGACCGACTCTCGAAGCAGCTCGGTGAGTCGCTCGTCGCCATCCCGAACGGGCTCACCACCACCAATGTGTTCGCCCGGGCCGGCCACACCCTGTTGGTGAACAAGTACTACTTCGATCATCTCTACACAGGCATCATCGCCGGGTTCACGAAGGGCCCGCTCGCTCGGGCAGCGAACTGGATCAACCAGAACGTCATCGACGGGACCGTCAACAAGGCCGGCGAGTCGGCGGTGCAGACCGGGCAGCTCGTGTACCACAAGATCGACCAGGCTGTCGTCGACGGTGCCGTCAACTTGTCGGGTCGTGTCTCCGATGCCTCCGGCGAAGAACTCCGCGCCATCAACTCCGGCAAGGTGCAGAACTACGCCGCGCTCATGTTCGCCGGTGCCGCCGTCTTGGCCGGTGCCTTCGTCATTCTCCTCACCCTCTAGCTCTCACATCCGCTTAGGAAGCACTGATTCATGGATCCCATTGCAGGAAACGACTGGATGCTGACCGCCTTGGTCTTCGCGCCGCTGGCCGGCGCGCTCGTCATGGCGCTGTTCCCCAAGGAAGAGGAGGGGCTGCACAAGCAGCTCGCCCTCGTCACATCGCTGATCACGCTCGGCCTCGGCGTCTGGCTGCTCATCGACTTCGACTACGACAGTGCCGGTCGGATTCAGCACTGGCTCGACAAGGAGTGGATCGAGGTCATCGGCGCCGGTTACACGATCGGTGTCGATGGCATGTCATTGCCGCTTATCGCGCTCACGGTGCTGGTGATGCCGCTGGTCTTCGTCTACTCGTGGGATCACATCCCGTCGCCGGGCAATGCGAAAGCGTTCCTGATGCTGATGTTGATCCTCGAAACCGGCATGATCGGCACCTTCGTGGCGCAGGATCTCATCCTGTTCTTCGTCTTCTTCGAGGTCGTCCTGCTCCCGATGTTCTTCATGATCGCGGTGTGGGGTGGGGAAGACCGTCGCTATGCGTCGTTGAAGTTCTTCCTCTACACCCTGTTCGGGTCGGCGCTCATGCTGCTCGGCTTCTTGGCGCTGTTCTTCCTGTCGGCCGACTCGCTTGGTGAGCACACCTTCAACATGGTCGACCTGACCAACAACGCCGGCATGGGCATTGCCCGCAGCAGCCAGCTTCTGATCTTCGGTGGCATGTTCCTCGGGTTCGGCGTGAAGGTTCCGATGTTCCCGTTCCACACCTGGCTGCCCGACGCACACACGCAGGCCCCCACCCAGGGCTCGGTCATTCTGGCGGCGGTGCTCCTCAAGCTCGGGACGTACGGCTTCATCCGAATCGCCATCCCGATGCTGCCCGAGGCCGCCGAGGCGTGGGCCCCCTACATCGGTCTGCTTGCGGTCATCGGCATCATCTACGGTGCTCTTGGCTGCCTGGCCCAGACCGACATGAAGCGGTTGATCGCCTTCTCGTCGGTTGCCCACATGGGCTTCGTGATGCTCGGCATTGCCACGCTCACCGACTTCGGTATCAACGCCGCCATCTTTGGCATGGTGGCGCACGGTCTGATCACCGGCATGCTCTTCTTCATCGCCGGTTCGGTGAAAGAGCGCTACCACACACTCGAGATCAGCCGCCTCGGCGGCATGCTCGTCCAAGCACCGCATCTGGGTTGGATCCTGGGCTTCACGGCGATGGCATCGCTCGGTCTGCCCGGCCTCGCCGGGTTCTGGGGCGAGTTCCCCGCCATCCTGTCGGCGTACAACCCGGCGAACGGCCTCGCCGAAGAGACCTTCCGGGGATACATGGTCGTTGCCGCCGTCGGTACTGTGCTCGCTGCCGGCTACCTGCTGTGGCTGCTGCAGCGCACTGCGATGGGCGAGCCGCCCGAGGAATTCAAGAATGATCCCGAGATCACCGACGTGAACACGTTCGAGTGGATCGCGTGGACGCCGTTGCTCTTCCTGATCGTGCTCTTCGGAGTCGCTCCCGGTTTGATCTTCGAGGTCACGGACCCGGCTGTCGTCGAATCGCTCAACAACTGTCTGCAGCTGCCCGACGGCTGTGACGGTGTGGCCGACGCAGCCCAGGCGGCGTCCGGAGGCTGATGATGCTCGCCCAGCTCGCCCAGTCCGTCGGCGAATTCGTCCGGCCGCCAATCGACTGGCATGCGGCCGCGCCCGAACTCACCTTGCTGGGCGTTGGTGCTTTGTTGACGATGATGGACATCATCTGGCTCGAGCGCGGCCGTCGGCTGGCGCCGCTGCTCGCATCGCTCGGCTTGCTGGCGACGATGGTGCCGATCGTCACCCTGGCCGTCGACGGTGCCGATCGTTCGATGTTCAACGGCGCGTTCGTCGTCGACAACTATGCCCTGCTCATGAAGGCGCTGTTCGTCCTTTCGGGCTACGTCGTGGTGCTGCTCTCGACGAACTACATCGCCGAGGGCGACTACTGGGAGAACGAGTATTACGGCCTGCTGCTGAGCTCGGTGCTCGGCATGGTCCTGATGGCCTCGGCCCGTGACCTCATCACGATTTTCGTCGCCCTCGAGTTGCTGTCGATCCCGGCGTACATGCTTGCGACCTGGCGCAAGCGTGACCTGAAGAGCAACGAGGCAGGTCTGAAGTACTACCTCATGGGTGTGTTTGCTTCGGCAATCATGCTCTACGGCATGTCGCTGCTCTACGGCGGTGCCGGCTCGACGCTTCTCGTCGACATCGACGAGGCGATCAGCGCCGCTGGCAGCCCGTCATCGGTGATCGTTCTCGGCATCATCTTCGTGATCATCGGCTTCGCCTTCAAGGTGTCGGCGTTCCCATTCCACACCTGGGCCCCCGACACGTACGAGGGAGCGCCCACCCCGGTGACTGCCTTCTTGTCCGTTGCTTCCAAGGCCGCTGGCTTCGTGGCGCTGATGAACCTGCTGTTCGTCGGCTTCTTCGGCCGCGACGATGTTTACGAGCCGGTGCTGTGGATCCTCGCTGCGGCGTCGATGACGGTTGGCAACCTCATCGCCCTGCGCCAGACCAATGTCGTTCGCATGCTCGCCTACTCCGGTGTGGCGCAAGCTGGCTACATGTTGGCCCCACTCGCAGTCGCCAGCGCCGTCGGTGATGCAGCCCTCGAGGCGACAGTGACCTACCTCGTCGTGTACGCCGCCATGAACCTCGGGGCGTTCGCCGTCGTCATGGCGGTGGCCCGCAAGACTCGATCGGCCGAAATCGAAAGCTTCCGGGGCCTGTTCCACTATGCGCCGGGGCTCACGGTTGCCATGACGATCTTTCTGTTCTCGCTTGCCGGCATTCCTCCGCTCGGGGGCTGGTGGGCGAAGTTCCGGGTCATGGAAGCTGTCATCGATGCGAACACTGCGTCCGGTGTGGTGATCGGGGTGTTCGTTGCGGTCAACTCGGTGATTGCGTTGTACTACTACGCCCGGATCGGCCTCGGGATGTGGGCCGAAGAAGCTCCTGACGGCGATGTCACCCCGGTGCGAGTCACGCCGTCGCTGATGGCAGCGCTCGGCATCACTGCCGGGATCACGCTTGCATTCGGCGTGTATCCCCAGCTGATCAGCGATTTCGACGTCAGCCTCCTGACCGGCATCGGCGGCTGACCCGGTGGCGGTCCCGCTGGCCGACCGCCTCCGCGCCCGCATCGATGCAGAGGGTCCGATCCCGGTCGCGTCGTTTGTCGAGGCTGCACTGTACGACGAGCACGACGGCTTCTATGTGGTCGGCGGTCGGGCTGGCCGTCGTGGTGACTTTCTGACCGCACCCGAGGTCGGGCCGCTGTTCGGCGCCGTCATCAGTGGGGCGATCGACTCGTGGTGGGAATCGGCTGGGCGACCGGTGACGTTCACCGTGGTCGAACATGGCGCCGGGCCGGGCACGCTCGCTCGGACGGTCACGGCAGCAGAGGGTGCGTGCCTTGCCGCCGGAGCGCTGCGATGGGTGATGGTCGAGCCGTCGGCTGCGCAACGTGAGACCCACCCGCGTGGCGCTCATCTCCACTCACTCGCCGAGGTTCACGACGAGTTCGTCGAGCGCGTCGACGTCGTGTTCGCAAACGAACTGCTCGACAACCTGCCATTCGACATCGTCGTACGACGAGGAGACAGGGGAGTGGTGCTCGATGTCGATGTCGAGGACGGGCAATTCGTGCTGGTCGACGGCCCCGACACTGCTCCCCCTCCGATTGCCGACGGAGGAGCGGTTCCGCGAATCGACACTGCTGTCGGCTGGATCGTTGCGCAGCGTGCCCGGTATGCCGATGCTCGGATCGTGGTGTTCGACTACATGGCCACCATCGAGGAACTCGACAGCCGAACGGGTGGCTGGCTTCGTGCCTATCGAGATCACGAGCAGGTCGATGACTGGCTCGCCGATCCCGGCCGGGTCGACATCACCATCGATTTGCCGCTCGACGAGTTCTTGCAGCTCGATCCCTCGAGTGTGTGCCTGCAGGCGGACTTCCTGCGTTCCCACGGGATCGAGCAACTGGTCGAGCAGGGTCGAGCAGCATGGCGTGCCGGTGCTGCCGCCGGTGATCTGGCTGCGTTGAGGGGCCGCAGTCGGGTCCGTGAAGCCGAGGCACTCCTCGACCCCGCTGGCTTCGGGGGATTTTTCGTCCTGGAATGGGAGGCCTGACGACGGGCTGTCGACCCGGTAGGGCTTCGCCAACTGCTCCCGGGCGTACACTTTCGCCGTGTCCGTCGTCGAGCGTCTTCCCCTCTCTCGTGAGCGCATCGCCGACACAGCACTGCGTTTCATCGACGATCATGGCCTCGACGCGCTCAGTATGCGAAAGCTCGGCGCAGAACTCGGTGTGGAGGCGATGTCGCTCTACAACCACGTCGCCAACAAAGACGACCTCCTCGACGCAGTCAGCAACGCCCTCTACACGCAGGTGCTCGAGACCTACGGTGAACCGTCCGGTGACTGGCGGGCCAAGGCCCGTCGGATGGCGGCGAGCTACGTCGAGGTGGCGTCGGGGCATCCGCAGGCACTCTCACTTTTGTTGAGCCCGTCGCCGCAAAGCCCGGCCCGGTTGCAGTTCCTCGACCGCGTGGTCACCATCTTCGACGATGTCACCGACGATCTTCGGGTAGCGGCGTTGGCGTTCGCCGTCGTCGCGAACTGGGTGGTCGGGACGCTGGTGCAGCAGTTCGATGCCAGCGCTGGTGACGGTGTCGAGTCATCGGTTGCGGGATTCGAGCGGGTTGTGGCGTTCCGGAAAGCCCTGCTCGTCGACATCGGAGGCAAGGAACACTTCGACGAGGGTCTCGAAGTCGTGCTCGACGGCATTGCCCTGCGCTATTTCGCGGGTCGGTGAGGCTGGTGCCGACGGGGGTCGAACAGCTACTCCGTGTGGATCTGGCGAAAGCTTTCGACCGCAGTCCAACCCGTGCCGGACGCCTCGGCGTTGGTGGCTGCCCACTCGCGGATCATGGCTGGGAGCACATCGGCGCGCGGGCCGTTTTGACTTTCGTGGGCCATCAGCGCCGCGATCTTTCGCTCGAGATTCGCCGAGATGTCGACATGCACATTGGTGGATCCGGCCGGGCCGGCCATCAGCCACACCCGGGAGACGGCATGAGGTTCGTGACCCTCTTGGAGCAGCTCGGGAAATGATTTGGCGTTTCGGGCGTCGGGATAGACCGCGCTGACGACCGCCTCACCGGTTGCGAGGTGGTCCGGGTGCGCTGCATAGATTCGCTCGAAGTTCCGTTCGGGTGTCTGGGTGATCACCAGGTCGGGTCTGACAACTCGGATGAGGCGCGAGATCGCCCTACGGAGTTCGAGGTCGGCGACGACCGCTCCGTCGGGAAAGCCGAGCCAGTGCAGTTCGCTCACCCCGACGATCGACGCAGCGGCGCTCTGCTCTGCTTCTCGGAGTTCGGCGAGTTCGGGAGGGGAGAGATCGGCTGGTTCACCTGCCTGGCCAGAGGTGACGAGTCCGTAGACGACGTCGACACCATGGTCGGTGAGCGTTGCCACGGTTCCTGCGGTGCCAAAATCGATGTCGTCGGGATGGGCGACGATCACGAGCACCTTTGCCGGAAGAAAGGCGTCTCCGTCATCGGGCCGGATGAGGGCGGCCAGTGGTGAGCCGGGAGATGATGCGACCATCGAATGAGCCTACGAGGGCCACGAGAGGTCGGGGAGGCCGAGTTCGAGATTGCTGCCCTGAATACCGCCCGAGACCGACAGAATCTCACCGGTCACGTAGCCGGCTGCCGGGGAGGCGAGGTACAGCACTGCTGCGGCGATCTCCCAGGGTTGTCCGAGTCGCT
>Ga0181588_10002246_pt1 | contig 16767 bp, 11 predicted proteins | sample 071ome_26_FD_148607 | JGI IMG/M metagenome (GOLD analysis project Ga0181588, IMG submission 148607) | Coastal salt marsh microbial communities from the Groves Creek Marsh, Skidaway Island, Georgia - 071409BT metaG (spades assembly) | ecosystem: Environmental > Aquatic > Marine > Intertidal zone...
CTCGTCCTCCTCATCCCTGGAGGTATCGCTTTGGCAGCGGGCGTGCTGGGCGTCCTGTTCCATACGCTCGAGGTCATACTCAGGGGCAAGATGTCCGCCGTAAAAGCGGGCACTGTGTTTTTCCTGACATCCGGTGGGTTCCTCGGTCTGATGGCCCTCCTGGACAAGGACGTCGATACGGCCACGGCCATCGAACTGTTGGTCTTCCCGCTCCTCATCATTGCAGGGGGATTGGCCGGGACATTTTTCGTGCGTCGGGAACGACTCATCCTTACGGATAATCGGTCCGTTCTCCTGAATACGGTATTGGGCTCCCTGTTCATGATCATCTTCATGTTCGCAGCGGCTCCCACCGGGGTGGAGTTCTTCCCCAACACGTCCCCCCGGCAGATCAGGGTGACGACCGAGGGACCCCTGGGTATGAACCTGGACGCTTCGAACGAACTGGCCGAAGAGGCTCGCCGACGCCTTGAGGTGCTGCTGGCAGGTAATGGCGATGCGCGCGAGAACGTCAAGAATATGATTGTCAACGTGGGTGTTTCCTCCGGGGACGCCGCCAGTCCTACTGCTGCCAGTCCGGAGCGCTCCATCGTAACCATGAACCTGGTGGACTATCCAGACCGTGCCGAGGACAGTTTCGTCACCCTGGATCGCGTCCGGGATGAGCTGCAAGGCATTGCCGGCGCCGACATCAAGATCGAGAAAGACCAGGATGGACCGCCAACCGGCGCGCCAGTCAACATCGAAATCACGGGGACCGACTTTGACGTCATTACCCGGATTGCGGACGAGGTGAAACAACTCCTTGTGGATGCCTCGGAAACAGGGAAGGTGCCAGGCCTGGTCGACATACAGGACAACCTGGATGCAGGACGGCCCGAGCTCATGGTCGGTGTCGACCGCGAGCGGGCCGGGCGGTTCAACCTGTCCACGCGACGCATTGCATCGACGGTTCGGTCTGCGGTCAACGGTATCGAGGCAGGCAAGTATCGTGAGGGCGAGGACGAATTCGACATCATCGTGCGATTGCGGGAGGCGGATCGCTCCGATCTTGAAAGCGTCCGTAGCCTCACAATCATGGATGAAGGGACCCAGATTCCTATTACTGCCGTCGCTGATATCGATGTTTCGGCGGGTCTGGGCTCCATCACCCGCCTTGATCTGGAGCGGGTAGCCACCGTCACAGGACAGGCTGCGCCCGGCTTCAACAGCGCTGCTATTCTGGCTCAGGTTCAAGCCCTCCTGGCTGACTACGAAGCCGATATGCCCGCGGGGTACGTTCTATCGTATACAGGAGAGAACGAAGAACAGGCGGAGTCCTTCGGGTTCCTGTCCGTGGTGTTCCTGGTGGGGGTCGCCCTGATCTTCATGATCATGATTGCCCAGTTCAATCATGTCTCCTCCCCCTTCATCATCATGGTGGCCGTCGGGTTCAGCCTGATTGGTGTGCTGCTCGGACTCATCCTTACGCGCACTCCCTTCGGTCTGATGACGTTCATCGGGGTCATATCCCTGGCCGGGATTGTGGTGAACAACAACATTGTACTGATTGACTACACCATGCAGCTCAGGGATCGAGGCATGGAGAAGCAGAAGGCGATCATTGAAGCGGGCGCTACGCGTCTTCGCCCCGTACTGCTGACGGCCATGACCACCGTGCTTGGACTGGTGCCTCTCACCTTCGGCATCAATGTCGATTTCGTGGGTCTGTTGACCGATCTGGATCCCAATTTCCAGTTCGGCTCGGAAAACACGCAGTTCTGGGGTCCGATGGGAACGGCCATCATTTCCGGACTGACGTTTGCCACCTTCCTGACACTGGTCATCGTGCCCGTCATGTATTCGGTGTTCGACTCGCTGGCCATCCGGATGCAATTCGCTTTTCGCAGTCCCGAAGATGCAGAGGCCCATCTCGTCTCGGGTCACGGAACGTCGAGTGATTGAATGCGTCTTTGAGGCATCTGCCCCCGTCCCGCATTCGAATCGCAGCGCATGAAACGACTTGAGGATTTCCCGGACGCCCACCTGCGGATCTTCGATAGACCCCCGGTGGATCCGGATAGTGCCATCGATGATGTGTACCTGATCGGAATCTGTGGTACCGGGATGGGATCCCTGGCCGGTCTCTTCCATGAGGCCGGCCACAGGGTCCGCGGGTCTGATGCGGCAACCTGGCCTCCCATGAGCGAACGCTTGGCTGACATGCAGATTCCGGTGAAGGAGGGCTATGATGCCAGTAATCTGGACCCGAAGCCTGGAGTGGTGGTGGTTGGCAACGCTTGTACCCCCACGCATCCCGAAGCGGCGCGCGTGCGTGAGGAGGGCTGGCCGCAACTGTCCCTGCCCGAGGCTGTCGCCTCCTTCTTCATCCGGAACCGACGCTCACTCGTCGTGGCTGGTACGCATGGCAAGACCACGACGACCAGTCTGTTGGCACATGTTTTCCGCTCGGCAGGCCGCGATCCCGGCTTTCTGGTCGGTGGTGTCATGAACAACGGGAACGTCAGCTACGCCGTGGGTAGCGGACCGCATTTCATTGTCGAGGGCGACGAGTACGACACCGCCTATTTTGACAAGCGACCCAAGTTCCTGCACTACAAACCCCGAACCGGCATTGTCACCTCGGTGGAATTCGACCACGCCGATATCTATGCGTCGATGGAGGATTACCGGGAAGCCTTCGGTCAGTTTGCTACCCTCATTCCCGAGGAAGGCCTGTTGGTGCTATGCGCTGACAACCCGGAAGTGGCCGCTCTCGCCGCAAAAACGCAGGGGCGGGTCAGTACCTATGGCCTGGATCGGACCGATGTGGACGTGACAGCCGTGCGCATCAGCACCGGTTCCGATGGGCAGCGATTCGATTTGATGAAAGGTGGCGTGGTGCAAGGCCGGGTATGGTTACCGCTCAGCGGGCGCCACAATCTCCTGAATGCCTTGGCGGTGGCCACCGTAGCGCTGGATGAAGGACTGTCCATGGACGAAATCGTAGCTGGATTCGGCACCTTCAAAGGCATCCAGCGACGTCAGCAGATCCGAGGCGAAGCGGGCGGCGTCATCGTGGTAGACGACTTCGCACACCACCCCACCGCCGTTCGAGCCACCGTTCAGGCGGCCGCAGAACGCTGGCCTTCCCGCCGCGTCGTAGCCGTATTCGAGCCCCGATCCAACTCCAGCCGGCGCAAGGTATTTGAAGAGGGCTACGCCACTGCGTTTGATCAGGCAGGAGCGGTGTTCCTGAGTCGCCCGCCATTCCGCCACAATGACCGACAGGAAGATTTCATGGATGTGGACGTGGTTATCGATCGTATTCGAGCGCGACGTATCGCAGCCCACGCGGCGGAGGGTGCTGATGAGCTCCTTCCGCTCATTTTGGACGAGATACGACCCGGGGATGTCGCCCTGATCATGAGCAACGGTGGCTTCGGGGGTATCCATGATCGCTTACTGCGCGCGTTGGATGCCCGTCAGGGCTGATCGCCCCATCCCATGTGGGAATAGTCGAGCCGCGTTCGTAGTGTAGGAGCCCACGACTAACAGCCCTGCGCACTGCCATGAGCCCGGCCAACGCCACTCCAACCACGTACGCTCTGGAAAAAGCGGTCCGGACGGCCGCTCGCCGGCTCGGCCGAAGCGCCTCGGCCGCCGCCATCGAACAGGAGGCCCTTTCCCTGCTGACCGAGGCCGGGTGGCGACCTACGCAAGAACCCGCGCCGGAACCCTTAGCGCAATCCACAAGGGGCGCCTCGCTGGCACCCTCAAGGGAGGAGGCCACTTCGAGATCGGCTCCAACGGCCCATCACACGATCCCAGGTCACGCTGCGCCCCCTGCCCTCAGGCTGCACCTGTCCATCTCGGCCGCTGGTTGCGCCAGCCGCCGACGACCGACACAAAAAGCACGTCTGTACGAAACCCTGCGCTCCTGCCTCCTCCCCCTCGCCCCGCCCTTGAGAAGCGCTTCGAGTGTGCACGTCAGGGATACGTCCTCCCTCTTCATTGGACATCCGGCTGATGTCCTGGATGAGGTTGTCCAGACGCTGGGCCACGTGGCCGCTGACCTGCACCTTCCGCACATCGTTGGTCCTTTCCTGGACGTGGCACTACCTGAAAACATCCCTCTGCTCGAGCGCCTGCCGCAGGCGCTCGAGGGTGTATCCTCTGTTTGCCCCATCATTCAGGTCAGAACTCGAGAGAACGGATTCTCACATCATGCGCTTTCGGCATTGGCCTACGCCCTGGCCCTTGTTCAGCCTCGGGCCGAGCCCCGCGGCATGATCCTGTTGACAGCCGACGACTGTGATCGGCGAGCATTCGGTCATCGCGTACACGCGAGCAGCGTGGTAGCCTATCTGAGAGATCCGCTCACTGCTCCGGGTGCGGCCCATGAGCTGCCTGCCATCCCTGAGACCTGGACGAGGGTCCCCCATGCGGACCTCCCGCTTTCGCTGACCCGGGGCATCGGACAGACAACCCATTCCCAGGAGGATCGGATACACCCGCTACCAGTAGCCGATGCCGATGCCATCCTCACGCTCATGGATGATGCCTTGCTGAACGGAGCGGCACCCGGCATGCGCAGACATCTCACCCTGATTTATTGACACCATTTCCCAATCCATGATTTCCGTAGCGCCATTACACCTGCCCCTGCGCCATGCCTTCCGTATTGCTCATGGATCGAGTACAGAACGTACCAACGCGCTCGTGCAGGTCGGGGAGGGACTCGGTGAAGCAGCCCTACCCCCCTACTACCCGACCACCATGGCGGATGTCACAGCCTATGTAGCATCCATAACTCCTGCCTTGGAAAACCTACTGGCGCAGGAAACCATTCCTGTACATTCATTCCTGTCCTCCCTTCCTTCCGGTCCTTCCCCCGCCTTGGCCGCCATCGACATGGCCGTTCATGATGTCCATTGCAAGCGGCTCGGAATTCCCCTTCATACCCTGATTGGGCTCGATCCGGCAGCCATGCCCGTCTCTTCCTACACGCTGCCCATCCCGCAGGACCCGGAATCGTTGGATGCCATGCTCGATGACGTGGCCACGTTTCCTTTCCTTAAGCTGAAGATTGGAAGCGGAGACCTGAAATGGGACGAGGAGATTGTCCGACAGACGCGCTCGCGCTTCGAGGGAACCCTGTGCGTGGATGTGAACGCCGGCTGGACGGTCGATGAGACAGTGGGAATGCTGGATCGCCTGTCGGATCTGGGATTGGCCTTTGTCGAGCAGCCGATTCCGTCGGGCAACATGGCCGATTGGCACCGGCTCCGACAGCTGGCCGGCCAGGATACCATTCCGCTCATTGCGGACGAGAGTGTTCAGAAGCACGCCGATGTGCTGGCTCTTGCCGGCGCAGCCGATGGGATCAACATCAAACTGGCCAAGTGCGGTGGTATCCAGGCAGCACGGGAGCTGATTGCCATTGCCCGATCCCTGGAAATGACCGTCATGGTCGGGTGCATGATCGAGAGCTCCATTGCCATGACAGCCGCAGCCCACCTGGGCCCACTTGTCGATTACCTGGACCTGGATGGACCCATGCACCTTGCCGCGGACCCCTATGAGGGTCTGGATTTCGACGAGGGCACGATTACGCTGCCGGAAAGACCAGGGCTGGGTGTGAGGCCGGCCTCAGGTTCCAGCGCCGGCTGACACGTCAAACACGTAGCGCATCGTTGCCGGGGCGCCACCCCCGGAGGCATGTGTTCGCTCCTCGAACTCGATCCGACCATCGCGGCGGATACTGACGTAACTCGTGCATCGTGTACCGTAGTTCGGCCGGTGAATGAACCGGGGCGACAAGACCCTCTCCTTTTCCAATCCTATGCCTGTATCAGGCAGCAGGTCATCCGATGCCTGTTCTGTATCCATCATGATCGACAACCAGGATGGCTCGGGCTCACCCGCCTCCATGAGGCGGCTCAGCTCCTTCGTTCCCTGACTCACCTTCGGCCAGTCCGAATCAAGGAACGCATTGCTGAGACCATGTAGCCCCTCCGACACGAAACGGGAGCCTGGGCGCAAGCGGTTCGAAAGGTATCCCATGGTCTGCCCATCATATATGAGCAGGTTGAACCCGGCATAAGCCGAAGAGTGGGCTGCCACACGCGTCATGTACGTAGATACGTCATCTTGACCGGCAAGAAAATCCACCGTCAATTCGCCGCGGCTTCGTCCACCCGCTTTCATGTCACGAGGGCTTCTGTAGTTGGTCACAGCTGCAAAACGACCCTGTCTGGAGACACCCATCCAGGTCCCGCCCTTCTCAAGATCCCGTCCGGCCACGATGTCAGGATAGTCCTCCCAGGGCGCAGCCGGAGCCGACGGTCGGTCATGGAATTCATCCCGGTTTGCCAACACGACAAGAGGGTACGTAGCCGATGGGTTGAACGAGAAGAGAATCAGACACACGGGCACTACCGCTTGGCACGACGGGTTATGACTAGAATACTGGGAGGATGACCGTTCTGGTTGATCCACTCGTGACGGGCAACGGAAAAATGGGTGGGCGGGAGCTGCCTGCTCCAAGCCAGAAGACCCTCAGCCTCGTCTTGTCCCCCCTCGTGACCCGTATACATGGTCGTGAAAACGACTCCTCCCGGTGACAGTCGATCGATGACCGCCTCATGGGCCCTGCGTGAACTCTGTGGCCGGGTAATGACCGACTTGTCGCTACCGGGTAGGTAGCCCAGATTGAACACCGCGCACGCCAAGCCTGTCCCTTCCTCCAGGACATCCCCAACGAATGCATGCGACATGCAATGGAGGGAGCAACGATCCACCAGACCAGCCTCCACCAACCGGGTCCGCGTGGCGGCTATGGCTTCTTCCTGGATATCCATCCCGACAACCCGACCCTTTGCTCCGACAAGCGATGCCAGAAGTTCTGTGTCGTATCCGTTGCCACAGGTTGCGTCCAGCACGTGGTCTCCCTCCCGGACGTGCGCCCTGAGCATGTGATGGACAAGCGATGTAGCCCTTGTGAACATGGTCGCGCTTATATGAGAGGAGCTGCGTGAATGGCATGAGGATCCCGAAAGCCGGGATCGGACTGTTGTGGGGAGGTCGTATCTTGTCCCATGTCACACGTAATTGCCTGTATCAAAGCAACCCGACTGGTTGCCCTGCCAGATGCTGCTTCAGGACCCCAGTACACCTCTTTCCGTCCAGCTGTCCGGAAAACGTTCATATGATATCGTATTCGACACGTTGGAGGCGCTGCCGGAGGCCATGCGCAAGGCCTCTGTCCGCCCCGGAAAGGTACTGGTAATCACCGATACTAACGTTGCTGGCCTGTACCGTTCCCGCCTCGACGAGATTCTCCAGGGCGACGGTTGGGATCCCTTCATCCTGATGCTGCCGGCCGGGGAGACCACCAAGAGCCCCAAACACCTTCAAGCCATCTACGACGCTGCGCTGTCCTGGCACATCGATCGTCGGACACCGGTGGTGGCCTTCGGTGGGGGCGTCATAGGAGATCTTGCCGGATATGCAGCGGCAACCCTTCTGCGCGGCCTGCCGTTCGTCCAGGTGCCCACATCGCTCATTGCACAAGTGGACAGTGCCATCGGTGGGAAGACCGGTATAAACCATGCCGAGGGTAAAAACCTGATCGGGGCCTTCCATCAGCCAAAACTGGTTTTCGTAGATCCCAAACTCCTATTCACGCTTCCCCGCAGGGAGTGGCACAGCGGTTTGGCAGAGGTCTTCAAACATGCCCTGATCCGGGACGAGGTCCTTTTTGACTGGCTGGAGGCCAATCTACCACAGGTCATTTCGCGTCACCCCGGCATCGTCACCGACCTGGTGTATCGGGCTGCATCGGTGAAGGCTGCCGTGGTCAGCAGGGATGAGCTCGAACACGGCGAACGGATGATCCTGAATTTCGGTCACACGTTCGGCCATGCCCTGGAAAACGTTCTCGGCTACGGCGTACTGACCCATGGTGAGGCCATCATCATCGGGATGCGCGCTGCACTGCAGATGTCACGCAGATTCCATAGTCATCTGGATCAGGCTCGCGTTGAGCAGGTGCTGCGGCAGATCCCTGTACCCCCACTGCCTTCCCCTCTTGGCTCATTCGAGATTCGCAAAGCCATGACCACGGACAAGAAGCGGGATCAGGCACTTTTGCGTTTTATCCTGCTCAAACGGATCGGAAAGGCCTACACGACGAGCGATGTCAGCGATTCCGACATCGATGACGCGATCAGTCATGCCCTCGGGAATACGCACTGAATGCCCTTCATCCCCATGCAACAGTGAGTCGCTCCATACTGGGTCATATCTCCCGGCGAGGCGTGCATGCCGTATTGGGCGTCTTCCTGGTAGGCATCCTGCTCTTTGTCGCGCTGACGCGAACACAGGTAGGCCGGGATAGGGTTGCTCGCGAGTTGGAGCGTCTCTTCGAGGCACAAACCGGAGCAAGACTGTCCATCGACCAGCTGACGGGCAACCTCAGTCAGGATCTGTTTGCAGCTGGTGTGGAGGCCAGGACGCCTTCTGGAGCACTCATTTTCCACATCGACTCCGTCGTCGTTCGGCCCAGGTGGTCTGCCCTCCTCCGAAAGGAGTTCTCCATCCATGAAATATCACTGTTCAGGCCAACGGTCGATCTTTCCCTGCTCAGGGACTCGCTGGGATCGGCTGTGGTCGTACCCGAGGCCGATTCGCTACGGGAATCGGCCGAAGCCACGGCCCCGAACGCATGGGATGGTGGATGGCGTTTCAAGAATGCGTCCCTCAGGATACAGGATGGGTACATTACCAATGCGCCGGGTCTGAACGTAGAGGAGAACAGCACGATAGAGGCCTTGGTACTGCACAGCCTCCTTTCTGCGGATGAGGAGGGTAGCCAGCTGGACATATTGGATCTGCAGGCGCGCATTCCATCCAGTGATCTCGACATCCGCAGTGCCAGCGCACAGCTTGTAGTGGATGCCCGGTTGTGGAGTCTGAACCAGATGCACATCCAGACCTCCCGTTCCAACTGGCACCTCCGCGGATCCCTCGCAGCCCCATCAGAGGAGACCGCATGGTATGAGCGCTCCTTCCAACTGGAAATCGAGCCGTCTGACGTGAACTTCGACGAAGTACGCTCCTTGGTGCCCTCCCTCCCGCTGCATGACAGCGGTCGCTTTTCCGCCTACCTCTCCGGACCCATATCGGAGCTTACCGTACCCTGGATCCGATTGGAGCATGGACGTTCCAGCCTGGCATTGGAAGGTACTGCGCTCGGGTATCCTGGTACGATGGACCTGGAGGTCTCCGTCTCGGACGTGCGCCTTTTTCCTGAGGACATCCGCAAACTGCTGCCGGAGCGCAGAGTGGTGCGTAACGTACAGGCCATCATATCGGACCTTCAGGTGTACGCCAACGGCACGGTCACGCCCATCAGGAACCCCGACGGTTCGATGACCTCCATGATACTCGACACGCGAAGCACATTCGACCTGTCATCCAATGCAGGGCTCATTTCCGGTACCCTTTCCCTGAAAGGTTCACCAGGCGACACCCTGAGGCACGAAGTATCGGTTCGCCTTGAAGAGGTCGATGCCTACCCATGGACACAGAAAGCCCGATGGCATACGTCAGCCAACGGGTACCTCTCGGCCTCGGGAGCTCTTTGGAATTCGAACCAGTTCGAAACGGCCATCAATGCCCGATTGAGCCCGGTATCAATGGATCGTCGAAGGGCCGACAGTCTACATGCAGATCTGATTGTGCAACCGGATCTGGTCAGCGGAAACCTGACGCTCTTCAGCGGTTCAGGCTTCCTTGACAACCGGTTTTCCCTGCAGCGGGAGGAAGACGGTACCCCACTCCTGACAAACCGTTCAGAAGCTGCTGAGCTGGATATTGGCCCCCTGCTTGGTTCAGCAAACGTCTCCTCCCGGATCAACGCCGTCGTGCAGGGATCGTCCCACTTGAGGTGGGATCGCGGCTTCAGGGCCAATATCGAGGCGCTCGTGGATACCTCAGCGCTTATGCTGGAAGGTGTTTCGACGGATGTCCCCCCTCACTCGGTAACGATGGTTGTGTCTCCTCCATCGCCTGGTCGTCCCGTCCTGGATCTGGCCTCCAATATCGGGGATCTACGAATCGAGAGTCCTGTGGCCGTTCCTACCCTGGTTTCCCTTTCCAGAGTCTGGCTGACAGCCTTCAAGGCTGCCTGGGATGAAGAGCGTCGTAAACAGCTTCGGGAAACCAGCGGTGACGCGCTGGACCCTGAGGTCACACTGGATGCACTGCTGGCAGCCGATGCGGCGCGGGCCCGCTTCCCGACAGGCATACCATCTGCCCAGGCACAGATCCAGGCGCGTCTCTATTCAGGCACCATGCTCTCCTCCCTACTGCCGAGGCTTCCCGACATGGAGGGGGCAGCGGATCTGTTTCTGGATCTCGATTGGACGGCGGACTCCCTGCATGCTGCTGTTTCAGGGGCGAGTGAGGCCTTCAGGTACGGAGGCGCCATGCTGCGAACATCATCCCTCAAGGGATACGCCTCCACCGTGCGTGGTCAATCCGTACTGAGTACCCTTGCATCCGAATTGTCCCTGACCGCAGACACCGTATCGATGGGTGGAGCCTCCCTCGCCGGTAATCTACTGAGTCTTTCCGCAGCTCAGGGGAGCGGTCGTATTTCGGCTTCATCAGGAGGAACCCAGCGACTGGATTCGCTGCACCTGCAGGCCGATTGGCAACGTCTGGAGGACCGCAACGAGCTTCGATGGTCTGACCTGGAGATTGACACAGGCGATGGGTCGTGGCTTCTTGAGAAACCTGCCACCATTGGATTATATGGCGATGCGCTGACGCTGGACGATCTCAGGATTTCCTATCTGCGTGACGGTGAACAGACGGGCCAATCGGTCTCGGCTGCCGGTATTTTCTCGGGCAGCGCGGCGGACTCCCTGCAAGTCGGATTCGAGGATCTCGAACTGCTGCCGCTGTCCAATTTCCTGGAGTGGCGTCGGTCCCTCGGAGGCCTGGTCAATGCCAACCTGATACTGGCCGGTGGTTACGAGCAGCCGCGGATATCAGGTGCCCTTTCCGTGGATACGCTTTCGCTGGACTACCATATCCTGGGGAACGCACGGCTGCAGAGCTCCTACGTGGCATCCCGACCGGATCTCGCAGTGGACCTGCAATTGGACCCTATCTCCCCTGATCCTCGTGCGGTCCTTTTCGGCACCGCCTCGCCGGCCAGTGTACGTCAGAACCAATTGAGCGTCGGAGGTACGCTCAGACTACCCGGCAGCCGCACGGATAGGGACGGTTCGCTCGATCTTGAGGCCGTTGTCGACCAAGCCGACGTGTTCTGGCTGACCTACCTCTTTCCGGAGGTAGTGGGATCCGTGGGTGGGTACCTGAGCGGAGAGGGACGCATCACCGGCAGCTTCGCCTATCCCGTTTTCGATGCCCGCCTGGGTATTGTGGACGGGCGGTTCACGGTTCCCTACACCCAGATGGCTTACGGCGCCTCAGGCTCCCTCCGGCTGGACCGGGAGGCCATCCATTTTGAGCCCTTACGCCTGACAGACGGTACCGGAGGATATCTCGACGTGGATGGTCGCCTTCTCTTCAACGAGTACACCAGCTTCACCTTTGACATGCAGGGTGCGCTCGATGAGTTTCAGATAATGAACGTGGCCGAGTCAGACGAATTACCTTTCTATGGCTTCCTTTGGGCATCCGGGGATGTTGCGCTGACTGGTCCCCTGTTCAATTCCCGTCTCGTATCCACCAACGGCCGCACGACGTCCGGCTCGGAACTCTTCATCCCGATCGTGGAGGATACAAGGGATACGGATCAGGCGTTCGTCGTTTTCGAGGAAACCCCAGGGGTCATTCCTGACTTCAGACAGCTTGAGTCGCGCTCGTCCATCCTCCAGAAACGCCCCACCTCGGAGAGGCAGTTTCTTGACGGACTGAACCTGGACCTCAATATCGATGCTCCCGCCGGATCCATCGTCCACCTGGTCATTGACCCGTTGCTGGGAGATGTCATCAATGCGGTCTCCACGGGTACTATCCAGCTCGTCCTCGAAAATGATGAGTTTCAGGTCTTTGGTCGACTCGATGTCACCAGCGGTGACTATCAGTTCACGGCGGGAGAACTCTTCATCAAGACCTTTCTGATCAATCCGGGCGGATTCATTGAGTGGAGTGGGGATCCCATCAATGCTGCCCTTTCCATCCCGGCCTCCTATCGGACGAGGGCCTCCCGTGCGGGATTGCCCGGAGCCGAGGGAGAACGGCCCGGAGTAATCCCCCTCATCGTGGACCTCGAGATCGGCGGCACCGTGGAGTCGCCCGACGTCGAATTGACCTTGTCCATTGACCGATCCAATCAGAATGTCATTGGAGAATACCAAGCCTTGGAGGCCCTGCTCAATCAACCGGACCGAGCAACGGAGTACGCTACATCTGTACTGATCCTGAACTCCTTCCAGCTTACCACGGAGAGCATTACCACCGACTCCGGAGGGCAGTTGGCCTTCAACAGCGTCTCGCAGCTGGTCACTGCCCAGCTGAATCGTTTTCTGGAATCGGCGCTTCCCAATGTGGACGTCTCCCTGGGCCTGCAGGGTGAGTCGGCCCAGGATCTGGATGTTACCTACGGAGTGGCCCTCCGTCTGTTGAACGAGAGACTCATCATTCGGGGGGAAGGCGTCTATCAGGGAGCCCGCTCGACGGAGAGCGTTCGAACCTCGGATGGATTGCAGGGCGAATTCGTTGTCGAAATCCGTATCGGACCGCACGTCTCGGCGGAGATCTTTTTCCGTCGCGAAAGCGATATCCTCGAATCTACCCAGCTTACAAACACCGCAGGCGTCGGCCTCTCCTACCAGACAGAGTTCGAGTCCTGGCGAAGTATCTTTCGCCAAAAGCAGCCGTGAATGACGCCGCACCGGAAACCACCCAAAGGACGATATGAAGCCCCTAGCTGAACGCACTGCCGAACTGAAACAAAGCAACATCCGGGCCATCACGCTCATGCTGCAGGATGTGGACGGCATCAATCTGGGCCAGGGGATCTGTGATATGCCGACGCCTGAGCCCATCAAACGGGGTGCGCACGAAGCCATCGATGGCGATGAGTCCATCTACTCCTACTACGGCGGTATCCTCAAGCTGCGCGAAGCCTTGCTCGAAAAGACGCGTTCCTACAATCGGATCCCTGCCCGAAGCGTGGATGATGTCATGGTTACCGTCGGCTCGACCGGTGCTTTTGTGGCCACCATGTTCACGCTGCTGGACGCAGGCGATGAAGTCATTGTCTTCGAGCCCTACTACGGGTACCACTGCAACCTGCTGAAGGTCATGGGGGCTGAGTTGAGGTTTGTTCGGACCACGTCCCCGGGATGGGAAATTGATTTTGACCACGTCGAGTCGCTCGTAACCGAGAAAACGAAAGCCATCATCGTCACCACACCGAACAACCCGACCGGCAAAGTCTGGAGCCGGGATGAGCTGGAGCGCATGCGGGACCTGATCGTGAAGCATGATCTCTACGCCATTACGGATGAGATCTACGAATACATGCTCTATGATGATCGAGAGCATGTCTCACTGGCTTCCATTGAGGGCGCCTATGATCGTACGGTCACTCTTTCAGGCTTTTCCAAAACGTATAACATGACCGGCTGGCGATTGGGCTACGCGGTTGGACCGGAGGCCATCATCTCCAAAATGGGCCTGCTCTCGGACCTGATCTATATATGCGCTCCCACCCCACTGCAACACGGCGTGGCCGAGGCCTTCGAAATGAGCGACGCGTACTTCTCGGATATGGCCACCGCCTACGAAAAGAAGCGAACCCTCATGTGCAGCACGCTCGAGGAGATTGGCTTCAAGGTACCCTGGCCGCAAGGATCCTACTACGTGCTGGCCGACTTTTCGCCTCTCAGGGAACGTTTCGAAGGGTTCGAAGATGACATGGCAGCCAGCAGGACGCTCGTGGAGAAGGCCGGCATAGGCACGGTGGCAGGACGTTCCTTCTTTGCCAACGAAACTGACGGAAGCGCCTGTCTTCGGTTCTGTTTCGCAAAGGAATATCCCGTTCTGGAGGAGGCATGCAGACGGTTGAAGGCTGCGTTCCCACCTGCTTGACGATCCATCCCTGAATCGATTCACGCAGCCGACCAGATGCGTCAGAGCGCCTCGGAAACAGCTTCCAGCAAAGCCTCGTGCAGCTTCCCATTCGAAGCCAGAACACCCGTGTTGTTCGACAACTGAAAGCCCTGGGAAAAGTCCAGATCCATTCCACGCACATCGCTGACCCGACCGCCGGCCTCGGTCATCACCAGCATGCCTGCGGCGTGGTCCCAGATATTTTCGATGTAGGCGCGTCCGGAAGGCAGGCGTAAGTACATGTCAGCATCACCCGCTGCCACCGCGACATATTTGGCCTGTGAATCCATGCGCACGGGAGCCTTGGTAATGCCGAGAGCTCCGGAGATCCGGGCCGAGGTCGAATGCGAGGTGTGACCCGACTCGAACGATTCTGAAAAGCGAGCCTCTGCCGGGCGCATGACCGTACTGACGTGCAAGGGACCCACCTCTTTCGCGTCATCGAGTGCATGCAGGAAGGCGCCTTGTCCCCGAACTGCGATGGCCATGCATCCTGCCACTTCGGGATATACCGAGAGGGTCAGGTTGGGACAGGCCACGGCCGCTACTTCGACCATGCCATCCACGACAAGGGCCAACGCTATGGCATACTGATCACGACGCAGAAAACCCTTGGTGCCGTCTATGGGATCAAGCGTCCAATATCGCTCCACGAACGCCTTCTGGTCGCCATAGTCAATCCACTGCAGTATCTCCTCCTCGGTTGCATCCGGGCGGAGCTTCCAGACCTCCCTGCACACCCCGCTTCGGGCCATTGATCCATCCTCGGAGCGAAGCATATCGGCCGTTTCTTCCGCGATGATCGCATCCTGCGGAAACGCGCGTCTGAGCCGGCTACAGATCAGGGCCTGACTGCCATAGTCTGCCAGGGTCACTGGGCTCTGGTCCGCTTTTTCAATGGAGCGGACACTCATCTGTGCCTGTACACCCTGACAAAGGGCAGCCGCCTCCCTGACGGCAGCTAAGGCGACGGCTCGTTCGGCAGCGTAGGACATGTCGGAATGACTTTGGGGATGATGAAACCTATCGATCAGGCCACGCCGGCAGGTCTTCGAGGAAAACCATGGACGCCTGATCCACCCGGGCACAGTAGTGCTCGACCCCGTTCGATACGAGGACAAAGGGAGCACCGAGGGACCTGTTGTAGTTGGCTACTTGATCCAGGGTTTGTTGCGCGATGTGTACGTTTGGAGCCTTGCATTCGACGACCATCCAGGGTTTCCCTTCCCTGTCGTGGACTACGATATCGGGCCGGCGGACAGCACCCTGCACCCGAACCGATTTTTCTACGGCCAGCAGCGCTCCGGGGATTCCGCGTTCCTTGAGTAAGCGAATTAGTGCCTGTCGTACCCGCTCCTCCGGCGTATCGGCAACATGTTTCTGGCGAACGGGGTCCCGCATAGGGTCGAGGCGTGCATGGTGGTCCGCTCCGGCGCGACAGAAACGTTTACTCTGACGCGGGAGCCGTGGTACCGGAAAGCAAATATAGGACGGCCATGCGGACGGCAACACCATTGGTAACCTGGTTCAGGATAACCGCGCGCTCATGGTCCACAACCTCAGAGGCCAACTCAACACCCCGGTTGACGGGTCCCGGGTGCATGACCCTCAAATCCTTGTGACGCTCCAGGTGCTCGAGTTTGATACCGTACTGTTCATGATATTCCCGCGTGCTGGGGAACAGATTCCGACCCTGCCGCTCCATCTGGATCCGCAGGGCCATGGCCACATCAGCCCCTTCGAGAGCTTCATCCAGACGGTGGGTGACTCGGACCGAGCCGTTGGGCGACATGGCTTCCAGGTGGGGTGGGAGCAACGGATTCGGCCCACAGATGGTGACGTTGGCGCCCATGGACAGCAATCCGTGGATTCCCGATCGGGCGACACGGCTGTGCAGGATATCCCCGATAATGGAGACATTGAGACCTTCCAGTGGACCGCAGTGGTCTGTGATGGTCAACATATCGAGCAGTGCCTGAGTCGGATGCTCGTGGGCACCGTCGCCGGCGTTGACGACAACAGCATCCACGCACTGCGTCAGGAAGTGGGGAGCTCCGGGCGAGACGTGACGCACAACCACCATGTCGATTTTCATGGCTTCAATATTCTGCGCAGTGTCCTTGAGTGTTTCTCCCTTCGACACGGACGAACCCGAGGCCGTAAAATTGACAGTATCGGCGGAGAGCCGCTTCTCGGCCAACTCGAAGGAAATCCGTGTCCGGGTGGATGGCTCGAAAAACAGGTTGACAACGGTTACTCCACGCAGTGTCGGTACCCGCTTGATCGGTCGATCCAGAACGTCCCGGAACTGCCGGGCCGTTTGCAGGATCAGTGCTATCTCATCGGAGGAATAGGTTTTCAGACCCAGGAGATGACGATGCCTGAGTCCCTGAGGACCTGCTTCGGAAGTGGTTGTCGACGTGGTGTCAGTCATCCTTTTATGTCGTTGGACCGTTACCGGTCGATCCATCGGTGGGCCGAGAAGCATCCAGCGCCGTTTCGGCACTGGAATCGGCATCGGTAGAGGCGGCTTGTCGGCGATCCACGAGCCACACCCCTTCCCTGCCATCGAGTTCCTGTACACGAACCCGCACCTCTTCTCCCGGTAGCGTCGGGATCTTACGTCCGACA
>Ga0181588_10002251_pt1 | contig 16753 bp, 17 predicted proteins | sample 071ome_26_FD_148607 | JGI IMG/M metagenome (GOLD analysis project Ga0181588, IMG submission 148607) | Coastal salt marsh microbial communities from the Groves Creek Marsh, Skidaway Island, Georgia - 071409BT metaG (spades assembly) | ecosystem: Environmental > Aquatic > Marine > Intertidal zone...
CGCGAGCCCCGGAGCCAGCATTCCCGCGCCCTTGGCCATGCCCCCGATGACGTAGCCCTCCCCCTGCCGGACCGCAAGCTTAGGAACGGAGTCCGTCGTCATGATCGCCTCGGCCGCGGACTGTCCACCATCCTCGGCGAGTGCGTGCACGCACTCCGCGATTCCCGCGTGAACCTTGTCCATCGGTAGCAGCTCTCCGATCAATCCCGTCGAGCACACGAGTACGTCTCCGGCACCGACTTCGGTACCGGCTTCGGTGAGGCCACGTGATGTCGCCTCCGCCATTGCGTGCGCATCTTGGAAGCCCTGGGTACCCGTGCAGGCGTTCGCGCCACCGGAATTGACGATCACCGCACGCGCAGTGGCGTCGCCCACCGCCTGCCGGGTCCACAACACCGGCGCTGCCGGGAATCGGTTGCTGGTGAAAACCGCAGCCGCGACATCCTTTGGTCCGTCATTGACGATCAGCGCGACGTCAGGCTTGCCGGATGCCTTGATACCGGCCGCAAGACCAATGGCGCGGAAGCCTTGCGCTGCGGTCACGCTCATGGCGCAACTCCGATGACGTCCAAACCAGCGGCTTCGTCGTGCCCGGTCATCAGGTTTGCGTTCTGTAACGCCTGTCCGGCAGCACCCTTACCGAGGTTGTCGATGACACTCACGACGGTCACGCGACCGGTGCGTGCATCGACAGCGGCTTGCAGGTGCGCGCCGTTGGTGCCGCTGACCGAGCCGGTGTGCGGCCACTGCCCTTCGGTAAGCACCGTCACGAACCGCTCACCGGAATAGGCATCGGCCAGGATGCCGTGGACGTCGGCGTTCGCGGTGATTCGGGCGGTGCAGGTCGCGACGATGCCACGGGGCATCGGTGCCAACGTCGGTGTGAAGGACAACCGAACGTCGCCGACGTCCCAGCCCGCGGCCGAGGCGATGGACTGCTCCATCTCCGGAGTGTGTTGGTGGACCCCACCAACCTTGTAGGCGGACATCGAGCCCATCACGTTCGTGGCAAGCAATGCGTCGCTCGCCTTGCGACCGGCCCCCGAGGTACCCGACGCCGCGACCACCACGATGTCTGTCGGTTCGATCGCGCCTGCCTTGGCTAAAGGCGCGAGGGCGAGGGCCACCGCCGTCGGGTAGCAGCCGGGGTTGGCCACCTGCGTGCTCGAGGCGATCTCGTCCCGCTTTCCCGGCAGTTCAGGCAGGCCATAGGTCCACGATCCGGCGTGGGCACCGCCGTAGTAGGTGACCCAGGCTTCGGCACTGGTGAGCCGGAAGTCGGCGCCGAGATCCACCACCCGAACGTCGGCGTCGAGTACCCCGGCAATCGCCGCGGATTCCCCGTGCGGAAGAGCCAGGAACACGAGGTCGGCTTGGTTGAGCACCTCGGGCGTCGTCTCATCGAGCACCATGTCCGCCCACGAGGTCCCAGCGAACTGCGGGTGCACCTGGGCGAGCGGCTCTCCTGCTCGACCTGCAGCACACGCTGCGAGGAGATCGAAAGTCGGGTGCTGGGCGAGGTAGCGAAGTAGCTCGCCTCCGGCATAGCCCGAGGCACCCGCGACGGCGACGGTGGTCATGGGGGAAAGTATACGCATATGCGCATGGACCCCCACCGGCTACCTCAGACGGGCCCCCAGGTCCGACTCGCACCGCTGCACGATGGCTGCACGGACCCCGGCGAGTTCCTCGGCCTCGAGGGTTCGGTCGGGTGCGCGGAATCGCAGGGCGAACGCCAGTGACTTGTGCCCGTCGGGGACTTGGTTTCCCTCGTAGACGTCGAAGAGCGTGACTTCCTCGAGCAACTCCCCTGCGCCCTGCCGAATCGCGGCGGCAACCCTGGCCGCCGGGACATCGGCCGATACGACGAGTGCGAGGTCTTCCTTCGCGACCGGGTGGGTACTGAAGTCCGGCGCCGGGCGCGCATCCACGCCCAGTGCCGTGAGGGCATCGAGGTCGGCTTCCATCGCGCAGGAGCGGGCGGGCAGTCCGGTGTTCTCCAGGACCCCGGGGTGTATCTCACCGGCGTGACCGATCCTCGTCCCGTCGACCAAAACACGGGCTTGGCGCCCTGGGTGGAAGCCGGGATCGTTGCCCGGTTCGACGGTGATGCGCCCCGAGTCGATGCCCGCAGACTCGGCGATTACCAGGAGCGTCTCGACAGAGTCAGACCACTCGGCTGCACGACCCGTGCCCCACCAACCGCGCGGATCTGCGGCGCCGACCCACATCGCGGCGATGTGCATCGGCTGCTGTGGCAAGAGATTTTGGAGGGCGTCCCATTCCTCGCGCGACGGTCGCGCCTGGACACCCGGACGCACCGGTTCGGTCACGCTGACGCTGCCCCGGAAAATCGATCCGACTTCGAAGATAGTCAGATCCGCGGTGCCACGCCCGACGTTGCGCTGCGCCGCGGCGATGAGACCCGGCAACAGCGACCCGCGCAACAGGGGTTGCTCGTCTGAAAGCGGATTGGCCAGGCGAGGAACGTCACGGCGAGGGTCATCGTCGTTCCACCTCAGCGCTTCGTGTTCAGCGTCAGAGACGAACGGGTAGGTAAGAACCTCAGTCATGCCCCGGGCCGCGAGCACCGCACCGATGCGGCGACGCACCCGCTGTGACCACGTCCGTCCGTGCCCTGCGGGAGCGGTGGGCAAGGTAGATGGGAGTTTCTCGTAGCCGACGAGCCGCACGACTTCCTCGACGAGATCGGCGGGATCTGTGAGGTCCGGCCGCCACGCCGGTGGCTCGACGAAGAGCTGAGTGCCGTTGGCTTCGGGATCCACTGCGACGTCGCAGCCGACGGATTCGAGGGTCGAGATCACGCGATCGGCATCGATCGACATACCGGCCACCGCTTCAGGATGGCTGGCAGACATCGTGATGACACGAGTGTCCATCGGGGCTTCGACCGCGGTCATCCCCTGGTATCGGCCACCACCGAGTTCCATGAGCAGTTCGGTGGCTCGCGCGGATGCGATCGGGGCCAGGGTGCGGTCGATGCCGCGTTCGAATCGGCGAGAAGCCTCGCTGCTCAACCGGTGGCGTCGGCCCATGCGAGCAACTATCGACGCTTCGAAGAACGCGGCTTCGAGGGCGATATTGGTGGTGGCGTCCGAGATCTCTGTGTCCGCGCCACCCATCGTTCCGGCCAGACCAATCGGTCCTCGGTCGTCTCGGATGGTGAGGTCGTCATTACCGAGGGTGCGCTCGACGTGATCAATGGTCTCGAGCACCTCGCCCGGCTGGGCGCGGTCCACGCGGACGGTGCCCTGCAGCGAATCGAGATCGAAGGCGTGCAACGGTTGGCCGAGTTCGAGCATGACGTAGTTGGTGATGTCCACCGCGAGAGACACCGAGCGCATGCCGCTGTCGCGCAGCCGATTGACCATCCACTGCGGGGTCGGCGCACTGGGGTCGAAATCGGTGATGGTTCGCAGAGTGAACAAAGGACAGGATTCAAAATCATCCGACGCGCACGCATTCGGAGCGCGGTCCTGAGCCGGTGCGGGTAACTCTTCGGGACGGTCGACCGGGTCGTTGAAGTCGACGCCATAGGCGATTGCCACCTCGCGGGCGACCCCACGGGCCGAAAGCGCATATCCGCGATCCGGGGTGATCGCGATGTCGAGGATCTCGTCGCCCACACCGAGAACTGTCGCGGCGTCGTCACCGGGAGCGGCAGTTCCCTCGGGCAGCACGATGATTCCCGCGTGGTCGTCGCCGAGTCCGAGTTCGCGTTCGGAGCAGATCATGCCATTGGAGACGTGGTCGTAGGTCTTGCGCGCGGTGATGGTGAAGTCACCCGGCAACGTGGTTCCCGGGGGTGCGACCACAACGAGGTCGCCCTTAGAGAAATTACGCGCACCGCAGATGATTCCTGAAGGCTCATCGCCACCGATGTCGACCTGGCACCAGCGGATCGGCTTCTTGAAGTCGGTGAGTTCTTCTATTTCGAGCACACGACCCACGATGATCGGACCGGAAAGCCCCTCACCGACGTTCTCGACCGACTCAACTTCCAGGCCGGCGGAGATGAGGCGAGCAGCGACGTCGCGCCCGGACTGCCCTTGCGGAATGGGCACGAGTTCACTGATCCACGACAGGGATATACGCATCAGACATCAACCCCGAACGCTTGGGTAAAGCGAACATCGCCCTCAACCATGTCTCGCATGTCCGTGACGCCGTTGCGGAACATCAGGGTTCGCTCAATTCCCATCCCGAATGCGAAGCCGCGGTACTTCTCGGTGTCGATGCCCACGGCCTGCAGCACGCGTGGGTTGACCATGCCGCAGCCGCCCCATTCGATCCAGCCTTCGCTGCCGCACGTTCGGCACGGTCGGCTCGGGTCCCCTACCGATGCGCCTTGGCAGACGAAGCATTCAAGATCCACCTCGGCACTGGGCTCGGTGAACGGGAAGTAGGACGGGCGCAGTCGGGTGACGATCCCCTCGCCGAACATTTGGGTGGCAAGGTGATCGAGGGTCCCCTTGAGGTCGGCCATGGTGAGGCCTTCGTCAACCGCCAGCCCCTCGATCTGGTGGAAGACAGGCGTGTGGGTCGCATCGAGTTCGTCGGTTCGGTAGACGCGACCGGGGGCAACCACGTAGATCGGAAGCTCGCGGTCAAGCATCGCGCGAATCTGAATCGGCGATGTCTGAGTTCGCAGCACCACGCCGCTGTCGGGCGACTGGACGTAGAACGTGTCTTGCATGGTGCGCGCCGGGTGGTCCGGGGGGACGTTCAGTGCATCGAAGTTCGCCCACTCGGCCTCGGCTTCAGGGCCTTCGGCGATGTCGTAGCCCATCGAGATGAAGACATCCGACATGCGCTCCATAAGCGTTGTGAGCGGATGACGGCCGCCCAGGGGACGACGATTCGCAGGCAGCGTGACGTCCACGGCTTCGGCGCGCATGACCTGCTCATCGCGCTCGGCAATGAGCACGATCTCGCGATCCTCAAGCGCCTTCTTGACCTGTGCGCGGGCCTGCCCAACCCGCTTACCTGCGTCGGCCTTAGCCGCCGGCGGCAGCGCACCGATCTCCCTATTGGCAAGGGCGATCGGCGAGCGATCACCTGCGTGCGCGAGGCGAGCGGCCTTAAGTTCCTCGAGATCGCCCGCCGCGGCGATAGCGGTGAGGGCATCGGAGACCATCTGCTCGACGGCATCAGCGCTCAAGGCCGACACCTGTTTCGGGTCGAAGTTCGTGTTCGGTCCAGACATGGGACGGTCAGTATCCCAGCAGCGTTCTACTCGCCGAGGATGACCCGCGCAAGGGTGTCCACCTCGGTGTCGAGGTCACCCGTGCCATTCAGCACCAGATCGGGGTGATCGGGGATCTCATACGCCTGGCCCATACCCGTCATATTCGGGAGGTCACCGGCTGCCGCCTTCGCGTAGAGACCCTTGGGATCGCGTTCGGCGCACACCTCCACCGGGGTGTCCACGTACACCTCAAGGAAGTCGCCTTCTTCGAACAAAGCCTTGGCCGCTTCACGGTCGGATTGGTAAGGCGAGACGAGGGCGACGAACACCACCAGTCCGGCGTCGCTCATCAACTTCGCGACCTCGGCGACTCGACGAACGTTCTCTGCGCGATCCTCGGCGGTGAAGCCGAGGTCCTTGTTCAGGCCCGTGCGGACGTTGTCGCCGTCGAGGACGTAGGTGTGAACTCCCATTGCATGGAGTCGTCGAACAGCAGCGTCCGCGATGGTGGACTTGCCCGAGCCGGGGAGGCCTGTCAACCACACCACGCGACTGGGATGACCCATCAACGACGCACGAGCGTCGGCAGTGACGTCGTAATCGTGCGGAACGACGTTGAATGCCCGCCGCATCGCGTGGCGGACCAGACCAGCGGCGACGGTATCTGCGGTGACGCGGTCTACGAGCAGGAAGCCGCCGGTGTCTCGGCATTTGTCGTAGCCGTCCATCGGAATGGGTCGATCGGTTGCAACCTCGACACGGCCAATGTCGTTCATCTCCAGCAAACGTGCGGCGTGCTCGTGTCCGGAGACAACGTCGAGGCGATGTCGCACGTTGGTGACCGTGGCTGGCACCGAGCGCGAGCCGGAAATCAGCAGATAGGAACGCCCGTGCGCAAGGGGCTCTTCGCCAATCCAGACCATGTCCGCGGCGAACCGGTCTGCCGGCTGCAGTGTGGAGCCGTCCGGATCTTTGGCCGTCAGGACATCACCGCGGGTGACGTCGACCTCGTGATCAAGGGTGATGGTGACCGCTTGGCCGAACTCGGCGCGCTCGAGGTCTCCCCCGTGCGCGACGATGCGATCGACCTTCGCGGTGCGGCTGGAATCGGCGACCGTGATCTCGTCGCCGGGCTTGATCGCTCCTGCGACAACGGTTCCGGCATAGCCTCGGAAGTTGCCCTCGGCGCGAACGATGAACTGCACCGGGAAGCGGAAGCCCGCGGTCTCCTCAGTTACGACCGGCTCCCAGTCCGAGAGGAACTGCAAGAGCGTGGGCCCTGAATACCAGGGCATGTTGGTCGAGGCCTGGGTGATGTTGTCACCCGCGAAAGCACTGATCGGAATGGCAACGACCTGCGGCACGCCGAGGCGGGCTGCCGTGGTCTTCACGACCCCGACGATTTCTTCGAAGGCGGCGTGCTCATAGCCGATGAGGTCCATCTTGTTGACCGCGATGATCACGGTGCGAACACCCATCAGCGCCGAAACTGTGAGATGACGGTGGGTTTGCGGGCGAACACCCCGCGCCGCATCAACGAGCAGGATCGCGACATCGCCATTGGACGCGGCCACGGCCATGTTGCGCGTGTACTGCTCGTGACCGGGCGCATCGGCGATGAGAACGCGTCGGCCATTCGGCAGGTTCATGTGGCGGTAGGCGACGTCGATAGTGATGCCCTGTTCGCGCTCGGCCTCGAGGCCGTCGGTCAACAGCGAGAAGTCGACTTCGCCGACGGGAATGGTGGAGCCACCGCGGCGGGTGCGACGGGCGTAGTCGAGTTGATCGATCGGCACCGAATCAGTCTCAGCAAGGAGACGACCGATCAGCGTGGACTTACCGTCGTCGACCGAACCGCAGGTGACGAGTTGCAAAACTGGTGTGGCATCCATCAGAAGTACCCCTCGGCCTTCTTGGATTCCATCGATCCTCCACCTTCTCCGTCGATAAGCCGGCCAGCGCGCTCGGACACTTTGGACTCTTCCATCTCGGCGATCAGCGTGGGCAGATCCGCGGCGGTGGACTCGACGGCTCCTGTCAGGGGGTAACAGCCGAGCGTGCGGAAGCGAACCGACTTCATTACCGGTTCCTCGCCTGGTTCCAGCGGGTAGCGATCGTCATCGACCATGATCCACGTGCCATCACGCTGAACGACGGGGCGCTCCTTTGCGAAGTACAGGCTCGGGATATCGATCTGCTCGCGTTCGATGTAGCGCCAGACATCGAGCTCGGTCCAGTTCGACAAAGGGAACGCCCGCATTGTTTGACCGTCGGCGAGAGTGGTGTTGGCGGTGCGCCAGAACTCCGGGCGCTGCTTACGCGGGTCCCAGCGGTGGCCAGGCTCGCGCAGACTGAAGATGCGCTCCTTGGCGCGGCTACGTTCTTCGTCGCGGCGGGCACCACCGATGGCGGCGTCGAATCCGTAGCGATCCAGACCCTCGCGCAGCGCAACGGTTTTCATGATCCGCGTGTACTCGTGGGTACCGTGGGTGAAGGGGCTCACGCCCTCGGCGACCGCGTCGGTGTTGGTCGCGATCCGCAGGTCCAGTCCGAGCTCGGCTGCTCGACGATCACGGAACTCGATCATCTCCTGAAACTTCCAGGTGGTGTCGACGTGCATGACCGGGAAGGGCAACGGCGCTGGGTAGAACGCCTTCATCGCCAGGTGCAACAGCACCGAGGAGTCCTTGCCGATGCTGTAGAGCAGGACCGGGTTGCGGAACGCGGCAGCGGTCTCGCGGTAGATGTGGATCGCCTCGGCTTCCAATTCATCGAGGACTGCGCTGTAGGCGACCACTCACTCTCCCAACTCATGTGTCTGTGCCGGACCCGGCGATTTCGGCGTGCCCGATGCTAACGCGGACGCAACATCCGCCTTCGTGGTGCTAGGCCTCCGAGAGGACTTCCTTCTCCTGCTGAACGGCCATGCTGCCGTCGCCGAACCGGGGATCCTCGCCCTTAGCGGCAAGGGCAGCGGCACGGGCCTGCCGCTTGGACTCGGCCAGCGCCTCGCCCTCGGCAGCCACCTGTGGATCGATCGGGTGGTTCGCGACCTTGGTGAGCGGGTTGCGGGCCTGGATCCATGCGTCGAGTTCCGGACCGGACTCATACGAGGTGATCAGGCAGTACCGCGGCTTGTCACCGGGGTGCCACACCGCGTGGTAGAAGCTTTGGGTGTCAATGACCACTTGCTGGCCGGCGGGCATCGGGATGCGCACTTCGGTGCTCGGATCGTCCTTGTCCGAGCGCAGGATCATTACCGAATCGGCGTCGTCGGTCAGGTTGAAGAAGGCGCGCACGATCCAACCGGTGCCCTCGGGGTTGAGCCGGTTGTTGTCGTCACGGTGCAGGTTGTACACAGCCTCGCCGTACGTATTGGGTTGCAGTTCGATCACCCGGCAACGGCCGATGTTGGCGCCGGGCTCTTGAGCACGACGGGTGAGAATCGGAGCAATCTCCACGTTCTCCTCGACCCACACGCCGTCCTTGTCGGTCTTGGGCGGGGTGTGGTTCCAGAAGCCGTTGCACTCCATGTCACCGTAGGCACTGGCCAACGGTGCGAACCGGGTATCGCCGGAGGACTTCCAATCAACGAAGACGAGGTTCTCCCACTCGCGCGGATCCGCCTGTTGGTCGTACATATCCACGATCGCGTATCCGGTTTCTTCCATCACCGGAAGCGTTGTGTAGCTGGCCTTGTCCATGACGACAATCCCTTCTTCTCGCCCCTATCCTCGCACTCTCCGATCGCCGGGCTCGCGACGAATCGGCGGTGTGTCCGGCGTGACGTAGGTCGCGTCAGGAATCGTGCTGGAGCCGGTCCTGGGCCGAGTACAAGCACACGGCCAGAGCTATCCCGGCGTTGAGGGACTCCACCGACGGAGCCATGGGGATCCGGGTGCGAAATTCGGCCACGGCGAGCACGTCGGGGCTGACGCCGTGGGCCTCGGAGCCGACCACCCAGGCGAGTTGGTGGCTGAGGATGTCTTGCTCGGAGAGTTGAGTGAGTAGTTCGAAGACGTCAAGGTCGGCCGAGCCGTCGAGGGCGATGGTGCGGCGGGTCTCAGCGATGCGGCCTAGGGCGACGTCGGAACTGAAACCACCCACCACGGGCAGTCGGAAAATCGATCCGGCGCTGGCCCGCACGACTTTGGCATTCCACGGGTCGACCGAGCCTTCGGTCGCCACCACTCCAGCTGCCCCCACTGCTTCCGCGGTGCGGATGATGGTGCCCAGATTGCCTGGATCGGAGATGCGGTCGCAGACCACCACCGGACCGGCGCCCACAAGTACGTCATCGAACCGAGTTTCCGGGAGCCGACATTCGGCCACGACCCCCTGGGGAGTGACCGCCTCGCAGATCGCGGCGACAACGTGCTCACTTGCGAGGTTGCAGTCGATGCCCTGCTCTTCGAGCCACGGGATGAGGGGGTGCGATTCGGTTGCGACGACCTCAACTACCCATCCGGCATCGACCGCTGCGCGCACTAAGTCCGGGCCCTCCGCCAGGAAGGACCCGGACTTGAGTCGACCGCGCCGCTCATGGAGCCGGCGCAATCGCGCGACGTGGGGCGATCTCGAGCTGGTCAGCACCGAATCGATGCACCCACACGCACGCCGATATGAAAAATGGGACCGGTTGAAATGGCGTTACGCGGCAGTCGCGGGGAGGGCGCCGCGGGCGACCTCGACGAGAGCTGCGAAAGCACCCGGATCGTTGACGGCGAGCTCGGCCAGCATCCGACGGTCGACCTCAACCTCCGCCGCCTTCAGGCCCTGGATGAGGCGGTTGTAGGTCATACCGTTGGCGCGGGCAGCAGCATTGATGCGCTGGATCCACAGTCGACGGAAGTCTCCCTTGCGGGTACGCCGGTCTGCATAGGCGTAAACCATCGAGTGGGTGACTTGCTCCTTTGCCTTGCGGTAAAGCCTGGAGCGCTGTCCCCGGTACCCCGAGGCCCGCTCGAGTACCTCACGACGCTTCTTTTGTGCATTTACCGAACGCTTGACGCGTGCCATGGCGTCCTCCTGATCTTGATCTTGGGTAAACGGTCCGCGCTTAGCGGCCGAGGAGCTTGTTGACCTTCTTGGTGTCTGCCTTCGAGACGGGATCGTCGGCCATCAGTCGACGGGTGCGCTTGCTGGACTTGCTCTCCATGAGGTGGCGACGATTGGCCTGCTCGTGGGTGAGCTTGCCCGAACCGGTCACCTTGAACCGCTTCTTGGCACCGCTGTGCGTCTTCTGCTTGGGCATGGGGCCCTCCTTTGTTTCTTCGAGCCTGCTGGCGACTCGTTGAGTCCTGATCTTTTCTGGTCTGGGGAACACGCTCGCGTGGGGCGACCTAGGCGTCGGCCTCGATTTCTTCGGTGACGTCTGCCTCGCTCTTGGCTTTGCGCGATGGATCCGACTTGCGCTTATGCGGCGCAAGGACCATCAGCATGTTGCGACCGTCTTGCTTGGGATTGGCTTCGACGAAACCCAACTCCTCCACGTCCTCGGCCAGTTTGGCCAACAGGCGCAGACCGAGCTCGGGACGACTTTGCTCCCTTCCGCGGAACATGATCGTGATCTTGACCTTGTCCCCGGCCTTGAGGAACCGCTCGACGTGACCCTTCTTGGTCTCGTAGTCGTGCTGGTCGATCTTGGGTCGAAGCTTCATCTCTTTGATGATCGTGTGCGTCTGGTTCTTCCGAGATTCGCGCTCCTTGAGGGCGGCCTCGTACTTGAACTTGCCGAAGTCCATGAGCTTGCACACCGGTGGCTTGGCCATGGGTGCGACTTCGACGAGATCGAGATCGGCCTCGACGGCGAGCCGAAGGGCGTCTTCGATGCGGACGATTCCTACTTGCTCACCGTTGGGTCCGACGAGGCGTACCTCGGGGACGCGGATCCGGTCGTTGATCCGGGTTTCGACGCTGATGGCGCCTCCTTGCTGATGTTCTGAACTGCTGCTCCGGTTGGCGCAGCCGTCTGCCTACTGCGCGGAAACGACGAGACCTCCGCTGCAGCGCAGGCGGAGGTCCTGGAAGACACGATCAAGCCGACATGCGTCGACGATGTGTCGGACCCGAGCGACCGGGAGTCGTCAGGTGGGAGTCAGGCTCCGCTTGCGCGATCCCGGGCGAGGCCCGCGACCGTAGAAGTGGAAGGGTAGCAGCCGTGAGCGATACCCCCTCTGCCTCCTCCGTCTCCTCCCCTTCGTCCTCGTCCTCTGCGGACCAGATCCCCGATATCGCGGACGTGCCGGCGGTCGAAGTGGTTCTCACCGTCGCTATGCACTTGATGACCGCATCGGCCGTGGCGTGCGGGCTGTCGACCACCGACGACGGCTCTCCTCGCAAGGCGGACTTGGCCGAAGCCCGGGTTCTCATCAACGCCCTCGCAGCGCTGGTCACCGCCAGTGCCCCCGATCTCGGTTCGATGCACGCCGCCCCGCTGCGCGACGGCCTGACTGCAGTCCAGCGTGCCTTTCGCGAAGCGTCCACCGTCCCCGATGCCCCCGGCGAGGGTCCCGGTGAGCGCTGGACCGGGCCCGTCCTGTAGTTGCACCTACCTCGAGTCGACGGCGACGACTTCGACCCCTGCCGGCACCAACGCGAAGACCCGCGCCGGGATGTTCGCTGCGACATCCTCGGCCAGGTGCGCTTTAACCATGACTCGGAGCCTGGCGGAGTCTCGATCAACAACGACGGACTCCGCCTCCACGAACTCGGCGAGCATCGAAGCCGCATGGTCGAGCGGATCGATACCGGCGATCGCTACGACATCCGACTCCTGGACCACGGCGCTCGTGGGTCCGGCAACGTCGATCACTAGCGCCTCGCAGCCGTCGTCTATCGCCGCGGCGGCGGCGTCCTTGCCGGAGACCGGCACCGGTCGGGCCTGCGAATTCCACACGAGCAGCGAGTCCAGACCGGTGAAAACCAGCAGCCCTCGGCGCCCATCGCCGGCAAGCATCGACACCACGGACATGTGACTGGACTTATCCGCGCCGCTTTCGTCGACTTCATCTGCATCGGCCACGACGGCTACGAGAACCCGGCCGGTCCGAAGCGCCTGGGCGCGGTCTTCGGGAGAGCGAGCATTCCTGATCGCGAAGTCCGGGGCGCCGTCGTCGCTCGCGAATCCACCCGGTCCTGCAAGCGTCCGCCCCTCTCCGGACACGCCTGCACCGGCCCCGTCACCCATATCGGGAGCCTAGGCGCAACAATCCCCCGGTGACCCAGTCCACTGCGAGCCCGTCGTCGACTCCTGCGTCTACCTCTGTTGCACGCTCAGCTGTCGCGGTGCTGTCCGTTGTTGTGCTCGTGGCCGTCAACCTGCGACTGGCGTTGTCGAGCCTGCCTGCGGTTGCCACGACCATTCAGGCCGAGACCGGCTGGAATGACGCATTCATCGGCGCGCTGACCACAGTCCCGGTGCTGGGCATGGGCGTCTTCGCACTCGTAGTTCCGCGCATGGCCGGACGCATCGGTCGCACCCACGCCGTCAGCCTGGGTCTCGTCGCCATGGTCATCGGGATGGCGCTTCGCTTCGCCGGAGCCATCGCCATCACGCTGTTCATTTCCGCACTGCTGGCCGGACTGTCGATCGCAATCCTCGGCGGATTGGTGCCCGGGATCGTTCGCGAGCAACTGTCCAAGTCCATGGGAATCGCAACCTCGCTATGGACCGCGGCGATGATGGGAGGAGCTGCCCTCGGTGCGGCGTTGACTCTGCCGCTGGCTGAACTCTTGGGCGGCTGGAACCGCGCGTTGGCGTTCTGGGCACTGCCGGCGGCGATAGCACTGATCGCATGGCTGATTCTTGAGCGGGACCACTCCCCGCACGACAAGGCCGCCACACCGGTTCGACTTCGTGACCTTCCCTGGCGAAGCTCCACCGCGTGGGCACTGACCGCTTTCATGGCGCTGAACTCGATGATCTTCTACAGCATGCTTGCGTGGACAGCCCCGTCCTACGCCGAGCGCGGCTACACACCCGAAACCGCCGGTCTGTACTTCGGAGTGTTCACAGCATCGGGCATCGTCGCCGGATTGACGCTTCCGACGCTGTCGCACCGCACGCGCTACCGCCGGACGTTGTTCGGCGCCACAGTGGTTGGTTGCTCCGTGGTTCTCTTGGCAATCGCATTCGTCCCGACGTTCGTGCCCCCGCTCGTACTCATCGCCCTGTCCATCACGTTGTCCGGAGGCTTCGCGATGTCCCTCGGGTTACTCAGCGAATATGCCGCCGACGCTGCGGGCTCTGCTCGATTGACGGCGATGGCATTCACTGTCACCTATTCCGTTGCCGCGTTCAGCCCGTTCGTCATGGGCGCAATCATGGACGCGCTGGACTCGTGGACCTTGGTGTTTTCCCTGCTCGCCGCTATAGCGCTGCTCCAACTGCCGACTGTGTTCTACCTCAGACGCAACCAGACAGTGCACTAGTTCGCTCAGGCGCCCATTGGCGGAAGGCGAGTCACAGACGACAGGCGTGGATATCGGTGACGAGGATCCCGCGGGCGCCGAGTTCGTAGAGCTCATCCATGACCCGGTGCGCATCCACGCTGGGAACCATCGCCCGCACCGCCGACCAGTTTTGATCGTGCAGGGGTGACACGGTTGGCGACTCGATGCCTGGAGTGACCGCACACGCGTGCTCGAGGGATTCGTTGGGGATGTCGTAGTCGACCAAGACGTACGAGCGAGCAACCATCACACCGTGCAGGCGTCGCAGGAACGTTCTCACATTCTGGGCGTCGCGCGACGGATCGGCATCGCGGCAGATGACGATCGCTTCGGACTGCATGAGCGGTTCCCCGATGATCTCCAGCCCGGCCTGGCGCAGGGTGGTGCCGGTGGCGACGACATCGGCGACGGCATCGGCGACACCGAGCGCCACTGCGTTCTCCACGGCGCCGTCCAGCCTGACGACGCGTGCGTCGAGCGAATGCTGCTGCATCCAGGTGTCCAACAGGCCTGCGTAGCTCGTGGCGATACGCAGACCTTGCAGATCTTCGACGCTGGCGGCCGTTCCCCTCGGCGCAGCGAGGCGGAACGTGGACGGCGCAAAACCGAGGGCTACTCGCTCAACGGCATCCGCACCGGAGTCGACGAGCATGTCGCGTCCGGTGATACCGAGATCAAGCGTGCCCTCGCCTACGTAGATCGCCACGTCTTTAGGACGAAGGAAGAAGAACTCGACATCGTTGTCGGGATCGTGAACCACGAGGTCCCGCGAACCCGCGTTCTTGAGATAGCCGGCCTCGGTCAGCATGGCGCGGGCCGGCTCGGCGAGTTGCCCCTTGTTGGGAACGGCTACACGAAGGGTGCTCACTACAGCCTCCGGTAGACATCATCGAGGCTGACGTCAGCAGCCAGCATCATTACCTGGACGTGGTACAGAAGTTGGGCGATCTCCTCCGCCGTGCGCTCAGGACCCTCGTGCTCGGCCGCCATCCAGACTTCGGAGGCTTCTTCGACGATCTTCTTGCCCACAGCGTGCACACCACCCGACAGCAGGCGTACCGTTCCCGAATCCGGATCCGACGTAGCCGCCTTCTCGCGCAGTTCGCTGTAGAGAGCATCAAAGGTCTTCACGGGGGCAAGCCTAGGCGCTGCCCCGTGCGGGGCGCTGTTGCGTTGCCGCGGAGAGTTACTCCAGGTGCTTGATGATCGCGGCCGCGCGAAGCGCGGAGACCATGGCCTCGGCGCCTTTGTCCTCGCTTGATCCCTCGAGGCCGGCCCGATCGATCGCCTGTTCTTCGGTATCACAGGTGAGCAGGCCGAAGCCGACCGGAATACCGGAATCCAGCGCCACCCGGGTGAGTCCGTCGGTGGCCGCAGAACAGACGTAGTCGAAGTGCGGAGTGCCGCCGCGGATGACGACACCGAGCGCTACAACCGCGTCGAAGCGACCGGAGTTTGCGGCGTGACCGGCCACCACGGGAAGTTCGAAGGATCCGGGGACGGTGAACTCATCGACCTCGATGCCCGCGTCCCGCGCAATTCGCTTCGCTCCGCCTAGGAGTCCATCCATGACAGTCGTGTGCCAGGAGGCGGCGACAATCGCAACACGCATCCCCGACCAAGCATCGGCGTCGATCGCCAGATCGGGTGCCCCCACACCGCTCATCAGCCGTTCTCCGCTTCCGCAGTATCGGGTGAGTACGCGTGCCCCATGCGCAATGCCTTGGTTCCGAGATAGGTCTCGTTGTGCTCGTTGGGATCGATCACCAACGGAACCCGCTCTACTACGGACAGGCCGTAGCCCTCAAGACCCGCCCGCTTGGAGGGGTTGTTGGTGAGCAGGCGCATCGATCGGATTCCGAGATCCACCAGGATCTGCGCGCCGGTGCCGTAGTCCCGGGCATCGACGGGCAAGCCGAGTTCGATGTTGGCATCGACGGTGTCGTGGCCTTCGTCTTGCAGCGCATAGGCGCGGAGCTTGTCGAGAAGGCCGATACCGCGTCCTTCATGCCCGCGCACGTAGAGCACCACTCCCCTGCCTTCATCACCGATCGCACGGAGTGCGGCGTGGAGCTGCGGGCCGCAATCGCACCGCTGGGAACCGAAGACGTCACCGGTGAGGCACTCGGAGTGAACTCGGGTGAGGACGGCATTGCCGTCACCGATGTCTCCCGCCACGAGGGCTACGTGCTCGCTACCGTCGATCTCACTGCGATAAGCGACGGCGCGGAAATCCCCATATTCCGTCGGAAGCGGGACATCAACGACACGCATCACATGCGATTCACTCTTTCGGCGAAAACGAATCAAATCGGCGACGGACACCAAAACGAGGTGATGCTCGTCGCAGAACTCCCGGCACTGCGCGGCGTTCATCATGGTTCCGTCGTCGTTGACCATCTCGCACAGCGCACCGGCCGGATGAAGTCCGGCCATCCGGGTGAGATCGACTGCCGCCTCGGTATGGCCGGCGCGGCGGAGCACCCCACCCTCGACCGCTCGAAGAGGCACCACATGGCCCGGTCGGGTGAGGTCGCTGGGTTCGGTTGCGGAATCGGCGAGCACCTTGATCGTGCGGGCGCGATCCTTTGCGGAGATGCCCGTCGCCTCGACATCCTTTGCATCAACGGTGACCGCGTAGGCGGTGCCGCGACGGTCCTCGTTGACGCTGGCCATCGGCGGAAGCTCCAGCCGGTCCAGGTCCTCGGGGATCATTCCCACGCAGATGTAGCCGGACGTGTGACGGATCATGAATGCGGTGAGCTCGGCCGTGGCGAGTCCCGCAGCGAAGATTAGATCACCTTCGTTTTCTCGGTCCTCGTCGTCAATCACTACGATCGGGCGACCCGCGCGCAGTTGCTCGAGAGCCTGCTCGATGGTGTTTAGTGCCACACCATCAGGGGCGCTCGGGGGCACGGGCTCTACCGAGCCGACCGGCACGGGAGCTAACGCAACATCTTCGTCAACACCGAAGAGTTCGTCTGCGGGGATCATCGGTTCACCAGTTTCTCGACGTACTTGGCGAGGATGTCTACCTCGATGTTGACGTCGTCGTTCATAGCTCGTTCTCCCAAGGTGGTCTCCGAAAGC
>Ga0181588_10002262_pt1 | contig 16727 bp, 11 predicted proteins | sample 071ome_26_FD_148607 | JGI IMG/M metagenome (GOLD analysis project Ga0181588, IMG submission 148607) | Coastal salt marsh microbial communities from the Groves Creek Marsh, Skidaway Island, Georgia - 071409BT metaG (spades assembly) | ecosystem: Environmental > Aquatic > Marine > Intertidal zone...
CCCATCCGTGCGCGTGTTGTACGTCCACGTCGAGATTGACAACGCGCCCGCGATTCGGGCGTACGAAAAGGCGCGCTTCGTCCTCGAAGCTACGGAGGCTGTCGACGAAGAGCCGGGCGTCCACCGAACCCGTCGCGCTTTGCTCTACCGAGACATTCGGAGTGATATAATTTAGTAGTGTTACCAACGCACCCGCACGCCCGTCGTTTTCACGCACGCTTCACGCGCCAAGCCAAAGCCGACGAACGAACCCGGGGGAACAGACTAAAAGCGCTGGAGAAAACCGTTGGAAGGATGGATGAATGCGATTCGATTCGATTCGATCCGCACACCCCGACGCGTCCCGCGACCGAACCCGCGACTCGGACGACGACGCGAGTCATGGCGAACGTCTTCATCGGCGTCGCGGCGGCGTCCGCGGCGTTCATCGGACGCGGCAAGGCGATGAAACGGACGACGAGGGAACGGGATTCGCAAAGCGCGTTGACGCTCGAACGGAGCGAAACGATGCGGATCGACGCGGAGTGCGAGCTCGCGCTGGCGCACGCCGATCACGAAGAGACGCGGGAATCGTTGGAAAAAGCGGAGGGTGAGTGTAGGACGCTCGCGGCGCGGGTGAAGGAGTTGGAAACGGCGATGGAAGGGGTGTCGCGAACGGCAAAGGAGGAAAAGGAGAAGAGCGTAAAGTTGCGGTTTTCGTTGACGGTGGCCAACTCTCGCTCGGAGAAATTGAGAAAGGAAATCGAAGGTTACAAGGCGAAACTGAGCGAGGAAGGCAAGGTGGTGGAGGAGAATAACCGGTTGAAGGAGAGAGCGCGCGATGCGAATAAGAATTTGGAGACGACGAGGGAGAATGTGAAGACGTTGACGGAGAAGAATGGGGCGTTGACGAAACGCATGGGTGAACTGGAACACGAATTGGAGGATGCCAGGGCGTCGGAACAAAAGTTGGAGACGGCGAGGAAGAAGAACGTGGCGTTGATGGAGGAGTTGGAGTCGGTGAGAGGTGAGTTGGCGGCGGTGACGCACTCGTTGCAGGATGCTGAGGTGAATTTGAGACAAGCGGAGAGCGGCAACGTGCAGACGTCGCTCGAGTGCGAGGAACTGCGAGAGGAAGTCGTGCAGCTTCGAGCGCACGAACGTGAGATGCAGGAGGAGCTCAAGCAAATGCTCGAAACGCTCACCTTGGTGACGTCGCAACAAGAGGGCGGCGCTGATGTCTCTGGGTTTGCCTCGCCGGCGGAGCTCGAAAAGGTAATGTCTAGAATCACCACGCCGTTGGCTGAGCGCATTCAAGAGGGAAGCGGCGACGACATTCGGGACGTCCAAGCGCGCATGACGATGCTCCTTACGCGCGTCGAAGAGTGCAAGACCCCGGTGGGAATCTCAAAGGCGCTCGAGGAGCTCGATGAGCTTCAAGGTAAGCTTCGCGACATGCAAAGCGTCGAGGGAGACTTTAGCGGAAGCCCGCCGCGAGACGTGACGTCGCCTGATCCCTGGCCAATCTCCCCGCCTTCTCCCGTCAACTCGAGAAGAAACATCAGCACCGACGAAGCGCTCGCCGGCGAGATCACACCGCCGAGAAACTTGAGCTACGGAGAAATGCCGTCCGATCCGTCTACGCCGCTGCGCGGCGGCGTAGACAACATGTGCGAAAAGTGCGGTATCGTCGCGCGCGCCGAAGGATTGGCCCGATGCGCCGACTGCCACGCGAAAAAGCAAGCCAAACTCGCAGCTTCACCGCTTCAGCGAGGCTTGGCGTCCTTCAAGAAGGTAATCTCTCCGAAAAAAGATGACACTGGCGCACAAGACGGTTCCAAATCTACAAAGAAGAAGAAAAAGGGAAAGAAGAACCGCGGTTAAAGAAAAAAACCAACGCGATGATGCATCCACCTGATGCGAACGATACATTGTAGTAGTACAAAGTCAGAGCGATTTACATTACACCGACGCGTCGTAAATACCTTTGCCGTCGTACGCGATAACCTTTGCGCTTCGTTCCCGTCCTTGCGCCAGGCGAACCACCTCCATCGCCGCCAAGTGCGCCGCCACACGAGCCGTCGGCGCGTCCATCCACCCCACGTATGCACCTCTTGCAAAGTTAAGACCCGGATTGACGTGCACCGAACACGCCCCGAGCGCCGGGCTCGCCACTTCTATGACTGGAATCTTAATCTCACCCACGTTGGCGATGATTTCGTTCGCCCCGGCGAGCGCGCTCATGCGGATGACGGCGTTGTACTTGTACGATTCAAAGTCATCCAGATCGCACAGGTCGTCCACCTCGCACTCTCGACGGAGGAATCGCCCAGAACCGCTAGCTCCAAAGACGTCGACGTTTCCGACGCCAACCGAAGCGAGCGCCGCGATGCACGCGTCGTTGGCGCCTGAATCGACGCCGCACACGAGCACACGCATCTCGCGCAATTTGTCGAGAGCGTCGTACCCAAACAGCCGAGCCTGCGTGCTAAAGCTCTCCGAGGTATCGTTGTCGTCGTCAATTTTCATGTCGGCATCCTGACCGGCTTCGCTCGGGAGCGCATCGTATTCCGACTTGTTTGGTGGAGGTGGTAAATGTGCGTCGGCTCGATCTGGTCGATACAGCGCCAACGCATCGACGTGCAACCACTGATCGCTATAGCGCGCGGCGTCGAACCCGCTCGCCTCTGGAAACAACTTGCTCACCGCCACCGCGCCGACGATACCACACATCGACGCCGTCCCCGCCGCCTCGTCGTCGTCACCCGCGTTGCCTGGAATACACTTTGTCGCGTCGGCGCCCGTGATTCCAAGCAGCGGTCGAGTCTCTGGATGCGCTCGCAAAAACTCCCAGTGTAAGGCTGCCTGAAGCTCATCCCGTCGCCTCGTCATCTCATCCGCGTCCGCCGACGTCAACTCCTCCGCTAACTTGGCCGTGGACGACGGCCGAAGCGCCGCGTACAACGTCTTCGATTCTGCCCGCGCGCCGTCATTCGCGAAGACGCACCCCGTCACCGCGTTGGCCAGCGCCAACACAAACCTCGGTTCAGTCCTCGCCATGCTCCCACCGTCGTTCACCCTCCGAAGTTTCGCACACGCCTCAGACGTCGCGCACGCCTGACTCAGCGTCCCTCCGCCGTCGCAGTGCGCCACGCTCGTCGCTCGGCACGCCGCCACTCGCTCGACGTCCAACGTCTTCCCGTTAAACGAACACGCCGCCGCTCGCAAACGCGCTGACAACCCCCAAGCCGACGCGTCTCGATTTACAACGTTCGCAATCACCTCTGGACCATCCTTCCCGACGTCATCCAGCTCTAGCACCCCACCCGACGCTTCGACGTCTTCCTTCGTGAGCCTTCTCGCGCTGGCGTCGCGCGGGTCGTGCACGCGAATCTCCACGCGCGCCACCCTCGACGCGACGTCCCACGCACCCCCGGTCCCGCTCATCCCGCTCATCCCGCTCGCGATCGTCGCCGCGATCGTCGCCGCGACGCCCCCGCGCGTTCCGCTCAACAAAATCACGCTCGGCGGTGTCGTGGCGTCAACTGTCATCACGTTGTTCATCTTGTGCACGCGCGCGCGCGTCACGACGAGAGCGACGAATACGACGACGACGACGACGCCGACGACGCCGACGACGGAAACGAATCGATCGACTCTTCGGTCTCGGTGCTTCGGTTCCTCGACCGACCGATCGACCGATCGACCGATCGACCGCGCGCGTGTGTCGTCCGAGTGCGTCCAGGTTAAAGTCAAAACGCGTTAACGTCACTCAGCGTCGCTTCGAACGACCGTCGACTCGGTCGGTTTTTGAATGCTCCGAGCGACGATCATCGCGAGGATCGGTAGAGCGCATCGCGCATCGAGCGAACGACCGGCGGTGCACAGACGACTCGCGAACAGCGCGACGACGAAGAGATTCTCGACGAACGGAAACGACATGAGCGGCGGTGCCGACGACGTGACGGTGACGTTCAGCCACAACTGAGACGGGGGGATGCAAGAGTTTGAAGCCGCAAAGGCGGCGATACTCAAAGCGAGACCGAACGCGAACGTGATCGCGAACCGGGTGGATAAGTACCCGATCACGGTGACTGTGTCGACGGGTGGACGAGACGTGTGGAGCGGAAGACAACAAATGTTGTTTAGGAAGAACGGACGCCCGGCGATGAAGGATATCGAGGAGGCGATGAGAAAGCTCGGCTAATTTCGAATGGTAGTAAAGAAAGAAGAGCGAGAGCTATGCGTCGAGAGGGCGAAGGGGCGTTCGAGGAGGCAAAGTGACGACGGATTCTGAAAACCAGACTGAACGGGTGGAATTTCGTTTGATTTATTCGCGCTTCTTCGAACGCTCGAGGCGCCGTTTCGACGGGGGATAATAATTCCAAAGAGGAAAGAGACCCGCGGAAAGAGTGCGTGGGTGATTCCATTGTTTGTAATCATCATGACGATACGATTTTTATTCAAACTCGAGCGACGGGATCGATATTAGAAAGCGAATAAATATTACACCGCGCGTCGTCTTTACTTACTCGAGTTTCGCTCGCAATTCGGCGAGTTCCATCGCTAGAGCGTGTTTCTCATCCTCCGCCTTGTCGAGATCGGCGTGTAATCGCTGGCACTCGGAGGCGATGGCGTCCTTGACGCTCAGGATTTCCATGCCGATGGACGCTGCCTTTTTAAGCTTTGCAATTTGTTCCTTGTACGCCGTCTCTTTAGCTTTGTACGCCGCCTCCATCTGTTCGATCACTTGACCGCTGGATGACTCGGTCGCGATGTTCTGTTCGACGACGAGTTCGAGCGCCTGAATCTTACCCTCGAGCTCGGTGCGCTCGATGGCGAATTCCTCGATGAAGGTTTTGATGGAGTCGTCCCGTTCCGCCTCAGCTCGTTCCAACGCCCGCTCCGCTCGCTCTGCGCGAGTGAGAGCGTCGTCGAGCGCCGCATCCTTCTCATCGCTCACGCGCTGTACCGCGCGCACGCGATCTTCGAGCTCAATCATAGCCTCGACGGTGATGTTTTCAAACTCCTCCAGCGTCCGTTCGAGCACGGCGCACTTTTCCGCTGCGGCGTCTCTATCCGCCTTGGCCGCGATTAATAATTCCTTCGTCCTGTCCGATTCTGAAGCGCTCGCCATGGCCCCGATTCGCTCCGCGGCTCGCAAACGCTCCAAAATCTCCGCCTCCAGCTTTTCCAGTCGTGCCTCTTCCTCCTTCAAAGCCCGGGCGAGGTTCTCTTCGAGTTCTTTATTACGCGTTTCACTCTCGTCGAGCATGTGTTGCATGGCGTCAGACACCGCTTGCGCCGTATCTTGCTCCCGATTCGTCGCCTCTTCGATCGCTGCCGCCAAATTCTTCTCGTGTTCCTCCTTCAACTGTCGAATAATCTCCCCGTGCTCTTCCACAAGCGCTCGCATCCTCGATTCGTCACCAGTCTCGCCAGCCAAATCCCTCTTCGTCGCGTGCGCCGCCCCGTTCGCGTTTTCCAACATCGCTAACCGATCTCGCACCGACTCCACCCCCCCGCGCGACGCACAAAACTCATACGACGCTCGATATTTATCCGCATCCTCCTCTGTCTCTCTCAAGTGATGCCGAAGCGCGAGTAATTCGTTCGACGCTTCGCGCAGTTCCGTTCGCATGCACTCCAGCACCGTCCTCTGCACGCACTCGACGTCGTCGTCGTCGTCAACCGCCGCCTCCTTCGCGACTGCGCGCGTACCCACGCCGTTCCGTATCGACCCGTCTTCGTCTACGTCGATCGACAACGCCGATTTCCGTCGACGTCGCAGTAGCGCGCGCGCCGTCGTGGTCGTCGCCCTCGAACTCGAGTGGTTTCGTTGTTGGTTTCGCTGACATCTTATCCGCGTCGTCGTCGTCGTCAACGAGCACCGAGCGGACGACATCGTCTATCGTTCCGTCGCACGTCTCCTCTTTATGAATACCCGCGCCTCACCGCTCGGTTCGGGCGTCGGATCGCGCGACGGCGTGTGTCGGCGTGCCGTTCGGGATGCGCTGAGGCGACAACCGAATGTCCGAATAAAATGCGTCACTGATTCGCGCGCGCGCGCGACGGAAGGAAGGAAGGACCGACGATGCGATCGACGAAGACCATCGGACGAACGCACGGACTCACCGCGCGCGAGGCGTCGTCGCCTCGACGTCGAGCGTCGCGAAGGATGCCGACGACGACGACGCCGATGAATTCGACGCGTTCGATGCGTTCGAACGCAACGCTCACGCCGTTCCCGAGCGATTACGACGCGCTGGAGCGACAGGCTGGACTCGCGATTCGGGCGGCGATGCGCGATGGGATTGAATTGATCGAGTTACAGTTCCCACCCGGGTCGTTGGACGCCGCGCCGGGGGATTTGGAAGGGAACGTGGAGTGTAACTTGACGACGCAGCGCGTGCGAGGCGTCTGTCGAACGGCGTTTAAGGATATCGAAAAGAATACGCGAGTGTTGTTCCCGGATAAGGTTGAGGCGAAATTGGCGCTGACGGGAAGCTCCCCGACGCCGGATGGGATTCGTGCGCCCGAACAGTCGGAGACCAAGGCGCAGTTTGCGGATTGGAAGGGTCGGATCGATTACGTCGACGACCCAAATTTCTTGTCGGTGAGCGGGCTGGATAAATTGTTGAATAAAAAAGTTTCCATAGCGAAGAGGATGAAGGCTGACGATAAGGCGTTCGTCGTGGCGTATCCGAGCGCGAATATTTCGGAATTGGCCAACACGAGAGACTTATACGAAGACGCGGTGAAGGGTACGCGACGGCCTTTGGTGGTTGTGAACGGCGAGTTGGAGCGAACGCGGAGCAATTATTACCCGCCGTTTTGGAACATGGGGGAGATGGGACCGCTTCGGGAGTTTGCCAAAAACTTTGAGGGTGTGTACGTAATCTATAACTTTAAAGGAAGCAACCCGGCGGTGTTGTTCAGATGCTACCCAGAGCCGTGGCAAGTGTTCCGACGCAGACGAGAAGATCGACTCGAGCTCGTCTGCACGCTCGATGCGTTCGAGTCGGTGAAATCCATCGCGCTCGACGTGTTACCGAGGTATCCGTGATTGATTGAGCTATATTTCGCAAACTTTGTAATAACAATAGTAAAGCGCCGCGGCAAGGTTTTTGCTTTCGTAGTCTTTAATGCCTGTCAATATCGTCTAAGATGACTTGCGTGGACGGAGCCATGCGTCTGAGGTACTTGAACACCCAGAATTTGAACAGCACGTCCACGGAAACCGGTACGAAGGCGACAAAAAGGGAAATGAGATTCTCTTCTTCGGGGATACCGTAGTGTCCACCGATGCTGCGCAACACGGTTTGCCACGCATCCGCAGAGTGATAGCCGACGAGCACGTCTGAAGACAGGAGAAGGATGAAAGCCTGCTGCGCCGGCTCGAGCGCAAAGAAAGCATTCTTCGTACCGGTAACGACGAGCTTGGCTTGATCAGAGTAGACGACAACCATGATGAGAAACGCGCTGATGAAGACAAGATCGCTGTATCGGTTCCCTTCGACGGCAATCGCGCGTTGGATCTCGAGCGCTTCCAAGCGCTCCGCCTCCTTGTGAAGCAAATTTTGCTTCTCAATCGTCGTGAGCGGAGCTTGTCGACCCATGATAGTCTCAAACTCAATCTTTTGCTCGTAACGATGGAGCTTCTCAAGAATATCAACCTCTTGATCCTCGCGAAGCTCGATCGTCGTTCGATCCTGGCCCGCCAGTTTAAGCTCCTCGCTAACAATGGGGCTAATGATGGAAAACTCGACGACCTTGGCTATGACTGTCGGAATGATGAAAAAGTTGAACATCCATTTGGCCACGTCCGACTCCATGACTTGAGACAGCATCTCTCGAATGGATTTCACGTTGTCCACTTCCTCTTCTTCCAATCGATTCTCCTCGTCGAAAGCGTCCTCCCACTCTCCTGAAATGAAGGCGCTCCCTTTTTTCTTGGCGAGTTCCTTGGCGCGCGCCTTTTCGACGCGCTTCTCCTCCCTGAGCTGCTGCTCCTTCTTCCTACGTCTCCTCTCCAACGCCTTGGCGAGCCTCTTCGCGCGCCGAGCGCGTTCAACTCGCTCCAATTCGTCCACATCCATCGCCGTCTGCCCCAAAATGGCGTCAAATAAATCTGGCGACGGCGCGGCTTGTCCATCCAAAGCCGTCCCATCCACGCGAGAACTATCCCAAGACATCGAATCACCCCACTCTTGAATCACTTTATCCTTATCCGTCACCTTGATCGAGCTCTTCACCTCCCGTTTACCATCCTTCTTCAAAGTTCCAGACGTTCCGCCGGGTAACGCGTTCTTTTTCCCAAACGCCGCCAACGCCCCGCCGACGTCCACCTTTGCCCACCTCGACGTCGTCGATTCGCCTCTCTCCCGTCGCGTCTCCTCTTTCCCACGCGCGTCATCCGCTTTATTATTTACCTCATCCTCACCACCATCGGCGTTCACGCGCAGCGCGTTCGTCGCCGCGTCGTCGTCGTCGTCGTCGGCGTCGTACGCCGCGACGCCCTCGTCGCGAGCCCCTTCGCCTTCATCCTCCTCCCCCGTCGTCTCCCTCGCGTCCGAACCCGGCGCGATCGCCCCTACCCGGCGCGACGTCGTCCGCAGATTTACCGACGTCGACGTCGACGGGTGCGACCTCTCAACCCGCGACCGCGGCGCCGTCGGGCGACGACGCGCGCGTCGTCCGAGCGGCGCGATAATCCACTGTTGTCGACACGTCGCCGACATTGATGAATGGACGAGACCCGCCGAGGAGAACCGCTCACTCGCACTTTACGCGCGCGGCGAGCGATAAAGGAGAAGGAACGTTCGCCAACCTCCAACGATCCGTCGGCGTCGTCGATCGTCGGCGGGCGGGCGGGCGTCTGACGCGGCGACGCCGACGTCAACCATTCATCATCATTCATCATTTTTTTGGTTTTGGTCTGGTGGACGCCACCAGAGAATACCAATGTAAAAACAATTCAAAGATCACGCGTCGTACCCAACCGTCCGTCGAATCCATCCGCGCGCCCGCAGACGCCGACGCGACGCGCGCGCTTCGACGAGTGAGGCGGCGTTGAATAGACGATTATTCGTTTCGGTTATCGCGGTTTCGTTTCGAAATGGTACGCTCGCGCGTCGGGTAATTTTTTCGCGCGATGTAATCCAGAGAGCGACCGCGGGAGACGCGTCGGGGAGCGCGGGTGACTGACTGACTGGACGTTTCGTAAACTCGTCGTGTAAACAGGTTGTCCTCGCGGCGGCGATCGTCACCAAGGGTGGTAAAGGTACGGTGGATTTCTGATTTTTCAGTGCGCTCGATTTCGGGACGCCCGCGGGCGTCGCGCGGGGCGGTAGCGGCGCATCGAGAAGAGAGGTTTTAGCCGCTCGAGCAAACGGTCGATCTCGGCGTTTTCTCGCGTGAGATCTACCGTTTTCGCGTCGGGTTTACCGATGAAACGCGCAGAGGTGGACGTGGTGACGCAAAGGAACACGCGCGTGGACGACGGCGAGGCGTGGATCGGGGTGTATCGCGTCACTGATGGAGTGAGACGACTAACCGCGGATGGAATTATTCTCGCGAATCGCAGCGCTCGTGTCTCGGCAGTACGTGCAGATGACTCGCGTGCGAGTGGAAGGCTTGCTCGCGGCGTTTCCAAAGCTCGTCAGCGCCGGGAAGCAACACACGTACGTCGAGACGGAAAATGTGAGGTATGTGTACCAACCGCTCGAGTGTGGGACGATGTACCTGTTGTTGGTGACGACGAAGGGGAGTAACATTTTAGAGGATTTGGAAGTGTTGAGGCTGTTGGCCAAGACGTTGCCCGAGTACACGCAAGGGCAGGTTGATGAAGAGGGCGTCTCGTTTGCGGCGTTTGATTTAATTTTTGCGTTTGATGAAATCATTTCTCTCGGGTACAAGGAGAATGTGACGATGGCGCAGGTGCGAACCTTTACGGAAATGAATTCGCACGAGGAAAAGTTGCACAAGATGATGATTCAGAGCAAGATCAACGACACCAAGGATGTGATGAAGAGGAAGGCGATGGAGATCGACAAGGTGAAGCTCGAGACCAAGTTACAACAGCAAACGTTACAGCGCGACAACTATGGCGGCGGTGGATACGGTGGCGGTGGACGGGACTCGTTTGGCGGTTCGAGCGGCGGATACGGTGGCGACATGCGCGGCGACTTTGGCAGCGGATCGAGCATGGGTACCTACGACGACGGTCGTAACGACGAGTTTGGATACATGGGCCGCGGCGGTGGCGGTGGATCATTTGGTGATGACCGCCCATCCGGTGGTTTCCGTAGCCAATACAGCGACGAGCCCTACAAGTCGGGCGCGTCGTCCATGCCCCAGAAGTCCTTGGCTGGACCGAAGAAGGGTATGCAACTCGGCGGCAAGCCAAAGACGAACCAATTCTTGGAGAGCTTGCGAGCCGAGGGAGAAGCGGTCGATACCGATATGGGTTTCGCGCGCTCCGAAGCCGCCGCGCCGGCGCCTGAACCGGTGCACGTGGCGCCTTCGGAGAGCGTCAGTTTGGTTGTTGAAGAAAAGCTCAACGTGACGCTCAACAGGAACGGTGGCTTGGAGCAAATGGATTTGCAAGGTAACATGCTTCTCGAAGTGCGCAACGAAGAAGACGCGCTCATTCGCGTCGTGACGAACGCTGGCGCCAACGCCGGGTTCCAGTTCAAGACGCACCCGAACATTGACAAGGGTTTGCATGCCAATGAAAAGATTTTAGGCTTGAAGGATCCGAATCGTCCGTTTCCGTGCGGATCGGCGCTTGGCGTGTTGAAGTGGAGATTCTCAACCAAGGATGAATCCGCGGTGCCGTTGAGTATCAACTGCTGGCCGACTATTAACGGCGGTGAAACCGCAGTGAGCATCGAATACGAGGCGACGGAAGAGATGGATCTTCAAAACGTCGTCATCTCCATTCCCTGCCCGCCGTGCCGCAGCCCGCCGGTGGTCAACTCGTGCGACGGTGACTTCAGATTTGATGCTCGCCATGGCGTCATGGAGTGGAACATCGAACTCATCGATGCTAGCAACCGAAGCGGAAGCATGGAATTCGTCATTCCAGTCGCTGACACCGACGCCTTCTTCCCGATTGACGTCAACTTTTCTTCCAGCAAGACTTTCTGCGACATAGCCGTCTCGAGTATTGCGCGCACGACGGATGGCGCTCCGGTGACCTTTTCCGAGAAGACTATGATGCTCGTCGATAGCTACCAAGTCGTTTAAATGTTTGATATACCAATATAGCAATCCTACAATACTACGCTATTTACACCTAGGCGACACGCTAACGAATTAAATCTAAATCAACCCTCGACGCCGCGCGCTGACGACGAGTGCGATGAAGATGTTTTGCATTTCTCTCCTTCGGTTGACAAAGTTGAGCGCAAACGTCGTCGCGGCAACGATTGGATCGACTGAAGTGATCACGGGCAGCACCGCCATGGTGGATATCACCATCAAAGCTTGATTTAGCACGAGCATGGCGTTCTGTCCCAAGTACTTGCGTTTGACCAATGTCTGAAGGAAAAACTCAAAGACATACGCGCTGTTGATCAACAGCCAGAAGCATCGAAAGCCGTACGTACGGACGAGCGATCGCGAGCTCTCATCCGCAAAAGCCAAGCTCGCATTCAATCCATGAAGCAACACCGTCTTGTAAAGGACGTATTGGTACTTTTTAATCCGGTAGAGCACCGACTCAATGTCGAATTTGATGCGCGGATTTGATCGATAGTCGTAATTTTTGGAAAAGCTATTGACTGGGAACTTTTTGCGAACCAACCAGATCGACGTCGCCGCGAGCGCGCACAGCCCCTTCTCGCGCGCGTCGAGCGCGTCAAACCAACTCGATTGAACGACGTGTAAATATAAAATCTGAAATGCATTCACCAGCTGATAAAACGCGTGCTCGAGCATTTCGGACGCCGACACCGCGGCTGTTCGATGAAGCGTTCCGCTCGCAGCGTTGCGTTCCTCCGCCCTGGCGTGCGCCTTGGCAAAGTCCCCGTACGCCGTCAGCGTCACCGTGATGGCTGAGACAAAGAGAGAAATGTCTCGTGTGAGATACGAATCCTCCATCGGGCCCGAGGTTGTCGCCACATCGCGCGCCAACTCGCACAGCAGTATTAAGTGGAAGAGCCCACACACGCGGTGTCGACGCCCGAACCGTCCCGTGAACGCCTTGAATCGAGTCAACGAGACGACGAAAATGACTGAAAAGTAAATCCCGATCGATCTTCGCAGAGCGTTCGACCAGATGAGCTCATCCCGGATGTCCATGCGCAACGCGTCGGTTGTTGACGAATGCGCGAAAGCTGGTTCAACATTTTTGTCTCATTTTCCAACCATCAGATCGCGACGCGCGAGTCATCGCGTCACCGTCGCGTCGCGCGCGACGAGACAGAAAGACACAAAAACCGCCGATCCGCGTTTCGAACGGTCGCCATGGCGGGAGAAAGCAAGAAACGCAAGGCTTCCGTGCTCGAGAAGACGTTGAACAAGTATAGGCATGGGCAAAAGGCTGCTTCGAAAATCATGACTGCGGCGGCGCGGGATCGCGCGGCGTTGGACGCGCGTTCGGATGCGCAGTACGAACGTATGAAGCGAGCGGCTGAGAAACAAAAGGCGGAGCAAGAGGCTGCGTTGGCGGCGATGGAGGTGCCGATCGAACCGCCAAAGGTTGTGGCGACGAACATTCTAGCTAAGCAGAAACACGCGATCGATACGCTCTTCACGCAGAGAAGACCGATGTCAAACGATGAGTTGCGCGTGTTTCTCGGTTATGATTGCAACGTGGGCCCGCTTTTCGAAGCTTTGCGCGCTCACGAAAAAGTGAACTACGACGACGAAACGGGGCTGTTTACATACAAGGCGAAACACGACGTTCTCTGCAAAGAAGACATTCTAGAACTCGTGAATAACACGCCGGACGGTTTAGCGATTGAAGACGTTACAGATGCGTACGTAAAGGCGAAGGATGACGCGTTGGCGCTGGGAGAGACGGACGACGCCGTCATTTTGCTCACTAATACGGAGACGAAGAAGAAGGTGCTCTTCAGAAAGCAGCCCGAGTACGAAGTCCCGCTCAATGAGGAATTCATCGGCGCGTTCCTCGACGTGGAGATTCCTGAGCACGACGTGGACTTCGACAAGGTTTTGCGCAGAGAGGGCATCGAGCCGACGCCTCGACCGGTGTACGACCTCGGTCCTCAACCGGAACTAAAGAAGGAGAAGAAGAAGAGAAAGGTGAACTTTGAGCGCATGAACGTGACGAACGTGCACATGCCGGAACTGTTCAAGGCTGCGCAAGTCGATCGCTTAGACGGGTGAGTTTTTTCGCATCATACTCATTAGAAAAGATTGTAAAAATGTAGGACCGTATTCATTACATGTGAACCACGTGTGTAAAATCGTAAAGTCGTAAAAGTGAATCCTGAAGTCTCGATCGGTTTTTTCCTCGATTAGTTGTTGCGCATGCACTCATTGGCAATAGCACACTGTCCAAGATCCTTGACGTTTTGGTTCGAGATTCCATCGTACTGCTTGAGGCAGGCAAATGCACATTCCCGACCGTCGTCTCGGCAATCGGACAGACAACGCGTCGTCTTGCGGCAGGTCCAATCGTGTGCACAAGTCTTCAGTTCGTACCCACAGTTGCGGATTAAACAGCGAAGAACTTGTCTGTTGTCATCATTTACTTGTTTGCGAGCTTCAACTCGAGCCCACCAGCCGTCAGAGCAGGGTTCCATGTATCGCCAATCGTGCTTCTTCCAGTGCTTGCCGTGGTGCCATTTGGTGGCTTCGCCAGGGCGAACGAGGAGCATGATGCACGCCAAAGCGCAGAGCAAGATGGAGCGAATGTTTGAGGAGGTGTTGCGGTACATTTGTTCGTCTTCTTTGTCAAATCTTTTCGTCGAGTGCGTCGTCGAATGCCGTGCCACACGCGCGGAGCACGCTACTTCACACACCTCAAATGTTCACATGTCTCGTCTAGGAAGGTGACGAGAGAGTCTCAGCCACGAATCGGAATCTTTGAGACTGAACAGCCAGTCAAAAACGAGGAAGAAACACTCCGAGGTGTCGGAGAGGTGATGATGAGTTTTAGTTGCTTGAAAACAAACTGAAATATGATTACATGTGCGCGAAAGCGTGCACTTATTTTATTTTATTTTCGCGACACCTTCACGGTGGCGAGATGAATGCGTGACGCATTGGCCTCACAGAACCCACAGGCGTCTTCGGGTTCAAGTGTGAAGCGTCCAAAGCGGCGGTAGCGACGGCATCAGCCATCAGAGCCACCGATTTGATTCCCTTTGGAGGAGCGACTGACGGCGTTTGGCTAAACGTGACATTCGGCGCGTGCGCTGGCACTTGAAGAGCGTTCAACTGAGAGCTCCGGGGCATCGGAGTCATCGCTACGGGCGCAGAGGGATCTTCTTTCCCGTTGACTCCAACCTTCGGTACCGTCACGGCGGCGTTCGCCGCGTATGCCGCTTGTTCCAAGTTGTGCTGCGCTTGGGCAATGTACTGCGCGCGCCAAATTTCTTCGTCGCACGTCGCCTCCGCCGCGGCATACGCCGCGAGGCTCGTCTCTGCACGCATGAGTGCACGCTTTGTCTCCAAATGAGAAGCCAACTCGGTTCTCAACAATTCATCCGTGACGGACATTGGCAAGTTTTGCTCAGAGAACAACTCAAAGCGCGAGGTTAGCGCCGCCAGACGCTGCTGCATGTTAATCAACTTGTGAGCGAGAACCGCGCTGCACTGAATGGTGCGGTCGTTCTCGTTACCCGCTAACATTGACCTGGATGCATCGTTTTCACGTTCCATCTTGGCAATCTTCGCGAGAGCGGTTGACTTTTGCGTTTCGGCTTGCTGCAGCATTTGTTCCAAGCGTTCCACGAGCACCTTGTACTCTCCGGCTTCGCGCTCCGCCTTTTTCTGTCGCATCTGAGCGGCGGAAGCCGTCATGTGAAGCTCACATGAGCGAGCGATGGCTTTCTGGAGCTCATTTCTAAGCTGATTGTCCGGAATCTGATCAATGCTATGCGATGTCGCCCTGGCGATTTGTTCCTGCGCCAACGACGTGTCTTCGTTGATTGCACCGAGATCGAGCTCCACCTGGCGAATCCCCCGAACGGGTCGAGCGGGAGACATGACGGGCGCCTGCGCCCTCTGCTTGGCGCGAGAAACGGGCGCCGGAGACATCGGGATGCAACCGACAGAAGTGAGAGCGTCGAGCAAGACGCCCATCCCGGCGTGAGAATCGTCCTCCACCTTGGCAGGTTGGTCCGGCGTCATACTCGAGCGCGACTTGGAGCTTGGCTTCTCGTCAACGCTCGAGAGAGACTGTCGCGCTCTCTTTCGGCTTCGGTCCTTGGCTGCCAACGTGGACTTTGGAATCGTCTTTGGCATTTGAGACGGCGTGACAAAAGCCGGCACCGTCCAGTGGTGGGAAAGTTGACGCCTCCCTCCGCAGCAGCAATCCTTAGTCTCTGCCGACAACAGAACGTCGTCGTCGCTCGCCTTGGTACCGATAATCTGCACTTGCGCCAACAACGGACACAACTCGAGCGCGTGCAAGTTGAAGCGGGTCACCGTGTACAAATAGTTGTCGTCGTTGCCGTAGCGGTTACGATCCAAGTTGGTGGAGTACTCGTTACCGGCGCTATCCGTCAACTGGTGTCTTCTCAGCTCTTCCGGAACGCGATGCGTGCCCGTATTCAGGGCGACAACCTTTGTTCGGCGCGTGTTCACGCTCAACAGCTGCAAGATGTTTCTCGGATTCTCCAATCTTTGGCTCTCAGCCACGTCCAACGCCTTGAGCGTCTGCAAAAACGCCGAAGTCACCGAGGGACACGCCTCGGTCGTCTTTGGTAACGCCTTTCGCACGCTCGCTGGAATGGCGTGTTCGTAGTGCTGCCAGTTGAAATTAATGCGATACAATAACTGATTGTTCGTCGGTCTCTGACGCGAAACCGATCCGTCTTGTTGCTGTTGCTGTTGCTGTTGCGATTGCGACTGCGACTTGCTCGCCGCTTGCGGTTGAGGCGTCGCGAATCCCTTTACCAATCCACTACTCTTTCGATCGCTCGTCTTCATCGGCGCCACCCCAGACGGAGAACCACCACTACCACCCCCGTGCTTCACCCCGGGCGTTCTCTTCTTCGTCTTACCGGCAGATCCGAGCTCCTTCGCGACGATCCCGCTCGAAGCCGCCGCCGCGTTTGACTCGCGTCCGCCGTCGTTTTCCTTGGCCGACGCGTCTTCGTCCAATCCTCTCAACCCCATCGTCGCCGTCCTCACGAAATCCCCGCCCGGTTCTCTTCGCATCGTCGGTTCGTACTGCGCGTCGTCATCAATCGTCATCAATCGCGATCGTCAGTCATCAGTTCGCGAATCAATCCAAATCAATCCAAATCATCGTTTTCAAACGAGATCGACACGACACGACCGATGATCGAAGCGTTCGTTCGATGCATCCCTTCTCCTTCTCGTTCGCGCGCGATCGGTCGACGCGACGCACCTTTGCCGGAGGTTTCCGTTCTCGACTTCCTCGAGTCGCCATCGGATCTTCTTTCGTCGGATCTTCTTTCGTCGGATCGGATCGCGTCCTTCGTATCGTCGAGACCAATGCAGTTTCGTCCGCGCCGCGTTCGACACGGCCGATTCGATCCGAATTTGATTCGGGGCGAATTAATGAGCGAGTGATTTCGAAACCG
>Ga0181588_10002272_pt1 | contig 16681 bp, 15 predicted proteins | sample 071ome_26_FD_148607 | JGI IMG/M metagenome (GOLD analysis project Ga0181588, IMG submission 148607) | Coastal salt marsh microbial communities from the Groves Creek Marsh, Skidaway Island, Georgia - 071409BT metaG (spades assembly) | ecosystem: Environmental > Aquatic > Marine > Intertidal zone...
ATGGAGATTGGAAGCTCGCGGTGGATCCCATCATCAAGCAAACCTGGCTCTTTGATTTGGCCCAGGATCCGGGGGAGCAGCACAACGTGGCCGCCAACCATCCCGAGGTGGTGGCGGATTTGAAGGCGCGCTTGGCCGCGCACGATGCGGAGATGGTGCCGCCCCTATGGGACTCGGGCATGGTGACGCCGATCAACGTTGATAAGCATCTCCGCCAGGCGCAAAGCCCGGAGGACACCTACGTCTACTGGCACAACTAGGGCGCGCTGAGCAGGCCCGCAAGGCTCTCGATGAGCGTCGCCAGGTAGGCCTCGGCGGCCGGTCCCTGGAAAGCCTTGGGCTGGCGGGCGTGGCGAGCGATGGCGGCGGCGCAAAACACCACGGCCATTTCCATGCGCTGGCGATAGCGGGCTTCGTCGAGGTGGGGTAGGGCAGCCCGGAGCCGTTGGCCGAGAGCCTTGCCCCCTTCTCCCCCGCCGCCATGGCGCTGCACGAGGCTGAGTGCGGAACCCTCCTCAAGGGCAAGCTCGAGGCTGAACGCCTTGATGTAGCGACGAAAGCCTGGGTTTTCCTGGGCCATGCGGAAGGTGGGTTCCACCATGAGCGTTGCTAGGGTCGCGAGCTTAGGGTTCGGCTCCTTCGCGAGCACCGCCGCCAGCGCTTCCCCGCGTCGCTGCCGTACCTGCGCTGAGCGTTCTTCGTGGATGGCCTCGATAAGGCCCCGTAGGCTTTTGAAGTGGTATTGAAGGGCCGATTCGTTCTTCTGCTTTGCCGCGGCGACGATTTGCCGAATGGTCACGTTTCCCAGGCCCCGGGTGGCCATGAGCCGCTCCGCGGCTTGCATCAGCGCTCGGCGCGTGAGGGCGCCCCGGGCCTTCCGGTGGTCGGTTTTTTCCTGCTGGCTCATGGGGCGCGGCTCGCGATCTCTCTTTCCACCCGCCACAGTCTATCCTGTCCCCAGCAGGCGTAGGCGCCGGGGAGGGCGCCCCCGCTGACGCGGAAGCTGGGAACGCCCCAAAGCTGTTCGCCCTTGAGCGCCTGCAGATTGTCCTCAAGCACCGCTTCCCAATTGTGATGCTTTGCCTCGGCGGTGAGGGCATCCCAGGGCAGCCCCGCTTCCGCAGCCACCCACCTAAGGCCCTTCTCTTGGGTGATGTCGACGCCTTCCATCCAGGCGCCGCGGAGGTAAGCCGTGACAAAGGGAAGGCCCCGGCCCAGGGCCTCAGCGCCAGGGAAGAGCGCAAAGGCTCGAGTAACGGGCTCGCCAAAGGGATCAACGATGCGGCGAAGGGGCGTGCCATACCAGCGTCCCTCGCGAGCGGCATCCGTAATGATGTAGCGCTGCTTGGGTAGAGGATTGGGCACGCCGCGCATCATCATGGGCATGACGGGGCGGAGGGAGAGGGTCGCGCCGGTGCGCTCGAGAAGGGCGCATACGCGGGCATGGCCGATGGCCGTGTAGGGGCTGCGCAGGGACGGAAAATACTCCAGAGTCACGGAGCTAGCTCCAGAGCAGGTCGGCGCCGAAGGCTCGGGCACGAGGGGCGAGCCCCCTTCCCGGTCGAAGCCCTCGGCGGCCAGCCGTGCCTCGAGAACGCGCAGGCGATCAAGGCCCCAGTACCATTCCCCCTCAAAATAGAACATGGCCCCCTGGTAGTGACCAAGCTGATCGCGAAGGGCGGTGCCCTCGGCGACGGCCTTGGAACCGCCTTCATTGGAGGAGCCGGTCGGCGCTTCCCCAGCCCACAGGGCAGTGCCCAGGCGAAAGGCTTCCGCGGCAAAGGTTGAGCCTGAAAGCAGGGGCGCGAGCTGGGCCTCGACCGCAGCCTGGGCCTCCGCGCTAGGGTGCCCTACCGAGGGGGCGAAGGTGACTCCGTAGCCCTCCGCGATGGCCTGGGCGTCTTGTAAGGCCCAGGGCTCGAAGTCCTGAGCATCACCTCTAAAGCCGGCCTCCGGCGCGGCGACCAAATGGGGCACGAAGGTCACGGCGTAGCGGCGCCCCAGGGCGTCGAGCTTTTGCACCGCAAGGTGACTGTAGGGGTCATCCACCTGGTGGAAGTAGTGGACCACGGGCCCCCCTGCCCCCCGGTGGCGTCGGCCCTGCCGTTGACGCCGCGCGGCGAAACGTTCCCCGCTCATGAGCATCATGAATTTCGAACGCAGCCAGGTTTTAGGGTGCATGAATCAGGATGTCCTTCTGGCCGCGGGGAAGGTCAAAGCGCTGGAGGTCCTGGGCGAGGACGACCTCCTGGGGAAGGCCTCGACGAAAGAGCCGTTCCGCAAGGCCATTGGGGGGCACGGGCACAAGGTGATAGAGCACCAGCTGTCCCACCTTGGCGGCTTTCGCCGGCGCCAGAAGGCTTTCAACATCCGCGTGGTAGTCCATGACGTCGGTCATGATCTTGGGCAGGGGATCCAGCCCCGCAGCCTTGGCCTGGGTAATCATCGGATCCAGCAGGGTCCGGGAGAGGGCGTCGTGGAAGAGCAGGTCGGCGTCCTCGGCCAGGGTAAAGAGGTCGTCGCTTGCATTACTGTCTCCGGAAATGACGACGCTTCGTCCGCCGTAATCGATGCGGTAGCCCAGGGCAGGACTTGCGGGGTCATGGTCTACCCTAACGGCGCGAATGGTGAGGGTCTCGTCGGCCCAAACGACGCCCGTCTCCGCGAGCGCTGTCGCGGCCATGGGGCCCAGGGCCTGGGGCAGGGTGTCTGGGCCATGGTGGGCTACGCGATAGCCCCGATCCAAGGCGTAGGCCGCGTTGAAGCCCTCCACCACCGTCGCCACCCCCTCGGGGCCGTAGATCATGAGGGGCGTGGGTCGGCCCTGCACCCAGGACGCCAGATTTACGTCAGGTAAGCCCGCGATGTGATCGGAGTGGAAATGGGTGAGGAAGACGCCATCGAGGCGCCCCAAAGGGAGGCGTGCCTGGGCGATGCGGAGGGGCGCCCGGGCGCCCACGTCGAAGATAAAGAAGTGCTCCGGGGTCAGCACGGCAAGGCAGGCCTGGGCGTGGTTCGGACTGTTTCCCAGGGGCGATGCGCTGCCACACACCACGACCTGAAGCCCCTCGAAGGGGGGGCTCGGTGCGGTCATGACCCGGCTGACCGCTTGGCGAAAGAGCGCGTCCTGCACCGCGGGGTGCTGAAATAGCCCAAAGCCCAGGGCACCGAGGAGCCCAACCACGAAGACAAGACGATAAAGGGCATTCATGGCGCAGCGCTCCTAGGCGAAAAGGGCTTCGCAGCCCGTTCCCGCCAGCATGTCGTCCACGGCCGCCCGATCCTCTGCTGCAAGCTGGCCGTAGCGGGCCCGAAGGGCCTGAAGGCACCGTCCCTGGTAAGGGAAGGGCGGCTGAACCCACCGCTGTCCGTCGATGGTGGTCTCAAGCTCGGCTGCGCCGCCCTGGAGGGCGGCGGCATTGGCAAGCAGCACCGGGGCGTAGGTCCGGCCGATTTCCCCTAGGAGGGGCTTCAGGTGCGTTCCAAGGGTTGCCAGGTTCCCCCAGGCGTTCTCCTCTGCAGGGTGGCCGGAGAGATCATCGACCAGATCGGTCCAGGCAAAGACCCGGGGCGCCTCCCGAAGGCATAGCGCGGCGGGGGTAGGGTCAAAGCGCGCGAGCTGGGTGAGCTGTGCGTAGAGGGCAAAGTCCGCGGAGGCGGGACGGCCGCCGAATACGAATTTTTGGGCCTCGATGAGCCCGTCGAGAAGGGCAAGGAGCCGCTGATAGCTGGCTTCAATCACCGGCGCCGTGATGTCGTTAGACCCCACCACGTAGAGGCGATCGATCTGCCGCTTCGAAAACTGGGCCTTGAGGGCCGCGAGCGTTTCCCGGTCCGCTTGGATCGCCCGCCAGTGGGGAAGCACCGTGCCCGCTTGCTCAATGTCGGCGTCGTAGTACCACCGGTAGTGAAACATGGGCTTGGTCAGCCACTCGTCGGCGTAGTCCTCCACCAGATCATTCAGGAAAGCGACGGCGGGGTGGGGAGGAAGGGTGGCCCGTCCCGCGTATTCCCCCTCGAAGCGACGGATAAGGGGCGTGGAGTCCACCACAGCTTCCACGGTGCCGTCCTTCCCGGGCAGATAAAAGGTCGGCAGCAGGGCCACCTTGGGTTCGGGCAAGCCTTCCCGGTCCGCCTGATCGGTGATGAGGAATTCATAGGGCAAGCGTCGATAGCGAAGGTAGGCGAGCATTTTCCGCGTATAGGGCGAACCCGGAGCGCCCTTAAAGCGTAGGGAGGAAGCGGGATTCATGGGCCTAGTCTCCAGGGAAATAAAGTAATGCTCAGCATTATTAAACGTTCAGCGACGGCGCTGCAATTGGGCCGGAAGCCTTGAGGTGCCCTAGGTCGCTCTGGGCCGGTGCGGTATGGTGAAGGGAAGAACCCGGGGGAGAGCAATGGAATGAAAACACGGCATTGGGTGGGGCTGGGCCTCGCTCTAGGACTGGCGGGCCTGGCCCTGGCGGCGGAGCAGGTCCAGCCTAGGCGGGATCAAAGCCTTGCCCCGGCGGAGCGCGCCGAGGCCCTCGTGGCGGCGTTGTCCTTGCCGCAGAAGTTCCAGCAGCTTGTGGGTAACGCGCCGGAAATCGTTCCCGAACTGCCCGAGTGTTTGGGGGGGCGGCACGTGCGGGGCATTGAGGCCCTTGGCCTGCCCACCCTGCGCATCACTAACGGCCCCGTCGGCATTGGGCAGAACGACTGCGTGGACGCCGCGCTCCTAACGCCCACCATGCCGCGCATCGTCCCCTATACCCATCCGTCCTCCGCCAAGGCCACGGCCCTGCCTTCCGCCATGGCCATTGCGGCTACCTTCGATCCCGAGGCCGCGGATCGCTTCGGCCAGGTCATCGCCGCCGAGGCCAAGGCCCTGGCCCTGCACGTGTTTGAGGCGCCGGGGGTGAATTTGGCGCGCATTCCTGTGCTCGGTCGGAATTTTGAGTACTTCGGGGAGGATCCTTTTCTCACCGGGACCCAGGCCGTGGCGCAGATTCGCCGGATTCAAGGCGAGGGCGTCATCGCCATGGCCAAGCACTTTGCGGCCAACGAGCAGGAAACGAACCGCTTCAACCTTTCCCAGACCGTGGAAGAAGGGGTGCTTCGGGAGCTGTACCTTTTGCCCTTCGAGATGGCCGTGAAGGACGGCGAGGTCGCCTCGCTGATGTGTTCCTACAACGATCTGAATGGTCTTCAGGCCTGCGAAAATCCTTGGCTCCTCACCGAGGTGCTCCGAAACGATTGGGGGTTTAAGGGCTACGTTCAGTCTGACTTTTTTGCGGTGAAGAGCACGGCGGCCTCCATGAAGGCGGGACTCGATCACCTTATGCCCATGCCGCTCCAGTGGGCGCCAGACAAGCTCGCTGCCGCCCTCGAAGCGGGAACGCTAACCGAGGCGGACCTGGACCAAGCCCTGGTTCGCCGCTACACCCAGCAGTTTCGCCTTGGGGTGGATCAGCGCCCCGTGGTGCAGCGGCCTCTAGATGTCGAAGGCGGGGGCAAGGTTGCCCGGGCCCTCGGCGCCGCCGGAGCCGTGCTGCTTCAAAACAATGGGGCCTTGCCGCTCCCGGAGTCGGTGAAATCCCTCGTGCTCCTTGGAAAGGCGAGCCAGGTCTATGCCCAGCAGGCCGTGGCCGGCGGCGTGGTGGTGGGTAAACCCATGGGCGCCGGAGGTGGGAGCTCGGATGTGGTGCCGCACTACACCGTCAGCCCCTTGGCGGGGTTGGAGGGGGCGCTAGAGGGCTTCGGTCACGGGGGACGGGTGTCCCTGTTCCTGATCGATGATGCGAACGGCAATCTGGCGCCGGCCCTTGAGGCCGCCCGCGCCGCGGATGCGGTGATCATCATGGCCGGCACCATTGCGGAGGAAAATGCCGATCGGGCCACCTTCGAAACGGACCAGGGCGTAGGCGTCCCCGTGGCCCTGGGGGAGGGGCTCGACTGGTATGCAGGAAAGCCCAACCGAATCAGTAGCGTCGTGCACCGCGACGAGGCGCAGCTGAATCCGGGGCAGAACAGCCAGACCCTTGCCATGATCGAAGCCGTTATGGGCGCTGCGCCGTCCATGGCGGAGAAGACCACGCTGGTTTTAAAGGACAACGCGGGCGTGGCCCTCCCGGCGGCGCCCTGGCTTCTGGGTGCCAGGGGCCCTGCGATTCTGGAGGTGTGGTTCCCCGGGCAGGAGGACGGCAACATCGTCGCCGATCTGCTTTTCGGCAAAGTGAATCCGTCGGGGAAGGCTCCGGTGACCTTCCCCATCGCGGGGCGCAGCTTCCTCGACGCCCTGGCCCCGGAGGCCTACCCCGGCGTGCTGACGGACGGGAAAGCCGCCGTGAGCTACCTCGAAGGGCGCTATATGGGCTATCGCTGGTACGACGGTAATCGCAGCGGTGGCTGCGCCCTCGAAGCTAGCGGCGAAAACCCCTGCGTGGCCTTCCCCTTTGGCCATGGCCTGAGCTACACCTCCTTCTCCCTAACGCCCTTTACCCAGCGCTGGGAAGGCGGCGTGCTCAAGCTGGAAACCGTTGTAAGGAACCAGGGGGACCGGGCGGGGGCCGAGGCGGTGCAGGTCTATCTCGGCTTGTCGGAACCGGGGCAGCCGCCGAAGCGGCTCGTGGCGTTCCAGCGCGTTGCGCTCGCCCCAGGGGAAGCGCGGTCGGTCACGCTGTCCGTGGATCCCGAGGCGTCCCACCACCCCTTCGATGTCTTTGATGACGACGCTAAGGCCTTCCGCCCAGCGGTCGGGCCCGTCACGGTTTATCTGGGGACGTCCTCATCATTGCGGGATTTGACGGTTCAGCCGCTGGCGGCCGGAGGCAACCCATGAGTTTTCAATCCACCGCTTTAAGTGCTCGGGATGTCGCCGAAGCCCAGGCCCTTTTGCACGAGAACGGTTGGACCGATGGCTTGCCCGTGGTGTTGCCCACGGAGGAGGCGGTCGCCGCTTGCCTCGCCGAGGCGCTGATGCCTCCGGGGCAGCTGCTTGGGATCGAGCCCGTGCGGGGCCGGCCCCTTACGGCGGAGAAGGTGGCCATCAACGCCGTGATGGCAGGCTGTGCGCCGGAGCACTTTCCCGCGGTGGTGACGGCCTGGCATGCCATGCTATCGCCCCCCTTCTTGCTTCATGGCGCGACCTCAAGCACGGGGGGCTGCGCCGTGCTGGCCATTCTCCACGGGCCTCAAATTCGCGAGCTGGGCGCGGGAAGCACCTTCAGCGCTTTGGGAGGCCGGGACCGGGCCTTGAATTGCATTGGGCGCGCTCTTCGCCTGGGGCTCATCAATTTGCTCGACGTCCGGCCCGGGGAGGCGGACCGAGCGACCCTGGGCCATCCGGGAAAGCTTGGCTGGTGCCTCGCTGAGGACGAGGAGCAGACGGGCTGGGAGACCCTTGCGGAGCAGCGGGGCATTCCCCGGGAGGCCTCCGCGGTCACGGTGATGGCGGCCATGGCGCCGCGGCAAATCATGAATGAGTGGAGCACGGCCCCGGAGGAGATCCTTGAAACCTACGCTGCGGAGGTTCGAGCGAACCTGCGCCATTACTCCATCTGGCCCGGGAACTATCTTCTCGTCATTCCTAAGCAGCACCGCACGCACCTTGAGGCGGCGGGCTGGAGCAAGGCCGACGTGCAGCGCTTCGTCTTCGAGCGCGCGCGCATCAAGCGCCGGGAATGGAGCGAAGTGGGCAAGGGCGCCGTGGTTCGGGATCGGGGCGATTGGGAGTACCCGGCCTTTGAGCGCCCGGAGGACGTGCTGGTGCTGGCGGCTGGGGGTCCGGCCGGGGGCTTTGGGGCGGTGATTCCCCCCTGGCTCGGTAATAAGAGCCGGGCAGTGACGGCCCCCGTGGGCGTCTGCATCGATTGCTGAGGAGGGAAGGGCGAATGACCGTACGATTTTTGAATCCGAGCCACGAGGCGGAGGTCCAGGCCTTCACCCCGGCGCCTCGTCCGGTAAGCCTTGCGGGCGCCACCGTGGGGTTCATCTCCAACGGTAAGGAAGGTACGAAGGGCTTTTTTACCCATCTTGAAACCTTGCTCAAGGCGCATCTTGGGGTCGCTGAGGTGCGCTGGCGCACTAAAAGCAATTACAGCGCCCCGGCGGAAGGGGAGATCCTGGACGAGGCGGCGCACTGGGACTTCGCCATCACGGGCCTGGGTGACTGAGGCAGCTGTTCGTCGTGCAGTCTGCATGACGCGATGGCGGCCGAGCGCCGAGGGACCCCCGCCCTGGGGGTGATGACTGAGACGTTCGTAGATGCGGCGAAGGCCATGGCCGGCGCCTTAGGAGACGCCGCCTATGGTTTTGCGGTAATCCCCCATCCCGTGAGCAGCGCAACGGACGCCGGGCTTCGCGCCCGGGCGGAGGCGACGCTGTACCAACTTCGCGCCCAGTTGAGGACCTCGGGGGGTAATGCGTAAGCGCCACTTCGGTTTACCGAAAGGGGCGATTACAAAGCGCCCTTCCTTCGACACGGCTAGTGAAAATAGCTGGAGCTAAGCCCAGGATAGGGTTACTCCCTGAGGGTCTTCAGGGAGATTTCACCATGAAAAAGGCATTCCTTATTGTCTGGCTGATCTTCGGCAGCGCTATGGCGACCGCGAAGCCCGTGGGGGTCGCCATTTGGGACCCGGCGCCGGGGAAGGCTCCGCAGATGCTTGCCTCCGCCCGGGCGGCGGCGGAGATTCATCGGAGCCTGGGGGCTACGGTGGCGATGCACCTTGATACCTTGGGTCGGCTTCATTACGTGATTGCCTTCGAGGACTGGGATGGCTGGGCTAGGTTCAACGAGGCCTTGCCGACAAGCGACGCCTGGCGCCAGTGGCAGGGCCGGGCCGCTGCCGATCCTGCTGCTAAGCAGGTGGAAAATTATTTCATGGAGGAAGTGGTATCCGCCGATGCCCCGGGGCGCTTCACCCAGATCTATCTCTGGGAGCCGCTCAATGGAAACGTTAGCGCCTTCCTTCGCGACGCGCGGCAAGCCCGGGAGATTCACGAAGCGGCTGGCGTCGACATCGCAATCAATGTCGATCAGATGAATCGGGTGCACTACGTGATGAGCTACCCATCCCACGCCGCCTTCGCTGCCCAGCGCAAGGCGCCGAATGCAGATTTCCAAGCCTTTTCTCAACGCTTCTCCGCCGCGCCCATCGGGCGGCTGGTAGAGGTCTATACGGTAACGGCCCTCCCCTAGGGGGAAGGGAAGGAGGCGCATCGCCATGAGCAGCAGCATTGAGGTGGAAAGCTTTTCCAAAAGCAGTGACGTAAACACGCCGCCGAACGCACGGGTCGAGGCCGTTGTGGTCGGGGGACGGCGGGTCATGCGTTTGACCCTGGCTCCGGGGTGGCACTGGGCCACGGATGTCCGCCCAGGGGTCGGCACGGATCAGTGTCAGGCCAGCCACCTTGGGGTGATCATTTCCGGTGCCGTGGAAGCTGTCCACGAAGATGGAACCCGGAAGGTCTATCAGGCTGGCGATGCCTATGCCATTGCGCCAGGACACGACGCTCGGGTCCTCGGCGATGAGGTTGCAGTGTGCTTTGAGTTCCAGGGCGCTTGGGGGGAGTCGGGGTAGGCCCCAGGGCGCTTCCGCGACGCATAAGGTGACGCTTTTGTGTCATAAAAAATTAATGAAAATAATCAATAGACGCGTCAATAAATTGACGATATGGTCAGGGGGCTTCAAAAGTTAAGGGAAAAGCATGCCGTAGCGGTATGCATGCACCTCGGGGGAGGGGCCATGCTTAGCTTGTCGCAGTTCAAACAGATCGTTGCGCTCTCGGAGCACGGAAGCTTTACCGTCGCTGCGGAAGCGGTCGGCCTTTCCCACTCGGCGCTCAGCCAGACCCTTACGCGCCTGGAAGACCACTACGGAGTTCTGTTTTTTCAGCGTCTTGGCCGGACCCTATTGCTGACCCCCGCGGGGCGGGTGTTTTTGCAAGCTGCGCGGCAGAGTTTGGCGGCGTTCTCTGATGCTGAGACCTCCCTGCGTGCGATCAACGAAGTGCATAGCGGGCGGGTTGTTGTCGCTATTGATCCCGTGCTTCGGATGTTCTTGCCATCAAATTTTTGCCACCTTCTCAAGCAGTCGAATCCCTCCGTAGGTCTTGAGCTGCGCTACGCGAGCTGGGACGTGGCGAGGGCGCTTTTAAAAAAGGGCCAGTTCAACCTGTGGCTTGGACCCGAGCCCGAGAACCTCGAAAGCCTCGTCGAAATTTACGCGCACGGAACGCCCTCGGCGGGTTTCTTTTCGGTCTGGGATTCAAAGTACGCAAAGGGGCGCTACACGGTCGATGCGCTGGTGGGCAACGCGGCCCTAGCCGTTCCCCCCATGCCGCGGGGCTTTGGCGCCTTCCTTCTTGAGCGCCTTCCTGAGGAAAAGCATGCTGGAGTCATCTCGCGCTCAGCCTTCGATCTGGTATCGGACAGTATCGAGGATCTCATCTGCTTCGCGCGACAGCCCGACCAGCTTTCCCTCGTGCCCTTATGCGCGCTGCCGCCAAAGCTCCAGCGGAAATTCGGTCTGACGCGGGTACGGGTTGACGACTTTCCTGAAGCCTCCGCCGGAAGAATGGTGCTGGCCTCCCTGGATGGGCTTCCCCTTGATCCGAGTAGCGAAGCGCTGTTGAAGCCGCTGGTGAATATTCTTGATCGCCTTGGGGAAAGCGACAATGAGGAGGCCTATTCCCTCGCGAGCTGATTCCGTCCTCGGCGCACTTTCGGTCGGTCAAGGTGTAAGGGCAGCTTACGAAAGGCCCCGCTGATCTTTTCTTGCGACCGGAGATGCCTTTATTTCTCTCTTTTCTTCTGAGGGTCCTTACCTTGAGGGGGTGCCGGGAAACGGCCTCAGCTGAGGACCCAATCATGAAACACGTGCCTATTGCCCTTCTAGCTTTTCTCATCCCCGCCCTTGCTTTGGCGGACACGAGCGCTTTGAACCTGGTGCCTCGGCAAGCGCCGGCCACCATGACGGTGACGTCTGTGGTCCTTGGCGCAGAGCAAACCCACATTTCCGCGGAAGGGACCATGGGCGCCTATGGAAAGGTCTATGTCACCTACCACTTACATCGAGATGGTTCTGCGACCCAGGGATCGGTTTCCGGGGCGGGTCGAGGATTTATTGATGCTGACACCATGGCGTCGGGAACCTTTCGTGGCGCCTGGCGTCGGGAAGGCTCTCGGATTTTCATGACGAATGTCGTGAATCTTTCCGATGGCTCGCAAAATCTCGACATGATCGAGTTCGATGGTCGAGATAACACCATTTCCGTTCAGGCCTACGTCCTGCATTGACCCCCTAGCGGTCCCCTTCGTTCGGGGCTCCCTTCCTGCGGGTGGGCCCCGGACGCCTTTTCTCAAGGACCTTGGCTGGCGCCCTAGACGATCTTTGAGGGTCCGTCTCCCCAGTACTCATCCCGGAGCAGGCGCTTATAGAGCTTGCCCGTGGGTAGGCGAGGGAGGGCGTCGCGGTAGTCGATGGACCGGGGCACCTTCTGGCGAGACAGGTGTTCCCGAAGATAGGCCAGCAGTCCTTCCGTAGTGGCCTCACTCTCGTCGATGCCGGGTATGAGCTGCACCACCGCTTTGACTTCTTCGCCCAGATCGACGTTGGGTACGCCGAATACGGCGGCGTCTGCCACCCAGGGATGGGAGATAAGGAGGTCTTCGCACTCCTGGGGGTAAATATTCACGCCCCCGGAGATGATCATGAAGGTCTTCCGGTCCGTGAGGTACAGGAAGCCATCGTCATCCACGTAGCCCACATCTCCCACCGTGGTATGAGTGCCGTCGGCGGAAGTGGCTTCCCGGGTTTTCTCCGGGTCGTTGTGATAGGCGAATTCCGTGGCGGTCTTAAACCAGAGCGTGCCTGAGGTTCCGTTGGGCACGGGTTCGTTGTTCTCGTCGAGCACGGCCAGTTCTCCTAAGACGATCTTTCCTACTGTCCCGGGGTGGGCTAACCACTCCTCACTGTTGCAGGCGGCGAAGCCGAGCCCTTCCGTAGCACCGTAATATTCATGAATGATCGGTCCCCACCATTCGATCATGGCCTGCTTCACGGCCACGGGGCAGGGCGCCGCAGCGTGCACGGCGACCTCCAAGCTCTTCAAGTTGTGGGCCTGCCGCGCTTCCTCAGGAAGCTTTAGGAGGCGACTGAACATGGTCGGTACGAGCTGGCTATGGGAAACGCTGTAGCGCTCGATGAGGGCGAGGTAGCGCTCCGGGTCGAACTTGGCCATGACAATCACCGTGCCCCCGATGCGTAGGGTCAGTCCTACGGCCGCCTGAGGCGCGGAGTGATACAGGGGCGCCGGGGAGAGGTAGATCATGTCTTCCCGGTAAAGCCAAAGGTCTCTTAGAAAGTAGTAGAGCGGAAGCATGTCCGCCGGGGCCTGGGCCGGGAGGGGGCGAATGATGCCCTTGGGCCGTCCTGTGGTGCCGGAGGAATAGAGCATGGAGGTGCCGAGCCACTCCTCGGCGAGCGGTGCCTCCGGGTAGGTGGCGAGGGCCCCCTCGTAGTCCCGGTAGCGCGGATCGTCGGGAAGGGTTTCCGCGCCGTCGACCACGAGCACGGTTTTGATACCTGGGCAATCCGCCAACGCTTCCTGCGCCACCGCAAGCTTTTCCCGGGAGGTAATGAGCACCTGAGACTCGGAATTCTGAAGGATGTAGGCCAGCTCGCTGCCGGTCAGGTAGGCGTTGATGCAGGTGTAGTAGAGACCGCTCCGTTCCCCGGCGGCACAGGTCTCCAGGTAGGGCAGATTGTTCTCCATAAAGATCGCGTAGTGGTCCAGGCGCTCAAGGCCCTGCGCTTTTAGGAAGTGGGCTAAGCGATTGGCGCGCGCTTCAAACTCCGCGTAGCTCAGCTGGGCACCGGTCTCCGCGAGAATCACCGCCGGCCGATGGGGATGCTGCTGGGCGTAAGGTCCTGGATACATGCGTCTCTCCCCCTTATAGGTCTTCCTTCCTATCCCACCATGCCCCTTTAGGCCCTGGCAATGGCTGAGCGGCGCCCGCCGCCGCTTGCGGGGGGCCTTTTTCCCTTGCTTTACTGAAGGCCAGTTTGGGAGAGGAGAACCACCGTGACGGAATTTACGCTCAACGGAACGCCGGTGTTGTCGGCGAGTCCGGAAGATACCCCCTTGCTATGGGTGCTTCGGGACGAGCTTGACCACAAGGGCACGAAATTTGGCTGCGGGATCGCCCAATGCGGTGCCTGCACCGTTCATCTGGATGGCGCCCCTACCCGCGCCTGTGTCCTACCGCTCAGCGCTGTCGCCGGGCGCCAGGTCACCACCATTGAAGGGCTGGCCTCCGATGCGGGGGAAGCGTTGAAGGCAGCTTGGGTGTCCGAGCAGGTGCCTCAATGCGGCTACTGCCAGTCCGGGCAGCTCATGACCGCGGCGGCCTTGCTGGAAGCCAATCCCTCTCCCAGCGATGACGAAATCGTCGACGCCATGAACGGCAACCTGTGTCGCTGCATGGCTTACGGGCGCATAAAGGCTGCGGTGAAGGTCGCCGCTGGGCGCGGGGAGGGGCAGGCATGAGCCGTTTAGCCAAACCCGATCTGTCCCGCCGTCGCTTTCTCGCCGGCGCCGTCGGCGGCAGCTGCATCATGGGCCTGGGCCTTGCCTTGCCGGGGTGCTCGCCGCGGGGCGCGGTGGAATCGCTTGCCGCCGCCCGCCCCGACGCGACCTTCGCCCCCAGCCTTTGGTACGAGATCGATGGCACGGGCGCCACGCACATCTTTATCACCAAGGCGGAGATGGGCCAGCACGTCGGGACGGCGCTGGCGCGCATTGTCGCCGAGGAGCTCGGCGCCGCCTGGTCCCAGGTGCGCATTACCCACGTGGATAGCCATCCCAAGTGGGGCGCCATGGTCACCGGGGGTTCCTGGTCCGTACATACCTCTTTCAAGGCCCTTTCCCAGGCCGGCGCCGCCGGGCGCCAGCTTCTCCAAGCGGCGGGGGCAGCGCACCTCGGCGTTCCCGTGGAGGCCTGCACCGTCGCCGACGGCCAGGTCAGCGCCGGAGACAAAAGCGTCAGCTTTGGCACCCTCGTCTCCGCCGGCTTACCCGAGGCGGAGCTGTCCGCAGAGGCGCTGGATGCGCTGCCCTTGAAGGCTCCGGAGGCGCGCCAGCTCTTGGGCAAGCCCGTGGCAGCCCTGGATATCCCGGCCAAAAGCGCCGGGGAGGCGGTTTACGGTTTAGATGCCGCGCTCTCCAACATGGTTTACGCCGTGCCGCTCCTGCCGCCCACGCGCTACGGCAGCGTGCTCACGCGCCTGGAGGACGGCGCCGCGGGATCGGTGCCGGGCTTTTTGCAAACGCTGCGCATCATTGATCCGAGTGAAACGATTCAGGGCTGGGGCCTGGTCATCGCAGAGAGCTTGCCCGCGGCCTGGAAGGCGGCGGAGAAGGTCGTCGCCGAGTGGACCCCGGGGCCGACGGCGGAGGTTGATGAGGCTGCGCTTTTCGCTGAGGGGGCGCGCCTTGCGGATGATCCCGCGGAGGGCGTGCGGGTGGTGGACCACGGAGAAATCGACACGGTACTGGCGGGCGCCGCGAAGACCCTATCGGCCCACTACCGCACCTCAACAGCGCTGCATTTCACCCTCGAGCCCCAGAACGCCCTCGCCCATTTCGATGAGGCCGGGCACTGCCATATCCATGGGGGCAATCAGTGGCAGTCCTTGATTCTGCCCGTGCTCTCCAAGGCCCTGGGGCTTGCGGAGACGGACATCACGCTCCACCAGTACGCCCTCGGCGGCGGCTACGGGCGTCGCCTCTTCGGCGATCAAATGATTCCCGCGGCCCTCGCGGCCCGGGCCCTGGGGCGTCCTGTGAAGCTGGTGCTGAATCGGGACCAGGACAGCCGCTTCGACTGCGTGCGTTCCCCGAGCGTCTGCCGCTTCGATGCGGCGCTCGGCGCTGACGGGGAGGTGCTCGGCATTGATCATGGGGTGGCCGCGGGCTGGCCCACCCTGTCCATGGCACCGGGCTTCCTCGCCCCGGGGCTGAAGGACAGCGGCCGCTTCGACAGCTTTTCCATTAGCGGCGCGGACCACTGGTACACCTTGCCCGCGCACCGGGTGCGGGCCATCAACAATCCCCTGGCGCAGAAAACCTTTCTTCCGGGGTGGCTTCGGGCCGTGGGTCCGGGTTGGATTGGCTGGGGCGTGGAATCCTTCATGGATGAACTCGCCCACGCCCAGGGAGTGGATCCCATCGAATTCCGCCTCGCGCGCCTGGACGGCGCCGGTCCCAACGGCGGCGATGGGCCCGCGAACGAGGGGGGCGCGCTCCGTCTCCGGGCGGTCCTGGAAGCGGTGCGCGAGCGTTCCGGCTGGGGCCGATCCTTGCCGCAGGGCTCGGGCCTTGGGGTGGCCGTCGCCCATGGTCAGGAGCGGGGCATGCCCACCTGGACCGCCTGCGTGGCCGAAGTGGCCGTTGCCGGCGACGCCGTGTCCGTGAAGAAGCTTTGGCAGGTTATCGATGTGGGGACGGTCATCGATCCTGGCGGGGCTCGGGCGCAGGCGGAAGGGGCCATGCTCTGGGGCCTCAGTCTTGCGCTTTATGAGGGCACGGCCTTCGAAGCCGGTCAGGTGCGGGATCGGAACCTCGATCGCTACACGCCCCTGCGCATGAAGGATGTGCCGGAGCTTGATATCCACTTCGCCGAGAGCACGGCTTTCCCCAGCGGTTTGGGGGAGCCGCCGCTTATTGCCGTGGCTCCAGCCATCGGCAATGCGATCTTCGCCGCCACGGGGAAGCGGGTTCGCGATCTCCCCATTCGCCTCAGCTAGGGCGGCGCGCCAGGGCGTAGAGGCCGGCCCCCAGGCCGGCCCAGCCCAATACGATGGCCCACTCTGCGGGCCAGGTGAGGGCTGCCGGGCCGAAGGGCAGATAGAGCAGGGATAGGCCCAGAGAGGCAAGGAGGGCGGCATAGCCAAAGAGCCGTCCACTCGGGAGGCGGAAGGGGCGGGGCAGTTCCGGCTCCCGTCGCCGTAGAGCGAGGAAAGCGGCAGCAACCCAGGCATAGGCCACCGTAATGCCGAGGCCCCCCGCATCAACTAGCCATACCAGGGCCGGCCGGCCAAAAAAGGGCGCGCAGGCGGAGAGGCCCCCGAGGAGGGCCAGGGCCGCCGTGGGGGTTTGGTAGCGCGGATGGCGCCGGGCGAAAACCTTAGGCAGCTGGCCCGCCAGGGCCATGGCATAGATCGCCCGGCTGCCCCCGATCATGAAGGCGTTCCAGGAACTCAGAATCCCCCCAAGACCGGCCAATACGAGGAGCGCCCGGGCCTCGGGCCCCCAAAGGGCGCCCATGGCGTCCGCCGTCGCCAGGCTCGCCGTAGCGCGCCCCTCCGCCGGCAATGCGAGGGCCACGCTGGCCGCCACCACCGCATACCAGAGCGCCGCGAGCGCCACCGCTGTGAGAAGCAGGGCGCCGATGCTGCGCCGGGGAATGCGGAGCTCCTCTGCGGCCTGGGGAATGACGTCGAAGCCGACGAAGAGAAAGGGCACCATCATGAGCACGGCGCTGAAGCCGGAGAGGCCCTCGGGAAAAAGAGGCCCCGGGTTCTCCAGGGATCCCCGGCTGAATGCGCCGAAGAAGAGCAGCAGCCCCACCCCCACCATGGCGAGCACGAGTACGGTCTGCATCACCGCGGCAAAGCGTAGGCCGCGCATATTGAGG
>Ga0181588_10002299_pt1 | contig 16585 bp, 14 predicted proteins | sample 071ome_26_FD_148607 | JGI IMG/M metagenome (GOLD analysis project Ga0181588, IMG submission 148607) | Coastal salt marsh microbial communities from the Groves Creek Marsh, Skidaway Island, Georgia - 071409BT metaG (spades assembly) | ecosystem: Environmental > Aquatic > Marine > Intertidal zone...
CCCACACGTCGTCATTCCCGTGCAACTGGAGCCCGCAGTACTACCAAGCTATACTATACCCCCGAATGTTGGTCACCGAAGATCAGTTCTTGGCTTGGCGGCGCGCGCGCTTGCGGCGTCGCAGCTTCTTCTTGCGCCACTTCCAGCGCTGGTTGCCGGTCTTCTTCCACGCGCGGGAACCTCGCTTCATGGTGAACGTCTCGGCGACCTGCCGACACTATATGAGCGCATCGGACCGAGCGACGTCGCCAATGGGCCCGAGATGAGAGTGCTCGCGCCGGGCTACGAGGATTATGCCGCGAGGGTACTACGCATGCCGACAATCAGCGCCTGGATACGAAAAGTATGATTTCGACATGTCCCGAACAGCGGGTTCGCATCCATGGATGGGTACGGACGCACCAGGATTCGAACCCGGGTCATCGGCTTAGAAGGCCGAGATGATATCCAGACTACACCATGCGTCCGGTTCACGACCGAGGCCGACCCCCCTTCAACCTGACCGGTTCAGCGCAGGGGTCGAGCGGAACTAACGCAGCGAACTCAACATGTATGCTCATGTGCTCTCGATCGGGAATATTAGTCTAGCGATTCGTTAATCTGGAACAGGACCTGCCTTGCGACGCCTTCCTGATCGAGACCTTGTCGGTTGACGTTCTTGAGATGCTTGATGTCAGGGAACGTGAGCAGCACTTCACCATGCTCGCTTTCTTCGTGCCTGCTGGACGTTAGCAGCCACCACATCGGTGCACCTACGGCGGGTCGTTGTTTTTTTGTTGAAGCTTGAGCGGGCCTCCGCGAGGTGGTCGTAGTTGGAGGTCGACGCCGATTGAGGCGGGAATCAAACTCCACCGGCATGGTGTTCGGAACCGCGTGAACTTCCCACGGTAATTTATGCTGCAAGGGAGCGTCGGAGCTTCCTAACACCTCGGAAAGCACGGTTTGCACGTGGGTAATCTGTTTCTTGAGTGCAAATGGTGATGCAAACACGACAAGGTGTGCTTCGTCCCCCCCAAGAGCGTAGGGCCCCTCCTGCACATTCTCGACGTCCGCACGCTGAAACGCGACAAGGAACACAACCAGGCTGAGGTCGATTTGGGGACCAATCAGCGCACCTCTCCTAAACTGCTCGTGTTCTTCAGCAAGTTGGCCGCTCAGGCAGCCCCTTCCCAATGCACCACCTCTCCCTATCATTGTAGAGACTCCTAACCTGTCCCAGACCAAATGGCTCAATCCAATGACGTCCAGGTAGACGTAATGCAACCTTCCATCTGTTCCTTGAGTTGAGAGCATGGGCATTCGACATTCAACTGCCCATCGTTCGCGATCGAACGTCAGTCGTTTCCTTGAACGGTCGGCGATGGAGATGAGCAGGCCTTGGAACGCGTCCTTATCAAGTGGCCCAAGGGGCTCCATCTCAACACGGTTTGTGTTGGTGTAATGGGTTGAACGACGACTTGCAGAATCAACCCGAATCAACCGCTCAACGACATACCAGATTTGGTTTCTCACCTTTCCGTCGTTGAACGACGCCGCATCCGGTCGTGCGGAAGCAATGTCGATGGTGTGGTGAAACACCTTCCGAGCGTGCTTTTGAATTCCCGTCCTCAGGTCCTTGAGCGGGATCTTGGCTCCATTCTCCGTTTGCTTGTGCAGGATGAACAACGCATGGCAGGGGAGACGGGAGAGCAGCCAACCTTCATCGTTGTCAAGCATGCGGTCGAGCGTCTGCTCAAAAATTGACGTCACGAGGTTGCTCCACCCGAGCCGGACCAGAGGATTGTCTTCATCCAAGCCGAGTTGTACGGCCATCGTGTGAACCTTTTCGATGCTAAGATGCACGCATCCACGCTTCATCTCGATTACCAAGTCGTCCAGCAACGCATGGACAGAATTCGTCGACGTCGCGTCTGGCAACACCCCAAATAAGCGAAAGTGACGTCGCAACTGCAGGACCAATTTTGCGTGAGAATCGTGTCGATCGTCGAGTTCTTCACAGGCCGTGACCAAGGCTCCAAGCGCGGTTCGAAACGCGTAGGTTTGTCGAATCAATTCCTTCGCAACCGCGAGCCTTTCGCTCGCAGCAAGGGTTTTTCCTCGCTCGGTCCCCCCACTACGAAGTTTCATGACGGCTTTCCTTGCACCACCTCGCTTCCAACCGTGTGAGGAGATTACCCCGTGGAGGGCCGCGTGAATGACGTCGCTGAGGCTTACGTCGACGGTCCAACCGACGTTCTTCGTGAGCGTCGGCAAGCGCTTGGAAGCATGCGCGTGAAGGATACTCAAACCGACCCGGTAACTGCTCAACCTGTTTGAGACGTGTGAGGTACGATCCACATGGAGCGGACCTCTGGCCGCTTCCGACGGGCCCCGAGCAATGTCAAGCAACAGGCGTCGTAAGAAGGCGACTTGGCGGACATATTTGTCCAAATCAGGATGGTCGGCCAGTTCATTTGCATTCCCTGCCTGCCAACACGATTGACGTGCGTCCATATCACTGGGTTGGCGAGAGGACGAAAGCATCAGTCGCCAACCCGTCTCCACGGATTGGTCGAGGTGAGGCGTGGTCATGCTCTCCACGGCGCAAGGTTGCAGTCTCCGCGAATGAACCCTTCTCCGAACATCGAACGCTCCGAGTTGCCTAACAGCGTTGGAAGCGGAGGCTTCATGCGTCGACCGAACTGAGTAGCATCATGCAGCGGACGGCGATGCTCGTGCTGATGATGGGGAGAACACCAGACCACGCCGTCACCTCGTTCCTGCGGTTCCTGCCCCGGAACGTGGTGTTGGTCACCACACCATCGTTCGCCACCGCCTACCGACGAAGGTTGCCCCACTGGAAAAAAAGGTACGATTTCGATGGCTGGGTTGAGGTCATTCCTGAGCCCTTCACCCACGACGCTCCGGCGAAAATCACCGAAGCGATGGCCGGAATCCTGACCAGCGAGCGCATGCGAGCGGCCTTCGAAGCCGCGGATGACGATGATGAAGGTGGCTTTGAAATCGGCATCACAGGAGGAACGACCCTCATGGCAGGACTGGTGAGTGCTTTGAGCGCGATTGTTCCTGGAGCGAGCACGCATTACGTGATTCGACCTCCAAAAGGACAGGCCATTTCTCCGATGCGCGACGTCATCTGCTTGCCAAACCGAAACACAATGCTGGCGATGAAGGAGGCACCTCCTCAGGTGACCGAGTTCATCATCAAGAATTCAGCAGAATCCGATGCTACTCCAGATGAAATCCACGCCTTCCTCTTCCAGGCCTCGCGAGAATGGCCGAGCGAAATCAGAATGCTGGTTCGAAGGGGCGTGCTTATTTTCGACAAGGAAACGGGGTTCAGCATTGCGAACCTTGGAATCTTTGCCAGCGTGGCCGCCCTGCACCTCTCGGTGGACGTGCGCCACATGTTTGAAGAAACCGGACAGCACGACTTGCTGCAGAATGACCCGATGTTCATGTGAAGTCACAGCGGTGGTGAACCTGTGCACCTTACAGCAAACGTCGGCCTTTCTCGCGTCAACCTCATCACTGCCGTAAGGGCCCTGTCACCCTCGCACGTCACACTCGTGATCAACGATGGTGTTCCCCCCCTCGACCCCGTTGGGTTTGGGGTCTTGATGGGAGTGGAAACGTCATCCATCACGATGCTGAAGGTGCCCGACCCGAACGAAGACCTCCCGGGCTGCGTGGAAGCCATCCATCGGCACTTCGGAGGACGGCAACGTGGAGAGAGCGATGTCTGCTTGCTCTCGGCCGGGACGAACGCCATGTCCACCACCCTACATCTTGCGTTCGGCGGGCGGCCTGCCTCCATTCACCGAGATGGAAGCATCGTCCTGATGGCGTGGGGCAACGAGCGAGAGCGACGCATTGACGCAGTTAGATTGACTGTCGAGGAAATCTGCAGCGCCCACGGCATCTCGATGGTTGGGGATGGGGCAGCGGTCACGCTGGTCTTTGAGAACGGCCCCCTTATACCAATGCCATTCGCATCGATAACCAACCAAGCGAAGAATCGGCTGCACATCGAATGGCACCTCGACGAGGCAGAAGAAGGAGCATTTTACCATCGCTACACCGTCATGTCGGCCATTCACTCGGTGGCAACGCATTGCGGTTCAAACCTGTTTTCGCATTTGTATTCTGGGAGCGATTCCCGCATCCAACCCTTGCTCGACGCCAGCGCGCGCATCAAGGAGAGGGCTGCATGACCACCCTCCACCTGCTTGTGGGCCGAATTCACACGTTCGCGATGGCGTCCATCCTCCATGCCCACGGAGCAACTGCCTGCATGATTCACCTCGCGTGGCCTCGAGAAGATCTTGACAAGGACTCGGCAGCGGCCCTCCAGCGCTTCGAAACCTACTGTTCAGAAGAGGCTTCCATTGACCTCACGGTCGTGACCCAAGCCAAGGGTATCCGTCCAACGCCCGGCGACGTCGTCGACGTTACGCTCGGTGCAACATTTGTTCACGCTGCATTCCTTGAGTCATCCACCCAGGTCACCGTAACGGCATGCGACATAGGCTTGACTCGGGTGGTGCACCTAAACGCAGAGGTGGGAACACGAACGACTTTGGCTGTGGATCCGCTCAGTCTTGAAACTCGTCTTTCTTTGGATAACTTGCAGTACGGAGTGAACGAGTCAACGGAGCCTGATTTACTCGCCCTCGCGGCCTTGCAACTTCTTCTGCAGCGGGTCGAGCAACCATGCTTTGCGCTTCGTGATGTGAACGGCGGAGTCCTGGTGACGCTCGATACGCCTTGGTCCGGCAGAACAGTCGGAAAAGGAACATTGAGGGCGGTAGTTGAAGCGGACGGGTCGAACCGTATCCTTTCATTCCCCAACGTAGGAAGGCGCCCCCCTACTCTGACCATTCATGACCCACACGATGGTGGATTTTGGCTTGAAGATATCATGAATGTTCTCGCACCAATCGTCGCCCACTCATATTCGGCCCGCATCCTACGAAACCTCGTCATCCCACACGAACACCTGGATGTGCAACTTGAACGTGGACTCAATCGCATGCTTCAACAACGACCCAACGATCCAGACCTTCGGCGGACTGTAGGACGGGTGTTGGGCCATGACCCGTGGCACCGATTGCGAAATCAATCCGGTAATGCGGCAGTGGATGACGCCATGCAACGCAATTGGACGAGAAATATTCAGTCCGTTTACAACACCCTGCGCGAGGCTTTGATGGCGAAGGGTGGTCGGAACGAAATCGACCTTGTCCTTGCTCAAGGTGGGTCGCTCCTCCCGATTGAATTGAAGGATAAACGACCAACCCTCGGAGATGTACAGAAACTCATGGCCGTTGCTCGGAGCACCGGAAAATTGAGGCCGACCCACGTGCGAGGTTGGCTTTGGCACACATTTCGGCCGGATGACCGAGAGGCGTGGGAACAGGAAACGACGATGTGGATGAACATGTACCCCGGTTTGAAGGTCGAGCATGTCTTTGATGACGTGCTTCCAAACCTCTCGATTCAGGCCCTCAATGGGGAGAATCCAAAGAAAGCGAGGTGGAGATTCCCTCGCAACGCTTGGGACTTGGTGCCACAAAAACTCCCAGCAACGCTGGAATTTCCGTGCCCTCCATTGGATATTTTACGTCAAGAAATGGAGATATTGCACCTCGTTCTGGATGATTTACACCGAGAGAACGTCACCCACTTCCATCAATTCATCCTCGGCGTTGACCTCTTGAGCAACAGCGACGAACTCGTGCTTGACATCGATGAACTTGGTATGAGGAAGTTCAAGTCGTTCGCAATGGAGTACCTTGAGCTCGCGTGCGAGCGTGCCATGCGTACGGCTGCACTTGAGGGTCGGAGGGTTACCGTGAACGTGGCCCTCCGCCCGGAAGCGTCGAGTTAAAGAAGGAGTGTCAAACAAGAACGGTTCATGTCAGAGTTCGACAAGGCTGCGTTGCCCGACCATCAGTTGACCGTCCCAGGAACCTACGTTCGGCGGGCCCCCCAAAGCGTGGTGGAGGAGGGCGGTGAGGCCCTGAACCAACACTTGCTCAAAGCGCTCGACATCGGCCTCATCGCCATGGACAGCGCCACGGCCGGGCTGAACATGGGCGAACTGGAAGAGAAGATGGAGGCGAAACTCGCCGAGTTCTCAAAGGGTCTCGACGAAGCCGCGAACGGCTTGGGTGAACTGATCGAGGCCAAACTTGTCGGCCAAGACTCGGTCCTGAAGGCAGACCTCGATGCCGTGCTCGGACCCAACGGAAGCATTGCTACCCTGTTCGACGCCATGGCCAAAGGGTTGACCGACCCCAACGTGAAAACCTCCGTCTCCAGCACGATGTTGGCCACCTTTGAGCAGGGACTCGCCGGGGAACTGGCGAAGGTGACCGCCTTGCTCGACGTCACGAAGGACGACAGCCCGATGGCGGCAAGCGTCCGAACCATCAAAGCAGCGCAGGCTGAGGCCGCTGCCCAAATGACCGCCTACCTCGAGAAGATGGCGGCTGAACAAGCGGAACGGTTCGCCACCATCCTCCATGGACTTGACCTTGCAGAGAAGGATGCGGATGCGGAAGCGGCCGAGAAGGAGGCGCTTGGAAAGATGTCCCACAAGGGCGTCCACTTTGAAAACGACATGCTCGAAGCCCTTGAGCAGATCCGTGCTGCTTCAAAGTGGGACGACGACATCGTTTCGACAGGGGCGCAGGCTGTTGAGGGTAGCCTCGTGAAAGCAGGCGACATCCACATCAAAATTGTCGACCCTGCCCTCACCACCACCACCGCAAGCATCGCGGTTGAGGCAAAGGCAGGTGCGACCATGCCGTTCACGAAAATCAGCAACGAGACGAAGCGTGGACGGGAAGGGCGCTCTGCAGATGCAGGGATTGGCGTGATGGTTCGCGAAGCACGTGGAGCGACCCAAGCCATGATTTCGTCCGCAAACGCAGGGAAGGATTCGATTGTCGTCGTTGACTGGGCTCCTGGTGAGATGAACGACGACCCTGCCCAATGGATCGCCCTCGAAGCCGCGTACACCATCACCCGCACCCGCTTGATTGCTGAAGCCGCCGCCGCCGCGGGCAGCATCGACGCGGATGCTGTTCGCCTTCAGGCAAACCAGGTGGAGACAGACCTCAAGGCCTTCAAGGAGTTGAAAACCAAAACGACACACGCAAAGAAGAGCGTCCAAGCGGTCGAAGACGCAGTCACGGTGCTCGAAGAGAAATTGCACACCTCCATCAAGGCCCTGAAGGACCTCACCAAACCCTGACCATCGACGGCGGAAAGGTGAACATGCACGGTGGGCATCGACACCCATGCGAACCGAAGGTGGCTCGGAGGAACCGCGACTCGGCCTGCGCCTGCGTCATGCGTACCTGACGGTGGAACCAGAGTACCAACAAGACGGGAGAACGTTACTTTGGTTTGTGCTCAAGGGCTTCGCGCGTGCGGAGGACCTCCCCGGCAAGGAGGTGTTTTCCGGCCTTGCCAAGCATTTGTCAGACGGCCCCACCCATGTCCTGCATTCGGAAGGCACAAGCAGAACATGGCGTACGGAAAAGCGATACCAGGCACGCGGCGAAGTGGAAATCATCCTCCTGAACCGAATGTCTGACCTCGGTTGGCGCGTGCAGGATGCACGAGCGGGCGGCGCTCAACTCACCTTTCACCTTGTGCGCGAGGTTTCCGAGGACGCGACGTACCCTCATCACAACAAAACATGAGGTCAGCACATGACATCCTTCGAACACTTGGTCTTGTGTTGGATTACAACACCTAGCAGCATGGCGAGCTGGCACTTGTTTGGAGAAGATGTCGCCACAGAACTGAAAAACCTCCTGCCAGATTTTCACAGATCCAACGGTCTGAATGAACACTTTGGCGAAGAGGCGCGGGTGTTGAACGGGCTCAGCAGGTTGGGTTGGGAAGCATGGAACATCACAGAGACACGCAATGGACACGGCAGAACTGAACGAGTCATATCCTTGAGGCGCCCCATATCGGGTTCTGTCGACCATCCGGACCATCGAAAGGCCTGATGAAGGAAAGGAGGTAGCTCAATCATGCGGGTCCTTGTCCACCTCCAAGGCAACGCACGTGACCCGCTGTACATCGCGGTCGAGGAACTCAACCCGAAGGGCGTCATCGTCATCACCAACAGGGGTCTGAACGACGAGGGGCTCCTGGTCCTCGAATACCTCAACCGCCGCGATACGCGAAGGCTTGGACCGGCCATCGCCGACGTCACCCACACCGAGGTGCTCTTCATCGACGAGGTGGCGTCATCTAAGACGGTCGAAGAAGTCCTCTTGGCCTTCTCAAAGGCGCAGGACATTGCTCAGCAATGGTCCGATGGTCGACCCGTTGAAGTGTTCGCGGGATTGACCGGGGGCACGAAGCCGATGGTCATCGGAGGAACGATTGCCACCCTTCTTGGAGGACTGAAGCCCTATTACGTCTCGAAAGCCATGCTCGACCGTGAGGAACACGTTCACGACCTCGGCCATCTTTCCGGGTTGTCGAGCGCCTTCACGTGGGCCACCACCGACCGGCACGCTCCGGCCAACATGGAGCACCTTCGGGTGCTGATGGCGCTCGAATCGGAGGGAGGGAATGACCGCTTCACGTCCACCGAGGTTGCGGAGCGGAGCGAACGAAATCCCACCCCAAGGGCCGTTCAGAACGCGATGAAGGTCCTCAAACGATTCGGGCTCGTCGAATTTGAGGAGGAACGCAAGCCGCTTCGCTTCGCGTCCACACCCTTAGCAGCCTTGTTGCTGAAGATCCTTTGACGCTGCAGCGCTTCCGATACAGCTCTTCAACGCGATTCGTCGACGCCTCATCCCCGCCTATCGGAAGCGTCACCTTCGTATGCTCCGCCGTACGATGGGGGGCTGTTCAAGCAGAACCGGTGCGTGTCCATGGCTAACCTTCACTACGCCAACCTTCCTGGGGTCAAGAACGGGCAGCAAGCAGGAGCCCTCGCCCATCTTGCCCGGGCGAACCTTGACAACACGGAGGCCTTTTTGGAGCGGATCAAGAAGCACCAAGAGGCGGGCACCCTCGTCGCGGAGGTCGACCTTGCAGGTCAAACCCTCAACCTTCTTCCGCCTGAGGGCACCTCACCAGCGGAGTTGACACGATGGCTCGAGGACGACACCTGCCGCCTCTTGACCATCGATGGCGAGGATGAAATCAGCGCCCTTGACCTCGATGCCGCACACCGCCTCTTGACCCTTCACGATCACGACGAAGTCCCTTCGGCCCTCCTCCTCCGACGGCTCGACGCGAAGGAACGGTACGACGACAGGGTGCTCACCCTTCGACCGCTCAGCACGTCCGACCTGAGGTCCGCCTCGCTCTCAAGCTACCTCGTTCGGCTCCGGCCGGTGCTTGACAGCGACGCTGCAGAAGAACTTCTTCGTCGGGCCGTGCGCTCCGCACCATCTCAAGCACACTACATCCCATCCACGCAAGTGACCAACGGGAAGGTGCATCAGAACTTCCTGAAGAACCGAAAGGAGCACGGAAAAGCCGTCAAACTCACTGACCACGCACACCGGCGCCTGCTGCTCAGGGTCAATCGGTTGCCGGACGAAGGGCACCTCTTGATGCTGCGCCCCGACACGAACATCGTCCGTCAACAGATCGAGGCGGTGTCGATGCTTCGAGACCGCCCGCATGCAGGCCACCGTGGCTTGATTCGAACCTTTGAGACCCAACACCATGCGAAGTGGCCGGATGTGGACGTCAACGACCGTGTGAACCGATGGATGTTCCTTGAAGACGGGTACACGGGCGTCGAACAACAGCGAAGGTTCGTGAACATCGCACTCAATACCCCCGACTTCGCCATCCTTGAGGGCCCGCCCGGTTCGGGCAAGACCGCCGTCATCACCGAATTGATCCTGCAAGCCATCGAACGCGGCCAGCGCGTCCTTCTCACGGCGAGCACGCACGTCGCCGTCGACAACGTGGTGGAGCGCCTCAAGAACCCGAACAACGGGATCAGCGACAAGATTCTGCTCGTTCGGATCGGTGGTGAACGGAAGCGCGACAAAATCAGTGACCAGGCACAAGCGTACATGCTCGGTGACATGGTGGACACCGAACTCAAGGCACTGCGGCACGCGTTGAACGCGAAGTCTGAATTGAATCCTGCGCAGAAAGTGATGCGAGACGCCCTGCAGGGCAAGAGCGCAAACGATGGACGGATGTTGGTGAAGCGCCTCTTCCTTGAGGGGGCGCAAGTTGTCTGCGGCACCACGATGGGCTTGATGGAGCACCCCGAACTGCGCCAAGCCCAGCAGCAACGGAAAAGCACCCCTGTGTTCGACATGATGATCCTTGACGAGGCCAGCAAGACGTCTTTCCCGGAGTTCCTCGTCCCTGCGGTGTTCGCACAACGTTGGATCATCGTTGGGGACGTGCGTCAATTGCCGCCGTACGCCGACATGGAAGAGATCGAAGTGAACGTCGCCGGCGCCTTCGACAAGGGGGTTCGCAACGGACCTGAATGGCGGCAACGCATTCGGTTGATGCACGACGCACTCCGCAACGGAGGCCGGACCGCCGCTCTCATTGACGTCAAGGACGAACACGACCGCAACGATGCCATCGAGCAAGCCAAGCACACAGCATCACAGCTCGGCGCCGGTAAGCGGTTCAAGTCAGGCGACATCCAATCCCTGGTTCTTGACCTTTCAACCGTCGACGGGGCCGAGGTGAACACGAGCCTTGCGCTGCAGTCCGCACCGATTTTGATTGGAACAGCCGCCGACATCGAAAGGCTCGATGACGTGCTCCCCGTTGACCTCCTCTCACGCGATCCGACCTCCTCGGCTGGGGAGGCTCGGAAACGGGCCATCGAGCGCTTGTCGTCCAAGTCGCAGCGGTTGCGGACCGACGAGTCGTGGGAAGCAGGCATCGCCTGGCGCATGAAGCGAGAGTACGAACGCAAGTTGTTTCCGAACGCCGATTTCGACGCAGGCGAAGACCTCGAGGAAGCAGAAGAAGAGGGAGAAGAAAGCGAAAGTTGGCTCGACGACGTCAAAGCCCTGACCATGTCCCCCTCCATTGAGGAGGCCGGGCTTGAACGCCAGGCGTGGGCGCTGACCAACGTGCTGAAGGTGGGCTTCCCTTCGGTGCTCGAGGCCCTTCAGTTTGGCTTCGGGCGTGGCCGTAGGCTCAAGCACCGAACCGCGCTGTCTCACGGATTGCCGCACGCCGACCGGAAGCAACGTCACGTCGCGTTGAGCCATCAACACCGCATGCATCCTGAGATCTCAGCGTTCCCGAGAAAACGGTTCTACCGCGGTGAGCGCCTTCATGATTCAGTAGGCATGGCCGAAAAGCGGCCCTTTCTTCCCGGTCCGCGCTCGCGCTGGCTCGACGTTCCGGACGGAAACGAAGACGGCGAAGTGAAGCGAAACCGACGGGAGGCCGACGCCATCCTCAACGAACTTCGACGCTTGAACGCCGACCTCGGCAACGACAGTCGGTTGTCAGAACGGCGATGGTCGGTCGCCGTGCTCAGTTTCTATCGTGCACAGGAGCGACTGCTCCTCGACGTCTTGGCCCGTTCCAAGGACACAAAAGGACGCGGCGGGCGTGGCTTCAGGCTCGGTTGCTTGGACATCGAGGTCTGCACGGTGGACCGGTTTCAGGGCCACGAAGCCGACATCGTGCTGCTGTCCTACGTCCGCACATTTGTGCCGGGTTTCCTCGACAGCCCGAACCGCCTGAACGTGGCGGTCACGCGCGCACGCTACCTCATGGTGCACGTGGGGCGGTGGAACGGGTTGCGGCAGATGCGCAAGCGAGGAGCACCCCACGTCGCGGCCTTGGCCGAACACCACGACAACCTCAGGTCCACGGACACGGCAAGGAAGCAACGGAGGCGATGATATGAAGATCGAACTGCAGCGAAGGTTGGACGTTGAGTCCTGGGAGATGAAAGCGACCGTCGCGTTTCCTCAACGCCGTGACGAGGTGCAAGCGGTGCTCGCCATGTCCATGCAACGCGGACACCTCACTGCGGCGGACGTGGTAGACCGCGAGCACGGTCTGCTGCCTGGTCGGGCAGAAATCATGGGTACGCGACTCTTGACCATGGTGTCGGACCTCAAACTGCTCGAACAAAACGGTGAGCGATGGGCTCTCACGGAACTTGGCCGCGCGTCGCTGGACGAAGGTCGGACCTATGTCCCTGAAGAAGACCTCTGGCAGATGCACTGGTCCGAGGACCCACTTGTTCAGAGCCCCTTGCTCAGCGTTGAACGCATTACGAGCAAGGGCAACAGCAAGTGGAACCACGACAAGAGGCCGACCACGTCAACCAACCGTTGGAGCACCCGTAGGCCCGTGGTGCACGAATTGCTTCAGGAAGTGTCCAAAACCCGGCAGGTTCGGGTCGATCACCTGCAGAAGAACGGCCACCTCATCGGAAAGAATTCCCTCCTCGTCACCATTGTGGCCGAGCCCGGCCAAGAGGCCTTGCTCCACGTTCAGGGCAGCCTCCCAAAGCAAGGTGAGGGAACAAGGTCCATCGACGCCCGTCGTACCTTGACTGGGGTTCGACATCAGGACCTCTTGTCGCAGCTCTTGCGCGACACCCCGCGCGGCTCCTGGAACGGCGATGCGTTGGAAATCCGCTTCGAAGCAACGAAATTCGGGGAGAGGCGAACCCAAATGGCGACGATCACCATCGACCAGCCCGACCTCGACGGCCTCGGGGCTTTCGAAGTCGTGCAAATCCGCGATGTTCCGCTCCTTCCGGCGTCGCCTGAGGACGCATGGGCCTGGGCGAAGTGGCTGCTGTGGGACAAGTGGAAGGAGACCCCGTGGCCCGAAGCCCAGACCTCTCGATGGACCGCCATCTGCGAATCGCTCGGCGTCACGGACGCAGGGCGGGCCTTGCAACCCAGCCTGAGCGAGCGAGTTTTGGATCTCATCGTCAAAGGTATCGAACGAACACCAACCGAATCCATCGCCTTGATGCGGGCTCAGGCGGTGTTGGACCTTGGTGGAGGTGAGGCATGATGGCAACGGTACCGAAACAACGTGTCACGACGATGGACCTGAAGAGCAACCTCGTGTTTGCGCTTGGTTCTGGTCAGTGGACGCCACAACATGCCCCAGGGTGGAAGGTTCTCTCTTCAGGACCGGACGAGCGCTTGCGGCAGGCCGTCATTGACGTGATCAATCGCGCAAAGGACACACTCTGCGTGTGTTCCTTCATCGTGGCGGATGACCTCGTTCAACGCGCCTTGCTCGCGGCGGTCGACCGTCGTGTGCGCGTGTACCTGCTCACCGCCGCGGCGTTGAAACTGAAACCGGGGGGCGACGAGGACGAGGAATGGACGCGGGACGACGACATCCGCGAAGGCCACAAGCAGATGCTGAACGCGTTCACGGAACGAATCTTCCTTCGCTCGGCCGGCCACTACCACGCCAAGTACGTCATCGCTGACGGGTCGTCTGGCATCTTGACCACCTGCAACCTCACCACGAAGGCGATGCTTGAGAGCCCCGAACTGGGAGTGATGCTCGACGAGGTCACCTGCAAGGATCTGGTGTCGACGTTCCGCTACCAGTTTTGGGAGAAGGCCGAGCAAGAATTGATCCGGATGGACATGCTGGACAACGCTCAACCCGAAGGTCGGTTCGACGAACCGACCCCTTCGGACGAAGCGCGCCTCAGGTGCACGTACATGACCGACCAACGGTCGGGCCTCTTGGACGAAGTCCTTGGGCTCATCAACGAAGCACAGCGCTCCGTGATGGTCACCTCCTACGGCTGGGGCCATCCCGAGGTCATGCAGGCCCTGAAGCAACGGGCGGCTGCGGGCGTCGAGGTACGGGTGCTTGGCCGCAACCATCGCGGACCGGGCCACACCAACCCGATGCTCGACCTTGCCGAAGGGGGCTGCAACGTTCGAGGGATTCGGAACATCCACGCGAAATCGGTGCTCATCGATGCAGGCTCGCCACGCGCGAGGGGCCTTGTGATGTCGGCCAACGTCGACAAGGTCAGCCTCGGAACCAGCCATGACGTCGGCGTGGTGATCGTTGGCGAGGACACCGTCGCCTTGTCGTCGATCCTCGAGGGATGGTGGACGGCTGGTCACCGCTTGCTGACCAAGCAAGAGCGAGCGAGCGTGGTCGGAAAAATATCCCACTTCGAGGACGGATGGTCCACCCTGCTGGTGCTGCCCGACGACGATATCGACCACGGTGAGATGGTCGCGCCGTCCGCGCACGACATGGAGAAGGTGGAGCCTGCCAAGGCGACCTTGCCCAAGGGTCAACTCCAACGTTCGCTGACCGAGCGATGGACGGTTGTCGCTCCTCGACTCCCACCTGGCTCAAAGCAGGAGGCTTGGCGCACGGCACCCTCGACGCGCACGGCAAAGGACGGCGAAGAACAAGAGGTCCCCGGCGTCGCCCACGACCATCCGGTCTTCGTCACGCCCGAGGGCGAGCGGGTGATCGCGGTCAAGACGCTCGATGACGCGAAGAAGGCCGCGTCCTACCTGAAAACCGCGAGGGCGAAGCGTGTGGTCCTGACCTGAGGCAACGGCCCAACCATGGGCCACCCTGAGGTCGTGGTGCATGTCGAGCGATGAACATCGTAAGGACACGCCGAACGAACACAGGAAGGACGACCAAGTGCGCATGGACCGAGCACGTTCCAGGCGAGAGATTGGTTCCGAGCAGGTCAGGTGGCGTTGAAGGAGCGCACGAGGTCGAGCAGGTCGGCCTCGGGGTAGCCGGTGACGGTCAGTTGTCCGGTCTCGTGGTCGATGACGACCTCCACTTCCTGCACGTCACCGAACTCGTTCACGTCGTAACGGCCCGTGGGTGAGGTGAACGACTGGTTGGAGGACCCGCGCCATCTTAGGAAGGGGTCGCGCAACTCCTGCACGTAACGTCCGCCGATGAGGAGGTCCGACCGGTCGTGGCACGCCTGCATCGTGGCGTCGTATTCGTCGGGCTCGTACCCGGTATAGAGCAGGACGCTGAGCCCCATTGGCTTCACCGCGTCGATCAAGGCAAGCACCGCCGGCGCCTGCTGCAGCGGCTCGCCGCCAAGGATGCTGATGCCCTCAAGGGGCCCCTCTTCCATGGAGCGACGCACGTCGTCGACCAAGGCTCCAACCTCGCGGTCGCTTCCGCCCTTCTTGGACCACGTTTCGACGTTCCAGCATCCGGGACACGCCAGCGTGCACCCTTGCACCCAGAGCACAAAACGCTCGCCCGGTCCGTAGATGGAGGAGCGAGGAAGCACGTCGTGAACGCGGAGCACCGGCGTCAGTTGCTCACCTTCCGGCGCAACTGGATCCGGGTTTGTCGCTTCACGCGGTCCTCCTGCATCGCCGAAACGCTCCAGTTGTTCGAGGCCGCCTTTTCTTCCACGAGTTCCTTCGTGGTCGTCAGGTAGTGCTGGCGGCTGGCCTCGAAGGCCTCCGCCTCCGCTTCCAAACGTCCGAGTTCCTGTTGGGTTGCGGCGATGTCCGCCTGAAGGGCGGCGCTCTCGGTGGCGAGTTCCTCGTGCTGAACGCCATCAAAGGACACGTTGCCAAGTTCGGCCAGACGCGCCTGCAGGGACGCCAAGCGCTGCTGCTCCTTTCGTCGAGCCTCCTCTCGCGCCTTCTGGACGTCCTGGTACGCCGTGACCACGCGTGGCATGATCTGCTCGAGCGTCTGAAAGGTGCTGTGGTTCCGGCTCGTCCACTGCAAGGCCCCGTTGCGCAGGCGGTTCACACGGTGCCCGGTTCCGTTGAGGGTGAAGGTGACCTGGTTCTGAGCGACCGCCACCTGCGTGGCTCCAAGGTCCTGCAGGGCCTCCGTGAGGCAAGAGGCGTCCACCATCACGATGCTGCTGGTTCGGGTGATGTAACTCATGCTGCTCCCTCAATTCAGGTCCTTCTGCCGCTGGTTTGACGCCATCCGCTGACGGGCGTTTGGGTCGTCGTCGCTGCGCTTGAATTCAATCGTCCACTTGCCTTCGGTGAAGGCGCCGATCTCCTCGAGGAAGGCGAGGATTTCTTCCTTGCACTTCATCGCGTCCGATTCACCGTCGAGGTGGGCCGTGATTTGCAGCGTCTCCCAATCGATGACGATGTCCAGCACCTGTTCGCTCATTCCGCATCGCTCCCAAAGGTACGGATGCCTCGGTTGCGGCGCTGGGTTTCCACCGCCGCCGCAATCTCCGGGTTGTGGGCTCGCCCCTGCGTCAGGTCGACTTCGGGCTCGTCGTCCGCCTTGCGGGCACGGTCACCGCCCCACAACTTCCGAATGTGCTCGATGGCGGTGCCCATCGCCACGGCGTCGGGCGTCATCGACCGCATGGCCTCCAGCAGCAGCGCTGCATCGGGTGCGGCGTCGTCACGTCCACCCGAGCGGTGCCGTGCGAGGTTCTTCGCTTCGACAATGACGGATTCAATCTCGGCTCCCGTGTAGCCATGGCTCTCCGCGACAAGGATGGGCAGACCTACGGTCGCAGGGTCAAGGCCAGGGAAGCGCTTTCGGAGGTGCGCGCGGATGATTTCTTCGCGGGTGTTGGGACCGGGCAGGTCGATGAAGAAACGCT
>Ga0181588_10002301_pt1 | contig 16576 bp, 16 predicted proteins | sample 071ome_26_FD_148607 | JGI IMG/M metagenome (GOLD analysis project Ga0181588, IMG submission 148607) | Coastal salt marsh microbial communities from the Groves Creek Marsh, Skidaway Island, Georgia - 071409BT metaG (spades assembly) | ecosystem: Environmental > Aquatic > Marine > Intertidal zone...
GCCTCTGACAGCTTCGAGCTTAGGGGGAAAACCCTCGGCATCATTGGCTACGGCAACATTGGGGCTCAGCTGGGGGTGATGGCGGAAGCCCTGGGCATGCGGGTCTGCTTCTACGACGTGGTGCGCAAGCTGAAACTGGGGAACGCCGAGCAGATTGACGATCTGGGGTCGCTGCTTGCCCAGGCCGACGTGGTCAGCTGCCACGTGCCCGCCGCGAAAACCACGGAAGGGCTCATCGACGCCGCGGCGATCGATCGCATGAAGTCCAAGGCCGTGCTGATCAACGCCTCCCGAGGGAAGGTCGTGGACCTCGACGCCCTGGCCAGCAGGCTGAAGGCGGGCCATCTCCTGGGCGCCGCGATTGACGTCTTTCCCGTGGAGCCGAAGAGCAACGACGATCCCTTCGAATCTCCCCTGCAGGGGCTCCGTAACGTCATTCTCACGCCGCACATCGGCGGCAGCACCATGGAAGCGCAGGAGAACATCGGCGCCGAGGTGTCGGAGAAGCTCGCGCTCTACAGCGACAACGGCTCCACGGTCGGTTCGGTGAACTTCCCCGAGGTCGCTCTGCCCCAGCACGAGGGCTCACATCGGCTACTGCACATCCACCGCAACGTGCCCGGGGTGATGTCTGGCATCAACGCCGTCTTCTCGGAGAACGGCCTAAATATCTCGGCGCAGACGCTGCAAACCAATCCGGAGATCGGCTACGTGGTGATCGACACCGATGCCGAGCATAGCGAGCAGGCCCTGGCAGGCCTGCGCGCCGTCCCCGGAACCATCAAAACCCGGGTGCTGTTCTAGGCTCGCCTAGGCCAGCACCGGGTCCAGGCTACCTGCGCGGTAGCGATCGCTCATGGCATCGAAGGACAGGGAGGTGATCTTGCTTGCCTGCCCGGCGGTGCCGAAGGCCTCGTAACGAGCCACCACGATTGCCCTCATGGCGGTCATGGTTTCCTTCAAAAACTTCCGCGGATCGAACTCCGCGGGGTTTTCCGCCAGGAAGCGGCGCGTGGCGCCGGTGGACGCCAAGCGCAGATCCGTATCGATGTTCACCTTGCGCACGCCATGGCGAATCCCTTCCTGAATTTCCTCCACGGGCACGCCGTAGGTTTCCGGGATCTCCCCGCCAAAGCGATTGATCACTTCGAGCCACTCCTGGGGGACGGAGGAAGAGCCGTGCATCACCAGATGGGTGCTGGGGATGCGGGCGTGGATGGCCTTAATGCGGTCGATGGCGAGGATGTCGCCGGTGGGCGGCCGGGAGAACTTATAGGCGCCGTGGCTGGTGCCGATGGCAATGGCGAGCGCATCGACTTTGGTGGCGGCCACAAAGGCCGCGGCCTCTTCCGGGTCCGTCAGCAGCATGTCGTGGCTCAGCGTTCCCTCGGCGCCCACGCCATCCTCTTCCCCCGCCGTGCCCGTTTCCAAGGACCCGAGACAGCCGAGTTCCCCCTCCACGGACACGCCGCAGGCGTGGGCCATGGCCGACACCTGCGCCGTCACCGCCACGTTGTAGTCGTAATCGGCGGGGGTTTTCTGATCTTCCTTGAGGGAGCCATCCATCATCACGGAGCTAAAGCCCAGCTGGATGGACTGCTGGCAGGCCGCCGGGGAGGCCCCGTGATCCTGGTGCATGCACACGGGAATGTGGGGGAACTCCTCCACCGCCGCCAGAATAAGGTGGCGAAGGAAATTGGGACCCGCGTACTTCCGGGCGCCGGCGGACGCCTGAACAATCACCGGGCTATCCGTTGCCGCCGCACCTTCCATAATCGCGCGCATCTGCTCGAGGTTATTCACGTTAAAGGCCGGAACGCCGTAACCGTGTTCCGCGGCGTGATCGAGGAGCTGTCGCAGGGTAATTAGGGCCATGGGAAGAAACTCCGCTTCCAGGTGGGTTTAGGGTCAGTCTACCTTGGGTTCGGCCTTGGGAGCACGGGGACCGCGCTGCCACCCCGAGTGGGCATCGAGGGCGCTGCGGTAGGGGCTCAGGCGGTTGGCATCATAGGGCTTTAGGTCCACGGGCCGGGGGCCCAGCACGGTCCAGCCCTGGGGGTCCGGGGCCAGGGCTACGGCCTTAAACTGCACGCCCTTCGCCGCGGCCTCCCGGGCCTTTTGGGCGAAGCGAGGATCGTGGAGATCGCTGGGACGCAGGCTTTTGGCGTCATCGCGCTGAATCACAAAGAGCACGGTGGCCTTCGCGCCGGAGGCGACGACCTCCATGAGGGCATCCAAATGCTCAGAGGCCCGCACACTCACGGAATCGGGGAAGTAGGCCCGCCCATCGGGGTAGACCAGATGGCAATTCTTCACTTCCACGAGGTGGGGGCCCGAAGCGGTCTCCAGCCAGAAATCGATGCGGGAGCGTTCTCCATAGGGCACCTCAGCGCGCAGGCTGCGGAAGCGCTTGAGCCCGGGAACGACCCCCGCCAGAAGGAGCTGCTCCGCGAGCCAATTGGGCACCACGGTGTTCGCACCGACGATCCGGCCATCGGCCTCAAGCAGCTCAAGCGTGTATCGAAGTTTGCGCTTACTTTCTTCTGGAACCTTGGAAACCCAGGCTTTTGCTCCAGGGATCACCAAGCCTTCCATGCGCCCGGGGTTCACGCAGTGCGCACGAATGGGGGTGCCATCGGCAAGGGTTAGCTCTGAAATAAAGCGATCGAAGCGCGCGGTGAAGCGCGCCTCCAGCAGCGGCGCCCGGGGCTGCAGCAGATAGGGCGCCGCGGGCGCGCTCATGCGTCCGCGCGGGCGCTAAGGGCGGCAACGGCGGGTAGGGTTTTGCCTTCCACGAACTCTAGGAAAGCCCCGCCCCCGGTGGAGATGTAGCCGAGCTGATCGGCAATAGCGAACTGATCAATCGCCGCGAGGGTGTCGCCGCCCCCAGCGATGGAGAAGGCGGAACTGGCGGCAATGGCCCGGGCTAGGGCTTCCGTTCCCGCGCTAAAGGCCGGAAATTCAAAGACGCCGACGGGACCGTTCCAGAGCACGGTACCCGCCTGGGCGATAAGCTCGCCATAGGCCGCGGCAGTGGCCGGACCAATATCGAGGATCATTTCATCGTCCCCCACCTGGTCCACGGCGCACACCCGATGGGGGGCATCGGCGGCGAAGCCCTTGGCCACCACCACATCCTCAGGCACGGGGATGGACACTTTCTTCGCCAGCTCCGCCGCCGCGCTCACGAGCTCCGGTTCGAGCAGGGAGGCGCCAACGCTGTGTCCGGCGGCGGCAATGAAGGCGTTAGCGATGCCACCCCCCACAATCACCTGATCGGCGACCTCCGCAAGGCGCTCGAGCACCGTCAATTTCGTGGACACCTTGGAGCCCCCGACGATCGCCACTAGGGGACGCGCCGGGGTCAGAAGGGCTTGGCCCAGAGCATCGAGTTCGGCGCAGAGCAGGGGGCCCGCACAGACCTGGGCAGCGTGGCGCATCACCCCATGGGTACTGGCCTGAGCACGATGGGCCGTGCCAAAGGCGTCCATCACGAAAATGTCGCAAAGCGCTGCGAGACGCGCGGCAAGGGCGTCGTCATCGGCCTTCTCCCCCACTTCCCAGCGAATGTTTTCTAGGAGCGCCACCGATCCCGGGGCCGGAGGCTTGGCCTCCGCTGCGGCGAGGGAAGGGAGCAGAGGCACGGGCTGACCGAGCAAGGCTTCTAAACGGGTCGCCACCGGCGCCAGGGAGAAGGCGGGCTCCTCGGCGGCGCTTGCGCCTTCCGTAGGCCGGCCCAGGTGGGAGCACAGCAGCACGGAAGCCCCTGCCGCCAGCGCCGCCTGAATGGACGGCAGGGCCGCCCGGAGCCGCGCATCGCTTCGCACCGCGCCGTCTTCCACGGGAACGTTTAGGTCCTCGCGCATGAGGACCCGGCGCCCCGCCAGATCCAGCTCGGTCATGCGATTGAAGGCCAGGGCCATGGGGCGTGTCTCCTAGGCGTTGAGCAGGGCCAGGGCCTCTGCGGTCACATTTTCCGGGGTGAAGCCATAGGCCGCCAGCACCTCCTCTCCAGGACCAGAGGCGCCAAACTGATCAACACCCAACACCTGGCCCCGGGTGCCCGCCAGGCGCCACCAGGGCGCCGGATGAGCCGCCTCGATGATGAGGCGCGGCACTTCCGGCGGGAGAAGGGCAGCCTGGGCCTCGGCCCCCGCCGCCAAAAAGCGCTCCACGCAGGGCATGGAGACCACGCGCACGGGCTTGCCTTGAGCCCGAAGCACTGCCGCGGCGGCCTGGGCGAGGGAAACCTCCGATCCCGTGGCCACGAGGACCACTTCCGGGGCCTCGTCGTCCTCAAGGGCATAGGCGCCCTGGGCGATGGCCGCCACCTGGGCGCTGTCTCGGCTCGGCACGGGAAGACCCTGGCGGGACAAAATCAGCGCAGAAGGGCCATCGGCCCGGGCCAGGGCTTCACGCCAGGCGATCGCCGTTTCCACCGTATCGCAGGGGCGCCAGGTTTCGAGGCCCGGGGTCATGCGCAGGGTCGCCAGCTGCTCCACGGGCTGGTGCGTGGGGCCATCCTCGCCCACGGCAAGGGAGTCGTGGCTGTAAACGAAGATGTTCTGCACCCCCATGAGGGCGGCCAAGCGCACCGCATTCCGGGCGTAGTCCATAAAGGTCAGGAAGGTCGCAGAGTAGGGAAGAAGCCCCCCGTGCAGAGCCATGCCATTGCACGCGGCGGTCATGGCGAACTCGCGCACGCCCCAGGAGAAGTAGTTGGCGTCGGCGTTCTCGGCGCTAAGCACCCGGGCGCCGTCGAAGCGGCTGCCGTTGGATCCCGATAGATCGGCCGAACCCCCAAAGAGGGAGGGAAGGCGCGCAGCGATGACATCCAGCGCGGCCTTAGAGCCCTGCCGCGTCGCCAGCGCCTTGCCTTCCACCTGGGCAGACTCCGCAAAGGCCGTTAGGGCCGACAGCACGGCCTCGGGCACGGACCCCAGAGCTGCCTCAAACGCGGCGTGTTCCTCGGGGTAAGCCTCGGCATAGCGCGCCTTCAAATCGCACCAGGCTGCGTAGGCCTCGGCGCCCTGAGCGCGCCCGTCCCAGCTGGTGCGGACGTCCTCGGGGATCTCGAAGGGGGCGGCGGTCCAGCCGAGGGCCGCCCGGGTAGCAGCGATTTCCTCATCCCCAAGGGGCGATCCGTGCACCGATGCCGTACCGGCCTTCGCCGGGGAGCCAAAGCCGATCTGGGTATTACAAACGAGCAACGCCGGACGATCGCTCGCCCGCGCAGCGGCAAGCGCCGCCGCGATGGCGTCCCCGTCGTGACCATCAATGGCGTCCCACACTTCCCAGCCCGCGGCGCGGAAGCGGCCCGGCACGTCTTCCGTGAACCAGCCCTCAACCTTCCCATCGATGCTGATGCCGTTCGCGTCGTAGAAGCAGATCAACTTGCCGAGGCCAAGGGTGCCCGCGAGGGAAATGGCTTCCTGGGAAATGCCCTCCATGAGGCAGCCATCACCCAGGAAAACATAGGTGTGATGGTCGACCAGGGGGAAGTCCGGGCGATTGAAGCGCGCGGCCAGCACCTTCTCTGCCAGCGCCATGCCCACGGCCATGGCCACGCCCTGGCCCAGGGGCCCGGTTGTTGTTTCCACCCCCGGGAGCTCGCCGTATTCCGGATGCCCTGCCGTGGGGGCGTGGAGCTGACGGAAATTCTTCAGATCTTCCGTGCTCACCTCATAGCCGGAGAGATGTAAGAGCCCGTAAAGCAGCATGGAGGCATGGCCGTTGGACAGCACAAAGCGATCCCGGTCGAACCAGCTGGGGACCTCGGGATGATGCTTTAAGGGGCCGCACCAGAGGGCTTCGGCCATATCCGCCATGCCCATGGGGGCCCCGGGGTGGCCACTGTTGGCGCGCTGTACCGCATCCATAGCCAAAACGCGAAGCGCGTCGGCGCGGGTTCGACGGGTAATCATGGGGCAGGTCTCCGGACCAGGGGGGCGCAGGGCGCGTAGTTTCCCAGCCCCTTGGGGGATGCGCAACGGCAGCCCGTTCATGCAGCGCCCTCACGGTGACTTGTGAAAGACTCAAGGCGACCGGGAAGCGCCTTGCATAGCATGGCTCTCCACATTTTGACCTTGCGCCGCGGGCGGTCCCCTAAGGGCACCGGGACGGGGTAAGCACATCCGTTAAGGGGGCTCTCCATGGCCGAGTATCAACTGTTTACTTCTGAATCCGTCAGTGAGGGCCATCCCGATAAGATGGCCGATCAGATTTCCGACGCCATTTTGGATGAGATGCTGCGCATCTCCCCGGACGCCCGGGTCGCCGTTGAAACGCTGGTGAAGACCGGCATGGTGGTCCTGGCCGGTGAAATCCGCCTGCCTCCGGGCAGCGCCGTGGACTATGAAGGCATTGTCCGCCGCACCGTCGCCGAGATCGGCTACACCTCCAGCGAGATGGGCTTCGACGCGGAAACCTGCGCCGTGATCAACGCCATCGGTGCTCAATCGGCGGATATCGCCATGGGCGTGGACGAAGCTGCGGACCACGAGCAGGGGGCCGGGGACCAGGGTCTGATGTTTGGCTATGCCACGGACGAAACGGACGTGCTCATGCCGGCGCCCATCACCTACAGCCATCGCCTTGTCGCCCGGCAAGCGGAAGTGCGGAAGAACGGTACCCTGCCCTGGCTCCGCCCGGACGCGAAAAGCCAGCTGAGCTTCTCCTACGATGCCGAAGGCCGTCCCCAAAGCGTGGACGCCATCGTCCTCTCCACCCAGCACGATCCCAGCATCAGCTTGGAAGACCTCCGGGAAGCGGTGATGGAAGAAATCATCAAGCCCGTGGTGCCCGCGGAATGGATGACGGCGCAGACGAAGGTCTACATCAACCCCACGGGGAACTTCGTGATCGGTGGGCCCGTGGGCGACTGTGGCCTCACGGGACGGAAGATTATCGTGGATACCTACGGCGGCATGGCTCGCCACGGCGGCGGCGCCTTCTCCGGCAAGGATCCCTCCAAGGTGGACCGGAGCGCCGCCTATGCCGGACGCTACGTGGCGAAAAACATCGTGGCCGCGGGCCTCGCGAAGCGCTGTGAGATCCAGGTCTCCTACGCCATTGGCGTGGCAGAGCCCACCTCCATCTCCATCAACACCTTCGGTACGGGCGCGGTGGACGATGCCACCATCGCCGCGCTGGTCCGTGAGCACTTCGATCTGCGCCCGAAGGGCCTCATCGCCATGCTCGATCTGAAGCGCCCCATCTACCGGGCCACCGCAGCCTACGGCCACTTTGGCCGGGAAGAGGACGCCTTTACCTGGGAGCGCACGGACAAGGCCGAGGCCCTGCGCGCCGCGCGCTAAGCCCATGGCTACGCCCCTCCCCCTATCCTTTGAGTTCTTCCCGCCGAAAACGCCGGCGGGGGTGCGAAAGCTGGCCGCGGTCCGCGATCGCCTAGCGGCTCGAGGGCCCGAGTACGTCTCCGTCACCTATGGCGCCGGGGGCAGCACTCGGGAGGGTACGCTCAGCACGGTGGAATCCATGGTGGCCGCGGGGCTGGACGTCGCACCGCACCTGTCCATGGGCAGCGATGCCCCGGAGACGGTGCGTACACTCATCGATCGCTACCGGGACCTCGGCATCCGGCGCATCGTTGCCCTTCGCGGCGATATCCCTTCGGGCATGGGTACGGGGCGCCTCCACTATGCCGTGGAGCTGGTGCGCCTACTTCGGGAACACGCTGGGGATCATTTCCACATCGAAGTGGCTGCCTATCCGGAAATCCACCCCGATGCCCCCTCGGCGGACGCGGATTTGCGCTTCTTCGCTGAGAAATGCACCGCCGGCGCCGACAGCGCGCTGACCCAATACTTCTACAACGCCGACGCCTATTTCGACTTCTGCGACCGGGTGTCGGCACTGGGAGTCGCTACGCCGATCATTCCCGGGATCATGCCGATCACCAACAGCACGGGGCTACGCCGCTTCTCTCGCGCCTGCGGCGCTGAAATCCCCCGCTGGCTCGATCGGCGCCTCGACAGCTTCGAAGAGGGATCTCCCGACTTCCTGGCCTTTGGCCTCGATGTGGTGACGAGCCTCTGCGAACGGCTGATCGCCGGCGGCGCCCCGGGCCTTCATCTCTACACCATGAACCAGGCGGAAGCCCCCGAGGCCCTTCTCGACCGCCTCGGCCGCTAGCCGTGCGCACGCCTCGGCTGTACTGGCCCGCGCCCCTGCCCACGGGCGCCGTCCCCCTCCCCGATGCCGCTGCCCGGCACCTCTTGAAGGTGCTTCGTCGCCGCGATGGCGATCCCGTGGAGCTGTTCGACGGGGCGGGCTTGGTGGCCCAGGCGATCCTTTCTGACGTTTCACCCAAGGGAGGCCAGCTCACCGTGGGTGAGGCGCGGGAGGACCGGCGCAGCGAACCCCCCCTCCACCTTCACCTCGGATTGCCGCTGCTCCGCGGTGAGCGAATGGACGTGGCGCTGCAGAAGGCCTGCGAGCTTGGGGTTTCCGAAATCACCCTGCTCCAAACTCGGCGCACGGAGGTGAAGTTTGAAGCCGGAGCCCGCGGGGACCGGCGCCTGGCGCACGCCGAAGGGGTGCTGGTTCATGCGGCGCAGCAGAGCGGACGCACCGTACTGCCCACCCTTAACCCCCCCCTGCCTCTTGATAGCTTTGGCGCCGAGCGCCCGGAAGCGCTCAAGGTGGTGCTTGACCCCGACGGGGCCCCCCTGGAAACCTTCGCCGATCCGAGCCCAGGCTCCGTGGTGCTGATCACCGGGCCCGAGGGCGGACTTAGCGAGGAAGAATGCGCGACGCTCGCACGCCAGGGCTTTGTCCGTTGGCGTCTGGGCCCGCGCATCCTCCGCGCAGAGACGGCACCCCTAGCCGCCCTCGCGACCCTCTCCGCTCGCTTCGGCGACTTCTAGGCCGTCTCCCTTCGAAAGTACCCAATGCAGCGCCCCCTCCCGGGCGGTCACCGCCAGCGCACCCGCCGGTGCGGGCGCGCCTGCGCCCAGGGAATAGGCCATAAGCACCGGTGCTTCGCTTTGCTCCTCGGCAACCGTCGCCGGGGGGTCGAGGGTAAGCTCCGCCCGCGTCAGGCGAAGCACGGTCCAGGGCAGGGTGCGCTCACCCCCCGCGCCCCTGGCCCGAAGCATCGCGCCATGAAGGGTGAGCGCCTCGGCGGGCCCTAAACCCCCGCGCTCCGCCTCCCCAAGGGCGACGGCCACGGATCGGTCGACCGCCGCGAGGGGCGCCGCCAGCGCTACGGGGTGGCCCAGGGCGCGCTCGAGGGCGTCGGCGTCCAACCACAGCAGCGGGTTCAGCGCTTGGCGAAGCTGTTCAAGACGCCGCCGAAGGGCGGGCGTTGCCTGGAGGGCCTCCGCTTCGAGGGCGGTCAGCGCCGCCAGCAGGGCGCCGTCATCGCCCAGGGCGGGGAGTCGCGCGGGATCCGGCAGCAGCGCCGTAGCGATCGAGTTCGGAGTAGGCGCGGGGGATGGCTTCGGCGGTGCGTTCGCTGCGGCCGAAGGCGGAGCCACGGTCTTGGAGACCGGCGCTGTCGACGGCGCCGCAGGGGGTGCGGGCAGGGAGGCCGGCGGCGCCTCAAAGCCCGAGGCCCAAAGGTCGATCTCCTCGATTAGGGCCGAGAACAGGTCGTCCTCTAGGCGTTCCCGAGGCTCAGCCCATACCTCGAGGAGCTTCGGCAAGCGCGCATCGAGCGCACCGGGCGCTGGAAGCACCCCGCTTCGGCGCTGGGCGACCAAGTTGCCTAGGGCCCAGGCCCACTCCCAGCGCTGCTGAGCAGCCGCATTCCCCTGGGGCTGAGCCGAAAGGGCGGCGAGCGACGCTTGCGCCGCCCCGAGGGCCCGATCCTCTCCCGGGGTGGTGCGTAGCACCTGCGCCAGCGCCCCGAGGGTTGGCGAATTGGAGGCCGGCGTGGGGGCCGCTTCTTGCTCCGCTAAGCGCGCCGGGGCGGGTAGGAGCCCCTGAGCCAGGGCCTCCGCGCCCCCCTCCGGTACATAAGCAGGCCGGGAACGGGCCTCAAAAAACGCTTCATCCAAACGCCGTAGGCCCGGCAGTACGGTGGCGGGCTCGGCGTCGGCGGCCCCCAGCAAGGCGCCTGCTGCCCCCGCCCAAAAGGCGGGTCCCGCCCCCTCCGCAAAGCAGCCCTGTACCCGCGCAGCCACGAAGAGATTGGGGAGCAGGGCGCTCCAAAGGGCCGGGGTCGCGGTGATCAGGCTGAAGGCTCGACGATAAATCCGATGGGGGGTTCCCGCGTCGAGGTGCGCGAGGGCGAGGGCCTCGAGCGCTTCCTGCCGCGCAGAGCGGTCCGCTGGGGCGGCGGCCTGCCAAGCCGCCATCGCTTCCCCAAGGCTTTCCGAGGCAGCGCCTGCTTCGAGCGCCGCGAGGGCCAGGCACGCCCAGGGGCGGGCGTCGCCCCCCGCCCGAGCGACGGCGAGCGCTTCCGCGCTGGCCCGGCGAAAATCCATGGGCGAGGAAGCCAAGAACCTAGGCCTCTTCAGTGCTGCGGGAACGGGGGGCAAGATCCTTCTCGAACCCCTTCAGGGTGGCCTGGGCCGCCGCCAGCGCGGCGTCAAAGGTTTCCAGAACCACGGGAGCGAAGGCGCCGTCCTCAGCCTCCCTAAGCATGGCAGCAAGCGCAGCAAGGGCCTTAGGGGTCTCCTCGAGCACGGTGGTAAGCCCCTCCAGAGGTGCCCCAAGGGCGGCGAGCTGCTCGGAGAGGGTTCCCTGCTGTTCCCCAAGAGCCCCCAAGGGCTCGGAGAAGGCGGCCTGCTGCGCCGCAAGGGCTGCGCTGCGCTGGGCGAGCGTCTCCGTTGCCAGGGCCAGCGAATCCTGAAGAGCCGGCAACGCCTCGAGCGCCTGGTCACAAGCGTCCGCCACGGCCGCGCCACCCTCGAGCTCCGCGGCCTCCTCCGCCAGCGTATCCAGGGCCTGATTCAGCTTCTGATCCAGCTGCCCAAGACCGTCCCGAAGCCGGGAAAAGAGCGCCCCTAAGCCTGCCCCCTGGGCGACCATGGCCTCCGCCGGGTGCCCCAGGGCTTCTCGATACCCGGCCCCCTCAGCGGCCACGCTTTGGCTGGTTTGAAGGGTCGTCGTCAAAGCGGCGCAGTCCCCCTCCGCCGACCGCAGATTGGCCACCATGCGCTGTATTTCGTCTTCCGCCCTCGCCAACGCCGCCCTGAACGCCTCTCGCGCCGCCGCGCCGGCCGCTTGCCCGGCGGCGAGGCTGGCACGGAGCCCCTCGGCTTCCTGAAGCAGGTTGTAAAGCTGCCGCGCCTGGGCATCCCGCTGGCGCAGCAGCCGCTCCAGGCTCGCCCCCAGGCCCTGGAGGCTGGGCGGGAGAGGCAGGGACTCCAGGGAGACCGCCATCGTCGTCTCAGCGCTACCCACCTTTCCCTGCAGCACCGTTATGGCCTGGCGCAGGGCTTCCCCCGCCGCCGCCTCCTCGGCGATGGCTTGCTGCGTGCTGCGCAGTAGCAACGCGCCGAGCAAAAGCGCTAAAGCCAGGGCCCCCGCCGCCCAGCGCAGCACCGCCGGGGCCGATTGCCCCGATCCCAGCACCAGGGCTGCGGCTACGGTCCCCCCTGCGAGCACGAGGGCGACCATAAAGAGCTGCCACCAAAGCCGTTGTTGCCGCGTCGCCCGTTCAACCATGAGGGGAAAGATCTCCGATAAAGGGATTAAAGGCGGGGTCTTCGAGGAGCGTCGCCAGGGAAAAGGGTGACGCGTCGGGCTCGGGGAGGGGCGCCCACCCCAGCACCCGCTCCGCTGCCAGGGCAAGCTGCCCGCCGGCCAAAAGCAAGAGCGTGCGAGGGCGTCCACGGCGCCCCCACAGATAGGCGCCCGGGGCGCGGACGCACCAGGGCCGGCCCGCCGCCAGCGCAAACCCGAGGCACCAGGGATAGGCGCCGTCGGATCGCAGCCAAGCCTTCGGCGCTGCCAGGCCGAGGAGCGCACTGCGGGGGATCAGCATCCGGGCCGTGCCCGGGGCCCAGCGCACCACGAGGGCCGCTCCCTTGCTCCACCGCAGGGGGCCCGCTACGCTCGCCGGCATTCTCTCCCTGGGTGCGCTCACCATGATCGACCTCGCTATTGTTATGGACCCCGTCGCGGGGTTATCGAAGAAAAAAGACTCCACCCTGGCCATGTGCCTAGCCGCCCAGGCGCGAGGCTGGACGGTCTACAGCATCACCCAGGACGGGCTGTATTTCGCCGAGGGGCAGGTCCTGGCCCTGGCCACGCCCTTGACCGTGGATCTTTCGGCGGACCCCTTTTGGCACCTCGGGGAAACGGTCACCCGCCCCCTCGCCAGCTTCAGCGGTGTGCTCATGCGCAAGGATCCGCCCTTCGACATGGAGTATATCTACACCACCTACCTGTTAGAACGCGCGGAGGCCGCGGGGGTCCCGGTGTTCAACCGTCCGGCGAGCCTCCGGGACTGCAATGAGAAGTTCTTTGCCACGGCCTTCCCCGAGTTCACCCCGCCGCTCATCGTGAGCAAGCGCGCGGAGCAGCTTCGGGCCTTTGCCGAAGCCCAAGGGGACGTGGTGATGAAGCCCCTAGACGGCATGGGGGGCGCCTCTATTTTTCGCCTTAAGCCCGGAGATTCAAACCTGTCCGTGGTGATCGAGACCCTCACCGCCGGGGGAACGCAGCAGATCATGGCTCAGCGCTATCTGCCGGAAATCAAGGACGGGGATAAGCGCATTCTCATGATCGAAGGCAAGCCCGTGCCCTACGCCCTGGCGCGAATTCCCGCTGCCGGGGAAAGTCGGGGCAACCTCGCCGCTGGCGGTCGAGGCGAAGCCCGGCCCCTGACCGATCGGGATCGGGAAATTGCCGCGGCCGTGGGGCCCGAGCTGGTCCGCCGGGGCCTGAGCTTCGTGGGCATGGACGTGATCGGCACCCATCTCACGGAGGTGAACGTCACTTGCCCCACCTGCATTCGCGAACTCGATGCCCAGTGCGGCCTCGACATCGCCGGGGATTTTCTCAACGCCATCACCGAGCGGCTGAAGCCCCTCGCGTAGGGCAGGGCCATGGCGATCCTCGACTCCCCCCGAGATCGCCTGGCCGCCGCCTTTGCAGCGGCGCTCCTGTGCCACGGTGTGCTGCTTTTGCTGGAACGCGCCCCAGCCAAAGCAGCGCCGGGGGCCCCGGCCACCCTCACCATCGGGCTGACCACGCCCCCCAGGCCCGAGCTCCTAGAGCCGCCGGAACTGGAGTCCCCGGGGGCCGCGGGTCCTTTGGCGCAAGCGGCGCCCCAAACCGCCCGGGCTGCCTCGGCGGCGACGCCACAGGCCGACGAAAGCCCATCGCTGACCGAGCGTCCCGCTGCGCCCCGAACCCCGCCTAGGGATGCGCCGGGGCCCGCCCTAAGCGATCTTTTAGCCGCGGCCCGAAGCTACAGCGAGACGCCGGAGGTACGGCGCCTGGGGCCTGCCACCGTGCTCTCCCCCGCTGAGGACGCCTACCTTCGCGGCTGGCGCACCCGCATTGAGCGCCTGGGCACGGTGAACTTTCCCCCGGAAGCCCGCCGCGCCGCAGAGCGGGCCGGGGGGCAGGCCACCCTGCGCCTTCGCGCCGAGCTCTTTCGCGATGGCCGCCTGGGGGATCTTGCCGTGATCATTGGCAGCGGCGATGCCGCGGTGGATCAGGCGGCGCTAACGCTCGTGCGAAGCGCCCACCCCTATCTTCCCTTTCCCAAGGCGCTCCGAGACCACGACCGCCTAGAAATCGTGCGAGATTTCACCTTTCGCCTTCCCTAAGGGGCCGCCGTGTGGCGAGGGCCCGGGCTCCCGCCCTATGATGGCCCCATGGATCTTAAGCATCAGTTTCTCATTGCCATGCCGGGGCTCGATGGAAGCACCTTCGGGGGCACGCTCAGCTATCTTTGCGAGCACAATGACGAGGGCGCCTTCGCCCTGGTGGTGAACCAGCCCCTGGAAGGCGTCACCCTCGGCGCGATCTTTGATCAGCTGTCCATTGCCGGGACGGCCCATCGGGATGTGCCCGTGCTCGACGGCGGCCCGGTGCAACGGGACCGGGGCTTTGTGCTCCACAGCGACGATTGCTGCCTGCCGGCCACGGTAAAGCTGCAGCCCGGGCTCGCCCTAAGCACCGTCCGGGAAATGCTCACGGCCATCGCCGAGGGCTCCGGGCCTACCCAATTCCTCGTCTGCCTGGGCTACGCCGGCTGGGGGGAAGGGCAGCTCGAACAGGAAATGGCGGAAAACGCCTGGCTATCCTGCCCCGGGGACTTCGAAACCCTGTTCGAAGTCCCCTTCGAGGCCCGGCGCCAGCGAGCCGCGGAAAGCCTTGGCATCGACCTTGCGCTCTTCCCCGGCGCGCCGGGGCATGGCTAGGGCGATGGCTGAGCCTGGGCTTCTCCTCGCCTTCGACTATGGCCTGCGCCACATTGGCTGGGCCACGGGCCAGCACCTCACCGCCAGTGCTACCGCCGGTAGCGCCCTCCCTGCCCAGGAGGGCACCCCGAACTGGCAGGCGGTTCAGGCCCTGCTCGAGGAATGGCAGCCCGTGCGCATCATCGTGGGCCTGCCCCTTAACATGGACGAAACGGAAAACGACATGTGCACCCGGGCCCGGCGCTTTGCCCGGCGCCTTGAAGGGCGCTTTGGAATTCCCGTGACGCTCCAGGACGAGCGCCTCTCCAGCCGGGAAGCGGGGGAGCGCTTCCCCAAGCGGGACCGAAATGATCGCCACGGAGAAGCAGCCCGCATCATTCTTGAAGACTACCTGCGCCAGGCGGCGTCCTAAAAGTTCTCGGGGAAGCGCGCCCGGCTCCTCGCCTCCGTGGCCGCCACCTGCCCTGAGGCCACGAGGGCCTCAAGGGCCTGATCGAGGGTATTCATCCCGTGCTCGGCTCCCGTTTGGATCGCCGAATACATCTGAGCCACCTTGTCTTCCCGGATAAGATTTCGCAGCGCCGGTGTACACACCATGATTTCGTGGGCCGCCACCCGCCCTCCACCGACTTTCTTGAGCAGGGTCTGGGACACCACGGCTTGGAGGGACTCGGACAGCATGGCGCGCACCATGGCCTTTTCCGACCCAGGAAACACGTCGATCAGGCGGTCGATGGTTTTGGCCGCCGATTGGGTGTGGAGCGTGGCAAAAACCACGTGCCCCGTCTCCGCGGCCTCCAGGGCCAGGCGAATGGTTTCCAGATCCCGAAGTTCTCCCACCAGGATCACGTCCGGATCCTCGCGCAGAGCGGCGCGAAGGGCGCGGGAAAAGCTCACCGTATCCCGATGCACTTCCCGCTGGTTGATAAGGCACTGCTTGGGGGCGTGAACGAACTCGATGGGATCTTCGATGGTGAGAATATGCTGCTGCTGCGTGTTGTTGATGTGGTCCACCATGGCCGCAAGGGTGGTGGATTTCCCGGATCCCGTGGGCCCCGTGACCAGCACCAGGCCCCGGGGAAGGGACGCGAGCCGCTCAAAGATGGGGCCCAGGCCGAGGTCTCCGAGGCTGAGCACGGTGGCCGGAATGGTTCGGAACACGGCGCCCGGGCCCCGGTTTTGGCGGAAAGCATTCACCCGAAAGCGGGCGACCCCGGGGACGGCCAGGGAAAAATCGCTTTCCCCCTCCGCGGCGAAGGCCAGCCGCTGCGCCTCCGTCATGGCGGCCTCGATGAGGGCCAGGGTAGCCGCATCATCAAGGGGCGGCGCCGCAAGCTTACGAAGGCTGCCATCGACCCGAACCATGGGCGGCAAGCCCGCGGACAGGTGTAGGTCCGATGCCCCCTGCGCCTGGGCGAAGGCCAGCAGCTCCGTAATGGTCACGTCGATCCCTCTCGGCAGGCCTGACGGGCCCTCGCAGACCCGTTAGACTTTTACTTTCTTCCACTGTAACGGATCTCGGGCCATGGCTGGGCTAGAAGCACGGGTGCAAGCAGTGCAGGAACGCATTCGCGCCGCAGCCCTGGCCGCGGGCCGGGCACCGGAATCCCTGACCCTCATCGCCGTGAGCAAAACCCAGGGCGCCGACGCGGTGGCCGCCGTCGCCGCGCTTGGGCAGCGGGACTTCGGGGAAAACTACCTTCAGGAGGCGCTAGACAAGCAGGCGGCTCTGGCCACCCTGCCCCTCTGCTGGCATTTCATCGGCGCCTTGCAAAGCAACAAAACCCGGGCCGTGGCGGAGCACTTTAGCTGGGTCCATACGGTGGACCGGGCAAAGCTCGCGGAGCGCCTCTCGGCCCAGCGACCCCGGGCCCTGGGGCCCCTTAAGGTATGTCTTCAAGTCAAGCTTGACCCGGAGGAGACCAAGGCTGGGGTGGCCCCGGAGGATCTGGCGGCGCTGGCGGAGGTCGTCCGGGGCTGCCCCGGGCTCGAGCTCCTTGGGCTGATGGCCCTCCCTGCGCCCCGCACGGGCTTTGAAGCCCAGCGCGAAAGCCTCGCCCGGCTGACGACTCTGGCATCGGCCCTTCCGCCCGCGGCCCCTGCGCTGTCCATGGGCATGAGCGACGATCTTGAGGCGGCGGTCGCCGCCGGCGCCACCCACCTTCGCCTGGGCACGGCCCTCTTCGGCCCCCGGGCCCCCAAACGGGAAAGCACACCATGACCGAAAGCAC
>Ga0181588_10002318_pt1 | contig 16516 bp, 16 predicted proteins | sample 071ome_26_FD_148607 | JGI IMG/M metagenome (GOLD analysis project Ga0181588, IMG submission 148607) | Coastal salt marsh microbial communities from the Groves Creek Marsh, Skidaway Island, Georgia - 071409BT metaG (spades assembly) | ecosystem: Environmental > Aquatic > Marine > Intertidal zone...
AACCACCACTACCCGCACCCACATAGCAATATCCATCTTCAGTGATGTCACCTAGGCATCGGAGTCGGATATCAAAGTTCGGCATCGACAACACCACGCCTTCGTTATTTACCACCACGTTTACCTTAGCTGCATCTGGCATCTCCAAGGTGCCCGCATAAGCGGGGTTACTCCCTTCGATGGTCAACGTCTTCGTATTGGCAAGAGCGGCGATTGGGATGCTGGTGATTGCAACACACGCCAATAGCAACAAAGCTGAAGCGGAGCGGAAAAATGACGGGATGTAACGCTGCATTGGCGCTGGGCCTCCTGACCAAAAGAATAGCTGGGATTATAGAACGAGTCGGTATTCCAGCGCATTCCTTTACGATCCCGAACACGCCCCTAATTTACAAAAATAAGATCTGGCGTCTCGCTGATCTACTCCAAAAACGCGCTACCCCGCGCACAAAAAAAGGGGCCAGAGGCCCCTTCTTTCAACCCAGCGCAAGGCTTAGCTGATAGACACAGTAGTCTTGTGAACGGTAGACATCGCGTAGTTCGCGAGGACACCGGCTCCACCAGCGCTACCATTGACGTACTTCTGAACCGCAAAGCCCACGACCGGCAAGCCAGTGATGATGTCATCTGCGTCAGAAATCGTGCGTGCACAAGCAATAGCGGGTGCAGTGCCAGTCCCGGTCTTGTTACAGCCACCGAGCTTGGTATCCGCGTCTGCAGGATCAAAGCTGATGCTTGCCCAACCGTCCTCTGCGTCGAGGTAAGCGTTAACCCCAATCGACACTGACTCATCAGCGCCGGTCGCAGAGCCTTCTGCAAACTGCACCACGGTCGCCTCGTAACACAGCGGCACGTCGTTGTTAGACGGTGCTGGGCCCGGAGGTGTAGGCGGCTTCGGAGAGAAGTCGGGGCCTGAGCTGCCCGGTGCAGGCGGCGGCGGCGGCGCAGATTCTTCCCGATCAACCAACGTCATGCTGGTGTACTCACAAGCGCTCGCAGTCGGAATATCCCAGGTCTCTGAGAATGGCTCGATCGGCACTGCAGTATTCACATGCGCTCTCTTGGTAGGGAAGGTCAGCACCCAGTCCGTGGTTGCCCCGATCGAGGCATCCGTGACGTAGTCGTTGTGGACCGCTGTCGCCATCAACGTAGCGTTGAGAGCCTGCAATCGCGCTACAGTAGAGGACAAGTATCCCTCGGCAGCGTTGAATTCAACCACACCACCATTGTTGAAGATCAGTGAGGACGTGTTGAAAGCGGAGTCAGCAAAGTTGGGGTTAACCGAACCCGGCTCGTAGTGCATGATACCACCGTCTTTGCCGTCGGCCACTTGATCAGCGATAGCTATTGCATCATAACCGTAAGCCGCACCTTCCGGAACGTTGATAACGGTAGCGTAGCCATAAAGACCACCGCCAGTCCAAGCCTCAAGGAACTCGGTTTTCGCAGGAATGGTGGGCAAACCGTCAGAATCTTCTACCCATTTGCCATCTACACCAGCGATGTTGGACCAAGCGTTGACCAAAAGCTCACAGTCAGCGGGGACGCCCGTTGAGTCGTGGGTCATGGCCGCAGCGGCATTCATCTTGCCAGTCGGATCGATACCAGCCTTACTGGCAGCACTGAAATCGGGGTCAAGTTGCCCCATTTCGATGATTTCAATGTGCCCTACCCTAGTACGCGCGAGGCCTGTCCAGTCGTAGGGCTTATCAGCGCCCGCGGCACTTTTTTCCGTTTCAAACTTCAAATTCCGGAACATTTCGCCGTCAGCAGGGATCGCCGGGACAGTACAGCTATTGTCGTTGGTGATGATCTTTGCGCCTTCACCTTCTGCAACAATAGCAAAAGAGAAGTGATCTTCCGGGGACATATAGAGATTGAAGTCGAGGACTTCTAATGAATTCCATGCTTCTACAATCCGCACTTTCACCGCTTTGTGCGTGCCAGTTGTGTTTACCAGGTTGACGTTAGTGTTGTTACCGTCTTCCGCGGAGTAGAAAGGCAGAATCAAAGACTCACCCGTTCCATCCTCGTTTACGTACATAGCCGCGTGGGCTGCAGTCATCGCGACAGCTGACGCTGCGCCCACCGCCAGTGGCAATACCTTCTTTTTCATTGATCACTCCTAAAAGTTGTCAAACGTTTGATTTGTATCAAGGCCCAGCAACCCTAGCTAAGCTAGCTCGTCGGTCTTACGAGTCGCGTGGCCACAGCAAACGCAGGACCGAAGCTCCTCAAGCCTCTCAACGGGGCGAAATTATCACAGCACCTTACGCCGCTCAAGTAAACCTTTGGTATTTTTCCTACCCAATGGCCCAATTATTTGGCGCTTTTCACAGGATTTCTTCGCCCTGTCGGTAAGACGAAGCAGCCCGTCCCTTTATTCCCGAAGGTCGCTAAAATTTCTGATATAAATACCAATCGCCCTCGGTGAGGATCCAATCCTCCAACAGCGTTGTCGTCATCGGACCCATACCGGGCGCCTCGTATGTCACACGAAGCAACGCTTCGCACCGCTCGGGAGCCCCCATACCGGCTTGTACGGGGGTGCAGTTAACTCGCTCAACGACGGCAGAGAGCCACATTTGAGTGCCAGCCCAGCGGGTGCCATAACGACCAACACCCTCGGTGGAGCGATATCCTGGCGTGGTGAAGTCGTAGGCCGCCTCGAAATCACCCTGCATCAGCAGGTCAACGCGCTTCTGAGCTTTTCTCGCCACCAACTCCTCCGGAGGTACCGGGTCTAATACGGTACAACCAACCACCAGCATCGTCGCGCTCATCAGGGCAAAAATTCTTTTCGTCACCATATCCTCTCATAAATGCAACGTGCACATTGATCCAAGATCATTGGGTCTCAGGCGCCCCACGTACGCCTTTTCCAAGCCCTTCACCATCATCAAAGCCTACTGGCAAGTCCTGAAAATTGGTTAGCCCGCGCATCCGCGCGCGCATCTCGCGATTCAAGCCTCGCAGGTCCTCCTGTGACTCGAGCACCCGCGGCGTGATGAAAATCAAAAGTTCTGTCCGCGTTGACGCCGTAGTCGTCGTACTAAACAACGAGCCCAGCACCGGAATATTCATAAGCAGTGGCACACCACTTTTACCCTCCGTCTCGTTGTCTCGGATCAACCCTCCCAGCACCACCGACTCTCCAGAGCGTATCGCCACCCGCGAGCTGACATTTCGCTCGAGAAAACTCCGTTGCCTCGTAGCCGCATCAACAGGTCCCACATCGGTCACCGATTGCTCGATGTCCAAAGTAACCAAACCACCGTCATTGACCGAGGGCGTCACCTGCAACTTCACTCCAGTGTCCTTGTAGGTAATGGAGTTCTGCACATTACCGCCATTGGTAACCGTTGATTGGCTCTGAATGGGTTGCTGATCCCCAACGTGGATCGCCGCGGTGTGATTATCAAGCACCAGTACCGATGGCGTTGAAATCACGTTGATCAGAGATTCCTCGGCCAGCGCGTTTAAAACTGCCTTGGCAGCGCCTGCGCTGTTCGTAATGGTATAAGAGAACCCTGCCTTGGGATTCAACCCTCCGCCCAGATCCAATAGCCCTCTACCCGAATCACCACCGCCCAGATTGTTATCAAAAGCCCACTCCAGACCGTATTCCAGATCATCGCGTAACGTAACCTCAACGATACTCGCTTCGATGAGAACCTGCGTGGCCACGACATCAAGCTTAACTAGAATTCTCTCTATTTTCTGAAATTCATAGGGAGTAGCGTAAACCAGCAAACTATTGTTGAAGTCATCTGAGACCACACGCACATCGTCTCCCAGGGAAAAACTGCCGCCCGAGGTTTGTTTGCCACCCCGTTGCGGCATCCCAGCGCTACCGCCACTCATGGCTTGCGTCATGCCCGGCGCCACTCCAGCTCCGCCACTGGGACTGCCTGCTCCGCTTCCGCCATAAATCGCACTCAATAACCCCGCGAGCTGGCCAGCATTTCCATTACGCACTGGATACACTCTGAGGACGGGCTCAGAACCGGTGTCCTCGATAGCGTCCAACTCCTTCACCCATTGCTGTACCTTCTCTACATAAAAGGCCTTTGGCGATACCACCAAAATGCTGTTGAGGCGCTCAACTGGCATCACTCGGACCATTTCACTGATGCCGCCGGGCTCTTCCGCACCCGCAGAGAGAATATGCTCGAGCTCCGAAAAAACATCATCAACCTTAGAGTTGCCGAGAGGCACAACAGCAACCGACATCCCCGCGAGCTGATCAACGTCGAATGTTGCGACAATCCCCAACCAACCCTCCAATTGCAGTTGCGTCCCGGCGAGGACCAGCAGGTTTCTTCTCTGGTCTACCCTTACAAAGGCGTCGTCGCTGGCAACGGGCTTGAGAATATCGGCCATTTCAATAGCACTAATGTATTGCAGAGGAACAATGACATTGCTAAAGCCAGTCGACGGCGAGGAACTAAACCTGGGCACCGTGTTGCGAATATTTGGCGATGCGCTAATGAAAAACCGGTCATGGGGCCCCCTCACCATCAACACATTGTTGTTGCGAAGTAACGACTCCAAGATAGGCAAGAGTTGATCTCTTGGCACTGGTGAGCGTGTACGCAACGTAATTTCACCAGGCACCTGATTCTCGATAACATAATCCAGATTCAGCGTGTCACCCAGAATGGTATGGATCACCTCATTCAGTGGCGCCTGCTCAAAGTTGAGCATTACTGCTTCGCCATCAAGCTTCACGGCCTCCCTTGGGGCCGGCAAACTGATCGACTGGTCATCACCAAGAAAAAGCCGCGAGCCCTCAATACTCGGCTCAACGGGTGCTGCTTCGGGTTCAGTCGCTACTGCGTCAGTTTCTTCGGCACCGCCTTGCTCGGAAATACTGGTCTCGTTGATGCCGGCCGGCCCCATAGGAGCGCAGCTCACCAACGCCATCAGCGAGCACGCCCAAAGCCATTCGCGCCCGAGGCATGTTTGGGCGGCCGCCCTCTTACTTTTCATTCTTTGTCGCATAACCATCCTGTTCCCACCCGCACACCAGAGCTCTGTGACGTAAAAGGTAACGACACTGATGCCCCATCTGCACTCAAATTCAATTATCTGGCTCGCCGCCAGCAGCCTGCTGATCTTGTTGCCTTCGACGTCTCTCGCGCTGCGCTATCTTCTCAAAGGTTAAAGGGCCGCCCTCGCTGGGCTGATCTTCGACCTGATCGGGCAACGAATTGTCGACCCGAGAACCCGGCGACTGATCGCCCCCCTGTACTTGCTGTGCAATAACGATCGCGGGCGGGGGTAACGAGCTGGCGACCGTAAGCTCTAGCGAAGCAACCTGTCCAGCGTCGTTGTCAAAGTAAGCCGTTCTCAGCGACGTGCCCGACAGGCGCCATCCCTCTAAGTTGTCGCCAATGTAAAGTCTGGATTGCTGATCTTGCGTATCCGTGATGATGACCCCGGCAAGATCTCCAGAAGAAAAAATTCCCACCACTGCATAGCTATCCAACGCCACTCTATCCGCCTGCTTAGTCGAATCGGCGTCAACCACCGCTGGAACGACAACCATAGTCTCGGGCGGACGCCTCCCTGCCAAAAACAATGGCCGAAATATAAAATCGAGGGATTCGTCTCCCTCACTCCGCACCTCACCCAAAAACCGTGGACCTGCCGCTGATAACTCCTTGGGCACCACGGGCTTGACAGTGGGCACCCAAAAAGCATTGATAACCATTGAAAATAACCCGATCAAGCTGGCCAGGCCAATAGGCTTTAATTGCCTGCCAGGCCAAGATAAGGCGGCACGAATATTCACGAAGACGGCTCCTTCAACGCAACCACTTCCATCTGCACCGTCAGGTAGTCTGTGGGCGTTTTATTGGTGGCGTCGCGGCGTGAGCGACGCTTGCGTTGTATGTCCATATCAACAGTCATCAACCTTGGAGTGTGACCCTCTATTGAAGTGAGAAATGCATCAAGGGCCATTGGAGGCCCCTCCACGCTCAATTCGACAGATAGTCTGGTGAACGCCACTAGACTAACCTCCGTGTCCGCATCTGCTCGCTCATCGTCCGTAATTAATCGCAGTTGGCTTCCGGAAACCGTTAATCCCGCGTCCTCAGCGTAGCGCCTGAGCACCTGCTGCAACTGTGCACCCGATTGACCGTCTCCCTCGGTAGCTGGGAAAGACAGCACCTTCATCTCAGCAAGTGCTTGACGAGCTGACCCCTTCAATTCGCTGGTCGCCGCCTCGTATCCGAGCATACGGCTGATGTGTGGTTTATCTCGCGCAGCTTGAGCGAGGCTTGCAGCCAGAGAGTCTGCAAGTTGAATTGCGACCAGGAAAAATGTCGTGAGGCTGAACCCGACTAGGGAGATAACAACCCACCGAGCCTCTGAGGGCAAATGCGAAAAATAGGCTTTCACCTATCCTCCCCACTATTGATGACCATTATCAGCGAGAAGCGCTCACCACCCGCTCTCGCGTCAAGGGTGAAAGCGGATGGCGCGGTAATCTCTGAGAACAGCCCGGTCTCGGCGAGAGAAGATTGGTAATCAGCGGCGTTCTCAGCTAAACCCGAGAGTGTGAGCCGCGTCCCCTCGAGCGACAATCGGCTGAGGTAAACATTGTCGGGCGTCACCTCCGCTATCTTGTGCAACCAGCGACGATAGGTGGGCTGGGCAGACAGGAAAGTATGCGCAGACTCTAACTTATCTCGTGTATCGACCAACGTCTGCCTCACACGCGAGACCTCAGCCGCCCTCAGCTCCACGTCTCGGCGCAGGCTAGAGTAATGTTCTGCCTCTTGTGCAAACCAAAAAACGGGGACGGAACACAGGAAAAGAAGTCCGAGCACGCCTAACAACAGTCGACCCGTAAAGCCCCGCAAATTAGCGAGATATTCTGTCCTCCAGCGCTCGTCATTCATTTGGCGAATCTCTACTGGTGATCCATGAACCTCCGCCCAAAGGCTCACGGCTACGTTGCGGCACCCAGGGTTGTCCTGAATGAGAGCAATTGCCCGCGAAGCGGCCTCTTTCGAGAGGATGACGATGTCTACCAATAAATCTCCCGTGGCAGATCTCTCGCGGAGGTTATACCCCCAGCAGGTGCGCTCTGGACTGAAGGGACTACTCGAGAGCACATGAGACTCAATTGCTTCATCCAAGTAAATTTCTGCCTGCACGGGAAGTGTCGCGACAGTTTCGAGTGTCTGGCTCCCGGGAATCACAAGCTGAGCCCATCCCCTTTCAGCTATCTCAGCAACTACTGACTCACTCACGTCTCCTGAGTAAGTCAGAGCAAGAGGCGGACAAAACCACTGCCTGAGGCCGGCCTCGTCTCCCCAAAGCAGTTGCCTAACTCCAAGCTTAATGCGGCGCACTCCGATAGAGAGGTCCACGCCGAACAAGCTGAGTTGGTTTTGCGGATTCATTCAATTCTCTCTCTGTCGAATACCCGCTCAACCGGCCCTTTTCTTAAGATTGCGCCTCGAGCCGATTGATCCACCCAAATTCGGTTTCGGTAAACTCTCGCGCCATCTGCCAACGAAATTGTGACGTCCACCGCTCTAAAGCTGTCGGCCCCACCGTTTAGATTTCGAGACCGCTCGGCAATCAAGTCGAACGTGAGGCGGCCTTGCACGACCGATCGGGCCGGCGCTCCTCGTGCGTTTGCCTCACTGCCCGCATCTCCGTCTTCCGATCGGCTGAGGGACTTCAAATCACCTATCGCATTCTCGACAGACAACCCGCCAGTCCGATAAGGGTGCACATATTTTCGGACACTGTCGTAAACCACTCTTGTCGACCCCTCGACTGCGAGTAATTCCTCAACGTAGCGAAACCCCGGAAACTCAGTCCGATACTTCAAGATACCGTCTACGATCTCTTGCGCCATTGACTCGTTTAAGTTGACCATGTCGGTAAAAAGCATTTGCAACTCAGCCTGATTCGCGTTGTTCAGCGACACAAAACCATTGGCGGGATGGATCACCGCATTGGCCTCGACGCCGTTATCAAATAGATGCTGTTTGCTTGACAACTTTTGGCCCTCGTCACCATCGTCCCCGCCCGCTTCTTCCGCTCTACTCTGTTTCGGCCCAAAGCGCTCCATTGCGCTATCCCTCAGGATCAATAACGCCATTCCCGCCGAAAGCGCCCTAACCCTAGCCTCGTCAACGCGAAGTTCCGCCATACTCGTATCGGTGCGCGCAAAATGTATGACGGCCGCCACAGTCAAAGACATCCCAGCAATCATCCACAATAATAACGCTATGGCGAACCCGCGCTGCGAATGCGGGTGACTCACAACCGCCTCGCATATTGCTCAAAGGCGACGATAATTGGCGGCCAATCCTCCTCCCCTGCGATCTCAAGCTGAACAGCCCAAGGAATAGCGGCGGCGGTTTCCCCTGAATCACCTATATTTGGGGAGCCTCTCCAATCGTCCCCCGGGGTCGCGCGATAAGAAATACGCAGCGTTTCTAGGTTATCAAGGAGTGTAGCCGTGGCGACTGTCGCGCCCCAACTCGGCTCTTCTTGCGGGTCTGCCAGTCGATCAAACGGGGCGAAGCTAAGGAGCAGACGATTACCTGAAGATTCCAATTTCAGATGCTGTAGGCCACCTGCAGCTCCAACACGATCAATAGGCGCTACCCACCTCAGCCAACCGGCCGTTCCATCAAAATAACCCGGATCAGCAAGTGCATCTCGAAGTATCTGACGCAAAAATCGATCCACTTCGCGCTTTTGGGCGGTGCGCTCTGTGGCATCCTGAAGCCGGTCATAGCTTTGCCCAAAGGTGCGCATCGCAGTGACAACAGCCAACATGATCATCGCAAAAATGACGGAGGCCACCGTGACCTCAACCAGCGTCATGCCCGATTGCCGGTAACGAAACGTGCGCTGAAGCGGCATCACTCAGAAGGCTCCTGCAATGGCACAACGGTCAGCAAATCTAGGGTCCTGGGGGCGTTGTGGCCCGGCCACGTAACAGCTACTTTCAGGTATTGCAACGGTTGGGGTGTGACCGCCCTCTCCTCTGCAGGAAGCCCATCATCGTAAGGCGCTGGCCAGCTGGTAATCACCCAGTCGTACTGGCCAAACCGACCTGAACGGGAGAGAACCTCTTCCACTACATAACTGTTATCCGACAGCATAGATTCTGCCAACATCACAGCGTCTGTGTATTCCGAGGCCACCCTGACATTGCGAGTGGCACCGATCGCAGCCTGATAAAGAACTCCCAGTGAAAGCGAGAGCAAAACCAACGCCACAAGCATTTCAATCAGGGAAAACCCCCGTTTTTGGCGCGGGCACTTCTTCCGTATCAGAGCCTCATGGACAACACCCTGAGGACGACTCCCTCCACCTTTCAACAGGGCTCTTTTGACCACCGAACGCATTCAAAGCGTCTCTTGGGTGACATCACCCAATAGCCAATCGATCTTGAGATGAACTCCCGCCCCCGTAGCCTTGACCAACGTAATCTCCCCCCCAGAAGACCCCCCTGCCGGGTAAAAGCGGATCGCCGCCAAACCGGGTCTCGGACTGACCTCTGCGGCATACACCACGGTAATATCAAGCTCCTTGGGCAGCTCCTTAAATTGGTCGTCTCCGACACTCACAGAATGTGCAGTGAGGGCGAACCGATTATTGTCTGTGTTAATCAAAAGATCGACCGGCACCCCGCCGGCAAAGGCATCGCGACGGCCGTTCTTTGCTGCAGACACCAACTCCCGAACCGCTTCGCGGTACTGCATGGTGTCGTAAAGCGAGCGGATCGACGGTCCACCCAAGGCAAAAAGCAGTCCCGCTATAACCAACACCACCACGAGTTCGAGCAAAGTAAAACCGCCCTCAGTGGCTCCTGCCATATCATTAGTTGGAGACATCACCGTCTTCGCCGGATCCACCCTGACGACCATCTGCTCCCAACGAGATGATCTCGATTGAAGACCCAGAAACCCGATACTCGTACGCATTCCCCCATGGGTCTTCAGGGATCTCATCCTTTTTGAGATAGGGCCCATTCCACCCCTTGGCGCCGGAGGGCTGCCTGACCAGTGCCTCCAAACCATCGCTCTCGCGGGGGAAACGCCCCACATCGAGTTTGTAGAGCTCAAGCGCCTGCTCGAAATCTCTGATCTGAATGGCCGCAGACTTTGACTTGGCGCCACCCAGTTGATTGAGCACCTGGGGCCCCACCAAGGCGGCCAACATGCCGAGAATAGCCAACACTACTAGCAGTTCCACAAGCGTAAAGCCGCTGTGTCGATAGGCGCGTGTTCGCGGTTGCAACATAATTCCTGTCCTCATCAGGTGGGCCCACAGTTATTCAGACAACCAGTGTGTTGACGGACAGAATGCCCATCAATATCCCCATGATAATAATGGCAATAATGCCACCCATACCCAAAATAAGCGCAGGCTCAAGCAGGGTTAACGCCCGCTTAACTTCATCTTCCACCTCGCCCTCCGACACCTGCGCCAGCTCCAAAAGCATCTTGTCCAAACTGCCGGACTCCTCGCCCACCCGCACCATTTGTAGAGCAACGGGAGAAAAAACCTGAACGTCCAGTGCCTGTGAGAGACGCCCGCCCCGCTTGATCGTATGGGGCAACTCCGTTAGCGAAGCGCGGATAAGACTATTTCCTACCGTGCCCACCGCGATATCGGTGGCACGTAACATTGCAACACCGTTGTGCAACAGCGTGCCCATGGTTCGGGCGAAGCGTGCCACTTCATACTTGAGCATGATCGAACCCACTAGGGGTAAGGTCAGACTCTTGAGATCCAGCCACTCGCGCCCTGCAGGCGTGGCGACCCAGCGGCGCACCCACCACACGCTGGCGCCCGATAACAACAGCAACATCCATCCCCATGCGGAGACGAGATCCCCAAGACCCACGATCATCTGCGTCAGAAGCGGTAGCGACTCTCCCATATCCTCAAACAGCGCCTCGAATTCAGGCACGACAAAGCCCAACATCACAAACACCGACAATGTTGCTACCGCGGCCAGTATTGCGGGGTAAATCAGCGCCGAAATGACCGACGCCCGCACCTTCTTGGCGCGCTCCAAATAGGCCGCCAGCTCCTGCAGGACGTCGGCCAGATGCCCGCTCGCCTCGCCCGACCGCACCATATTGATATAAAAATGGTTAAACACATCTGAGCGTTTCTCTAGCCCGGCGCTCAGCGCCTTACCCCCCTTGAGGGCATCCAGGAGTTCCTGCAGCAACTGTTTTTGCGCACCCTCGGCGGCAGATTCAATCTGAACCTTGATGGCACGATCCAGCGGCAAGCCGGCCTTGAGCAACACCGACATCTCAGCGGTAAATCTCAGGACATCCTCTCGGTCAACCCGATTCTTGCGTTTGGCACGCGGTTTAGCCGAGCCTATTTTGCCGAGCAGCGTCCGGGCGGTCTCGGCATCGGGCAGTGGTATGGCCTCTTGACCCACATTTGATGTCGCCTGAACTGACTCATTGGTAGGGGTCACCGATAGTGGCGTCAGCTGCTGGGCGCGCAATTGACGCTGAGCTGCCGCCAGGTCTTTTGCGGTTAAGAGCCCCGTATCAATCGCACCTGTTCTACCGAGCGCCTTATAGCGAAACACCGGCATGGGTTAACTGCCCTGCTGACAAACGAAGTCACGCCGCATGGGATTCGTCCCTCGCGTCCTCGTTTTGGTCCTGCGTCACCCGCAGTACCTCGTCCAGGGAACTGAGGCCCAATGCCACCTTGCGCAAACCATCCTCATAGAGCGTGCGCATGCCGCGAGCCCTGGCATGCTCCCGCAGCTGGTGCGCATCCGCGCCGTCAAGCACGGATCTCTGGGCGGCCGGGTCGAGCACAAACAGCTCGTGAATCGCCATCCGGCCCCGGTAGCCTGTTTGCTTACACGCCTCGCATCCTGTCGCTTCGTAGACAACTTGATTACCTTCCTGCATAAAAGGCTCAAGCCCCGTGCTCTTCAGGATCTCGCGGGGCAACTCTTTAGCGGCTTTACATTCGTTACACAGCTTTCGGACGAGTCGCTGCGCCAACACCCCGTTCACCGCCGCCGTGATCAAGAATCGCTCCACACCCATGTCCTCTAGGCGCGTGATGGCACCCGCCGCGGTGTTGGTATGCAACGTAGACAACACCAGATGGCCCGTCAGCGCCGACTGCACGGCGATTTGCGCCGTTTCGGTATCCCGCATTTCCCCGATCATTATGATGTCGGGGTCCTGTCGCAGGATTGATCGCAACGCTCTGGCAAACGTCAGCCCGATCTGGCTGTGAACTGGGATTTGATTGATACCGTGCAGTTGATATTCGACCGGATCCTCGACCGTGATCACCTTCAGCGAGTCCGAATCCATGTTGGAGAGCGAGGCATACAAGGTTGTCGTCTTACCAGAACCGGTAGGGCCTGTGAGCAGCAGGATACCGTGGGGTCTCTTCAACAGCTCTGAGTAAGCCTCAAAGGTATCCTCGCTAAACCCCATATCAGCTAGGTCAAGGCGGATGCTTTCTCTGTCCAGCACACGCATAACAATGCCCTCGCCATGCACCGTGGGCAGCGTCGATACACGCAAATCCAATTCGTGACCCTTGACCCGCATCATGATGCGTCCGTCTTGGGGCAATCGCCGCTCTGCGATATTTAAATTGGCGAGCAGCTTGATTCTGGAAATAATCGCCGCACACAAATTGGCATCGACAATCTGGCTTGCCTCCTGCAGCACGCCATCGATGCGGTAACGCAAGCGCAAGCCATCATCAAAGTGCTCCAGATGCACATCGGAAGCCTCGATATCAAGTGAACGTTGAATAATTTGGTTCACGCGTTGAATGACGGGCGCCTCGCTGGCAAGATCCTTGAGGTGCTCGACAAATTCCGTGTCATTAACATCGAAAGCCCCGAAGGTGTCGAGCGTTTCCTCATCGTCGGTCTGGGTGTATCGCTCCAGCGCCGCCTCGATATCGGTGGCAACGCCCAATTGCAGATCGATGCGTTTCCCTGTAGCCAACTGCAGCGCTTTTTTCACGAACGGATCCTGAGGCGCAACCGCGGCCAGCACGATGCTATCGTCGTCAGTCGACAGGGGTACGACGTTGTTGCTCAGCAAAAAATGTTCCGGCAAGGATTCGATAATCACGGGCTCTTCTGGATAGTCCGTCTTCTCCGCAACCTTTACATCAAGCTCTTCCGCCAGATATTTTGTGACATTGGCCTCTGCGACAAGCCCGAGCCGCACCAGTGCCTCGCCGAGCATACAGCCCATTTCGCGCTTGGCCATTCGCGCACGCTCCAGATCGCGCTCGCTAAGCAACCCCGCCGCAACGAGACGTTCTCCCATAGTGGCGGGAGCCAAGGGTTCTGCAAGCGTATCTTCAGTCACTCCATTGCTTCCTGCGCGCTGATCAATTTAATGGGGCGTGCCCTGTTGACGGCAAATGTCCGCCACTTATTCCAGCCAACCAGACCCGGACTCATAAACGTCGCTAACTGTAACACTGCGCAACACAATTTCCCGACTCGGGACAGGTAGTTTTCACACCTTCCCCCCGCTGGTGGGTATCGGTTCGTCATGGATTTGTCCCAGCACCGTCGTTAAGCTGTGCCCCTATCAATTGGAGCGCGCCCATCGCGTAGCGCCTGCATCAAGAGCCAGCTTGAAACGAGTGAGATGAACAAAAGAAACGTGCTTCTGCACTACCATATCTTCAAGACAGCTGGCACCAGCTTTGAGCGGGTTCTGATCAATAACTTTGATCAAAATCATCTTTCATTCGATGGCCCCACCGCGTCGTCATACATTAGCCAGAAAGACCTCATAAAGGTGATCGAGTCCAATTCGAATCTGGCCTCCCTCTCCTCTCATCAAATCTCCCTGCCAGCGCCTGTTTCCGACCAGTTTCTTGCCCTGCCAGTCGTGTTTGTAAGGCACCCTATCCTTCGGATTCGCTCCGTATTTTTGCATGAGCACCGCCAAGTCCCGCCTCGATCGCAGTCGCCCTTGCAAGGCTTTGAGGCGTGGTTTGACAAACTGGTTGCCGGTCATCCCAACCAACTCCAAATCTGTAACCTACAAACCAACCTACTGTGCAGAGAACCCAATAGCCCACCAAGGGGCGCAAATACTGATGGACGTCCCTTGTATGATCTCGATGCCGCCTTAAAAAATTTATCGGAAGTAGCATGCGTTGGGCGCACCGAATATTTTGACGAGGACGTCGCTTCCTTCATTCCCACCTTGGCCGCTGCCGGCATTCGGTTGCATTACCAGCAGCGGGTTACCGAGAACGTCGGAGCGCCTGATTTCGGTCTGTCGCTGGAGCAACAGTTGGGCAACATGCGTTCGCAGATCAGCGCGACCACCTGGGAGCAATTACACTGGTTTAATCAGCAGGACGTAGCCTTATTCGAGGCGGTTTGCAGGCGCCGGCAGCTTGGCGAGAAAAACGACTGATTTTTATATTTAAAAAAACTCCGCCAGGGCAGACTTCAGGGCGTCTTGTGCGACCTTTGGCGTAAACCGACCCTCCAAGGACAATCGCCCATCGCGAGATAGCCGGCACCACAGGCTGTCATCCGAGTACGCCTCCGCCATGGCTGCCGCGAATGATTCTGGCTCACTTTCTATCAAAACGTGCTCACGATTAATCAAGCCCATTCCCTCAAGAGCAACGGGAGTCCCCACGACCGGGAGCCCAAAACTCAATGCTTGATTGACTTTGCCTTTCACCCCTGCCCCGTAACGAATAGGTGCTATGGAAAGCACACAGGTATCGTAGTACGGCGTCAGGTCCTCGACAAAGCCAAGCATCTCCAAGCCGTGCTCCACTCCCATCTGGCGCAGCCGATCGGGCATCCGGCTACCAATGATATACGTGGGTACATCGGGGCATAACTTGCGAAACACCGGCCATATTTGCTCTGCATAGTATTCGACGGCATCTATGTTTGGAGGATGCTGGAATCCACCAACAAACATTACGCCCCGCCTATCGACCCGTTTGATCTCGGTCTGACTAACCTCATGAATGTTGCTCACAACCATCACCTTTGCTGTCGGTGCTTCGCGCAACAATTCGTCTACTTCTACCTCACTGACTACAACGGTGATGTCGGCTTGCTTTATCACCGCCATCTCCTCCCGATAAGCCAGCTCAGACTGATTTCGGGTACTCTTTTTTCCGTCAAGCTCAAACTGTCGGCGCAGTCGCAAATAGTGCAGATCGATGGTGTCAAACCAAATCTTGGCTCGAGGATTAACCTCCCGAAGGGTATCGATGTGTTGTATCGCGATGTAGTGCCTGCAGAGCGTCACCACATCGAATTCCGATCCATGCCGGCGCAAAAAAGCCTCGACATTGGAAAAGTGAGGCGCATGAATAACTTCGATCCCCTCACTTGATAATTGACTACGGTAGGGTTCAGCGCCGTCGAGATTGTCCGCAACGAAAGTGACCTTGCACCCCATCCGAACAAGAATGCGTAACAGACGAATAGTTCGAAGGGATCCAGAGTCTTGGTCGGGTGTGAGCAGGCAAGCTTCAACCCAGAGCACACGCGCGATGGCATTACGGTCTCGCTCCAACATCGGCTCAACGCCGTTAGCGCGATGGCCGGCTAACACGCCGCTCCACTTTTCAGCGAAACGCGCCTGGTTGGTCACCTGATAGGCCTTCATACCCGCACCCGTGTCGGTGCCATGTGACACACCTTCGAAATGCGTGATCACCGCTTGCGGCTGATATACCACCCGCTGTCCAGCCCGGCGGACCGCGAAGCAAAAATCAGTATCTTCGTAGTAGGCGGGCACAAAACGTTCGTCGAAACCGCCAATGTCCTGCCACAGCGATCGACGAACCATCAGGGCCGCAGCTGAACCATAGTCCACGTCGCGGGGGTAGCAAAACCGCGGGTCCGTCGGGTCCTCTCCGCGGCCCCAGTTCCAGGCAGAGCCGTCGCGCCATACGATGCCACCCGCCTCTTGAAGCGAGCCATCTTCGAAGCGCAATTGCGCGCATACCGCACCCACATTCTCGAACTGCTCGAAGGTCGCGAGTAGAGAAGTTATAGCGCCTGAATGCACAACCGTGTCGTTATTCAACAACAGTACAAAGTCTCCACTGGCCACAGCCACGGCACGATTACACGAACGCAGAAAGCCCAAGTTGGTCTCATTACGAATCAGTTTCAACCCCGTTATGCTCATGGAATCCGCGTCAAATGGCTCCGCAAAAGCGTCGTCAATCACAATCACTTCGCTAGCCAGGCCTTCGGTATCGGCCGCCAGGCTGGCGAGACACATTCTCGTGACGTCATGTTCTCCATAGGTCGGCACCACGATCGACACAATGGGTTGGGAGTGAGAAGAAAAATGAATTGGACTGTCCAAAGAAGCCTGGCGCTCGAGAGCGGCGGGGCCTGTCATGAGTGCAGACGAACGCGACCGTCGTCGCCACCGCAGGCGCCGATCAATGGCTTGAAATAACGCGCGCCAGCCACCCATACCGAAGTGGTAGCGGA
>Ga0181588_10002320_pt1 | contig 16506 bp, 17 predicted proteins | sample 071ome_26_FD_148607 | JGI IMG/M metagenome (GOLD analysis project Ga0181588, IMG submission 148607) | Coastal salt marsh microbial communities from the Groves Creek Marsh, Skidaway Island, Georgia - 071409BT metaG (spades assembly) | ecosystem: Environmental > Aquatic > Marine > Intertidal zone...
CGTTCGCCACTAGGTCTTCACCAATCCGAAGATCGGATGGACCTCGTTCGACTTGCATGTATTAAGCACGCCGCCAGCGTTCGTCCTGAGCCAGGATCAAACTCTCCAACAAAAACCTGTCGATATCTGAACGGTTGTTCGTCTACCGAGCGGCTGATGGTCGAGCGCAGTGTGAGTGGAATGTACTCAGTGACTGCAATCTTGACTTAATTACTTAGTTTTGTCACCGGGTGGGAACCCGGCAACTGAATTGACAGACAGTCGTGTCTCAGAAACCAAAGTTTCCCCTGACCGACTGCCCGCACTGGCGTTCTGTCTTCTCTTCCGTTTTCAAGGAGCTACTGCTCTGACACATTCACATTCGTGACTCGGTGTCACCCACCAGCCATTTGGCTTTTGGGGCGAGGTAGAACACTACTGCTCACACCGAGGGTGCACAACCCGGAATCAAGAAAATATCCGCAGAAGATGGTGTGACGTTCGTCCTTTTTGCATCAGGTGAAAACCGCCCTCCAGCGCCGACATCTCCGAGACGTTTGAGTCGAGCTCAAGCACCTCTCCGTTGCAGCGAAAACCACGCTGTTCCAACGTGCGGCGGGCATCACCTTTTGACTTTGCCAGCCCACATCGCACCAACAGCGCTGGAAGGTCTTCGCACTCAGCAGCAGACACCTCCGTCAACGAGAGTTCGCCTGCTACGACCCCCATTGCAGCCGCATCTGCATCACGAGGATCAGACCCGAACAACACTGCAGCCGCGGCATCGGCGGCAACCGCTGCGGCGTCACCGTGAACCATTGCGGTCATCTCATAGGCAAGCGCCTTTTGCGCTGCTCTCTCATGCGGCGCCGCCTCGTGCTGCTGAAGTAGAGCGTCGATCTCATCGAGCGTTCGCAAACTGAACCGCAGCAGTCGATCACGCACGTCGGCATCATCGGTCTGAAGCCAGAACTGGCGGAATTGATAGGGGCTCGTCCGCTCAGGGTCAAGCCAGACTGCTCCCGCAGCGGTTTTTCCAAACTTTGTCCCATCACTTTTTGTGAGCAACGGCCATGTCAACCCAAATGCAGCGGCACCTGCCGTGCGTCGAATGAGGTCGATGCCTGCAGTGATGTTTCCCCACTGATCGCTACCACCCATTTGCAGTTCAACATTGTGCTCAGCGTGCAGATGACGGAAATCGTTTGCCTGCAACAACATGTAGCTGAACTCCGTAAATGAAAGCCCCGACTCTGCTGAGAGACGCGATTTCACTGAATCTTTGCCAAGCATCTGCGGAACCGAAACGTGCTTACCAATGTCACGCAAGAAATCGAGTAGCGGCATCTGAACTGTCCAGTCCGCGTTATTTACCATCGTCGCTGGGTTCGGCCCAGAAAAGTCAAGAATGCCCTCAAGTTGTTGCGAGATGCTCTGAACGTTGTGTTCAAGTTCGTCTCGGGTCAGCAGATTTCGTTCCTCTGAGCGACCGCTCGGGTCACCGACCATTCCGGTGGCTCCTCCCGCCAGCGGAAACACCCGGTGGCCATTCATCTGAAATCGGCGCAAGCCGACTTGTCCGAGGAGATGCCCCACATGCAACGAATCAGCCGTTGGGTCGAAACCGACGTAGACCCCGATCGGACCCGAATTCAAACGGGCCGCAAACTGTGTTCGATCGGTGGTGTCGTGAATCAGCCCACGGGCCTCGAGCTCGGCAGTGAAATCCATACAGCGAATATCGTGCCACGACTCGGCACCAGAACCGACATCGCCGAACATCTACGCTTCGAGAATGTCGACGGGTGCCTCCGACCGCGAGATAGCAGCCATGTTTCTCGAGTTTGCAGAATCTGTGAGCCCGAGGGCTCCCTTTTACGCCGATATCGCCCACGCAATTGGCGGCAATTCTGAGCCAGTAGTTCGCAACTTGCTCGATTACGCACCCCAACCACAACAGCGACCGGTGCTGCTTCTCGCCGCCATCCACTACCTCGCCTTGCAGCACCAGAACACGGCGCTCTCGCAGAGATACCCCTCAGTGACGGGAACACCTCACAGGGCGTCGCTCGACCGAACCGAACTCGCAGCCGACCTTCACGAGTTTTGCGACTCCTACCACGACGAACTCATCGACCTCGTGCGCACACGGCATACCCAAACCAACGACATCTCACGCTCGGCACTGCTTCGTCTTGCGCTCGCACAACAACCAGTTATCGAGAACTCAACTCTCATCGACGTGGGATGTTCGGCGGGACTCAATCTCCATCTCGATGCATATCACTGCGCGTACACGGCAGAGAACGGCTCTTGGACCACATCCGCCGGCCATACGGCTGCTCCGGCTCTTCGCTGCAGCGTGAGGGCCGAAGCACCACCTCATATCGAGATTGGCACCTTCACTCGTCGCATCGGATACGACCCCCACCCGATTGACGTAGATACCGATGACGCCATGTGGCTCCTCGCGTGCGTGTGGCCAGATCAACTCGACCGCATTGCACGCCTCAAAGAAGCAATCGCCTGGGCGAAGGCCCACCCGGTTGACCTTCGCACCGCGGATGCTCTCGCCGCCCTCACCGAGATCGAAGCAATGCACGATGATCACCTCACCATCGTCAACTCATGGGTGCTGTCGTACCTGAGCCTCGATGACCAGCACTCCTATCGGCAACGGCTCGAAGCGCTCGGACGTCGACGACATCTCACATGGGTCTATCTCGAGCAGCCCTCAACAACCCCTGCGCTCCAACACGATGAACAGATTGCTCGTGACCCGCAGCGATCTGAACTGACCGCAGTGACCCGAATCGACTGGCACGATGGGGACTCACACGTACGCCATTTCGGAACCATGCACCCTCACGGCTATTGGTTTCACCCAAGCACGCGCTGACACTGCACCGCTCGCCATCAACTCCCTGAGTTGACGAAACCGATCACCGAGTCAGCAATCATCTGAACCGCAATCGCCGCGAGAAGCAGTCCGGCAATACGGCTCAACAGCAAGATCCCCGAACGCCCGAGCACGCGATTCACAAGTTCAGCAAACCTCATCATGAGGTAAACCAACAAGAGGACAACGGCAAGTGCGCCGGCAATGAACCAGCGTTCGCGAGCCGTCGAGGAGTTTTGGACGAACACGATCGCAGCAACGATCGCACCCGGACCGGCAAGAAGCGGCGTTCCTAAAGGAACCATCGCAACCGCAACATGATCGATGGGGGCCGCCTCCGCATCATCGTCATCACTCGTCAACAACTGCAACGCCACGAGTAACAGCAAAAGACCACCGGCGCCCTGCAATGCCGGCACCGACACATCGAGAAAGCCAAGCACTTGGCGGCCGCCAACCGCGAAACCTGCGATCACCAATGCCGCTGTTACCACTGCAAGAAGCGCTGAGCGAGACCTTTGCTTGGGTGAAAGGCGTCGAGTCACCGACAGAAAAATGGGGACATTTCCGATCGGGTCCATGATCACGAGCATCGTGACAAACACTGCGCCAAAGGTCACCGTCATGGCCTTAACCCAACTCGTTCAACCGAGCCACCGACTCGGAGAGCTTCTCAGCAAACGCCGCAATCTGAACGGCGACAGGCGACGGGCCAGCTCCACCCGGCGATGTTCTCATGATGGCCGCACCACCCGGCTCGAAATATGGGGCACACTCAGGACCAATTTCTGTGATTGCGAGATCACGAAGTTGCCCTTCACCGCTCAGATGACGCCGAACCAACTGCCCCACCTCAGCATGCGCCTGACGGAACGGAATACCGTTGCGAACGAGATGCTCCGCTAGGTCAGTCGCAACGAGAAGTTCGGCATCAGCTGCCGCCGCCATCCGGTGGGTATCAAACTCAGCGGTGCTGATCATGCCCGCAATGGCTGCGAGCGCAAGCACAGTGTGCTCAACCGAGTCGAAGAGCGGTTCTTTGTCTTCCTGCAGGTCACGGTTATACGCAAGTGGAAGCGCCTTCAACGTGGCAAGCACACCCGTGAGATTGCCAATCAGTCGACCTGACTTTCCGCGTGCGAGTTCAGCAATGTCAGCATTTTTCTTCTGCGGCAACATCGACGAACCGGTCGCATAGGCATCATTAAGACGAGCGAAGCCGAACTCTTCAGACGTCCACAGCACCCACTCTTCACCTATACGCGAAAGATGAATACCGATGAGCGAAAGGTCGAACAGCGTTTCGGCAACAAAATCACGATCGCTCACCGCATCAAGCGAGTTGGTGAATACGGCAGCGAAACCGAGATCTTCAGCAGTGAGGGCTGGGTCGATCTCAATTGACGTGCCCGCTAGCGCCCCAGCGCCAAGAGGCGACACATCGAGACGACGATGCGCATCGACGAGGCGATCAAAGTCACGATGCAATGACCAGGCGTGAGCCAATAGATGGTGCGCAAGCATGACCGGTTGCGCACGCTGCAGGTGCGTGTAGCCCGGCAGGTACGCATCACCGGCCTGACGAGCCCGATCAAGCAGCACGCGCTGAAGGTTGACGACTCCGGATGCAACCTCAGCAATCGCCTGCTTGGTCCACAATCTCAGATCGGTTGCAACCTGATCATTACGGCTACGCGCTGTGTGCAGACGCGCCCCAGCATCTCCGGCAATCTCGGTAACCCGCCGCTCAACCGCAGTGTGAATATCTTCATCGCCGTCACGAAACTCAAACGCTCCATCGGAGAACTCTTGGTGGACGACCTCAAGGGCATTAAGCACGCTCTCAACCTCGTCAGGTGACAAGACACCTGCACGACCTAAACCGCGAACATGTGCCTTCGAGCCCTGGATGTCGACGTCCCACAGCCGGCGATCGAACGGAAGGCTGACGGTGTAGGCCATCAACGACTCTGCAGGACCGCCTGCGAAACGGCCGTGCCATAGCGAATCTGAACTCTTCTTGTCACCCATAGTTCACTCCTCCATCAATTCCTGCGAGTTCACGAAGATGTGCAGCGAGTCGTTGCCCGGTTGAGTTTTCACCAGCAATACAAATAACGGTGTCGTCTCCTGCGACTGTGCCGATGAGACCATCAACCGCACTGCGGTCAAGGGCCGAGGCGACGACATGAGCACATCCTGGCGGGGTACGCACCACCACCAGATTTGACGAGCTCGTGACCTCACCAACCCATTCGCCCATGACGCGCCGTAGTTGCTCTAACGGAGCAACCCGGTCTGGGGCGAACTCGGGCAATGCGTAGACCGACGAGCCCGACGCGGTTCGCACTTTGATCGCTCCGAGGTCGTCGAGGTCACGCGACACCGTCGCTTGCGTTGCAGATACATGCTCAGACAACAGCATCTCTACGAGTTGGGCCTGATTACCCACCTCATGTTGCTCGATGAAACGAGTAATTAATTGCTGCCGGCGAGCCTTCGCACTCAACGCACACCCCCAAGAAACGCCAATGCACCCCGAGCCGCATGCATGCGGTCGTGACCTTGACGGATGACCCGTGACGCCGGACCGTCGATCACCGATGCAACAACCTCATAGCCACGGTAGGCCGGGAGGCAGTGCATGAAGATGGCACCATCAGCCGCAAGGCTCATAAGCCCATCGGTCACGCTGTAGGCAGCGAAGATGTTGCGACGTTCTTCGACCTCATCTTCTTGACCCATCGACACCCACGTGTCGGTATGAACCGCATCTGCACCTGTAACGGCCTCAGCCGGGTCATCGGTTGATGCAACGTCTCCAGGCCCGAGCTGCGACAACCTGTCACATTCCGCCGTTGACGGCTGAAACCCATCGGGACACGCAAACCTCACCGACATGCCTGACATCATGCACACTTCGCCGAGCGACCGAGCCACATTGTTGTAATCACCGACCCAGGCAACGCTTCGACCCGAGAGCGCACCAAATTCGTGGCGCATCGTTCGCACATCGGCGAGCGCTTGTAGCGGGTGCGACCAGTCGGACAACATGTTGATGACGGGCACTGTTGACAGCGCAGCCATTCGCTCGACCACACCATGAGAAAACACACGTGCTGCAACCATCGCGTGATATCCCTCGAGGATCTGAATGACATCTTCAACCGACTCACGGGCATCAAGGCCAACCTCTTCACCACGGGTGTAGACGGGGTGGCCGCCGAGTTGAACAACGGCCATCTCCATTGATTGGCGCGTCCGGTTTGAAGGCTTTTCGAATATCAACGCGACGCCGCCGCCGGCGAGAGGACGTCCGAGGTCATCAACTGAGCGATCTGAAAGATCTCCAATGAGAGCCAGTTCGTCAACCGACAGGTCAACAATATTGAGGAGATGACGCACGGTCATGGCGCAGCCTTCACGGTTGCGATCGCTGAGAGAAGAATTCCCATTGCCTCTTCGATTTCGCCGGCCGAAACTGTCAGCGGTGGTGCGATTCGAATAGTTGCTGCATTCACCGCATTAACGATGAGCCCGTTCGCGAGCGCTTCGGCCGCCACATCACCTGCGATGATGCCCTCTTCAAGCGCAACGCCGAGAAGTAACCCGTTACCGCGAACACCAGAAACCCCGTCAGCGCCATCGAGCATTGCCCGAATCTTCGACTCGCCAGCTCGAGCGAGTGAGCACGCATCGAGCCGCTTCATCTCACTAATCACGGCTTCAACCGCCGCAGTTGCAAGAGCCGTCCCGCTGTACGTGCTGCCGTGATCTCCGGGAACGAATGCAGCTGCAACCTCAACGGGTGCCCAACAGGCGCCAATCGGCATGCCATTACCCATCGCCTTTGCGAGGGTGACAACATCGGGCGACACACCCGAATGTTCGAACCCAAACCACTCGCCAGTGCGAGCAAAACCGGTTTGCACTTCGTCGATCATCATCAACGCACCCTTACGGGTGCAGATCTCGCGCACGCCTTCGAGATAACCATCGGGGGCAGGGTTCACTCCCCCTTCGCCCTGGATTGACTCCAGGAAGACCGCTCCAACAGTTTCATCGACAGCGGCTTCAATCGCAGCGAGGTCTCCCCATGGCACGTGGATAAACCCGTCGGGCATTGGCGCGAACGGCTCATGCTTTGCGGGCTGGCCGGTCGCCGCCAACGTTGCAAGAGTTCGCCCGTGGAATGAACCCAAGGCGGTCACCACCTTGTGTCGACCGGGCCCGGCGTGCTTGCGAGCAAGTTTCAGCGCGCACTCGTTTGCCTCGGCACCTGAGTTAGTGAAGAACACCTGGCCCGCACGTCCTGTCGCGTCGGTGAGCAAACCGTCAATCGACATCGCAGCCGCGGTTGCGACCGGATTCGCGAAGAAGTTGCTGACATGCACCAGCTTTCTTGCCTGGTCGGCAATTGCGTCAGCAACGACCGGATGCGAGTGTCCGAGCGAGACCACTGAGATCCCGGCAAGAAAGTCGAGATAACGGGTGCCATCGGTGGCGAACACCTCTGTTCCGTCTCCTCGTTCAAGCATGAGCGCAGGTGGACCAAACACCGGCATGAATGGGCAGTGCCCCACGGCGGCATCGGTGTCAAATGTGTGTCCCATGTCAATCTCCGTTCTGTGATGCGGGCATCTGGACCATCGTGCCAACGCCGGCGTCGGTAAAAAGTTCGAGCAGTAGAGCGTGGGGGGTGCGACCGTCAAGGATGTGAGCTCGGCCAACCCCGTTGCGGACAGCCGAAATACAACTTGCCACCTTCGGGATCATGCCCCCGTCGATAGTGCCGTCGCTGATGAGTTGCTCAAGTTCGTCAGGGGTGGTCTGTCGAATGAGCGATGCAGCATCAGCGATGTCGCGCCGAAGGCCATCGATATCGGTGAGATACACCAACTTCTCTGCGCCGAGCGCGGCTGCAATCTCGCCCGCCACGGTGTCGGCGTTGATATTGAACGCCTGCCCTTCGGCGTCGGCACCGACCGTCGCGACAACAGGTATGAATTCATCGTCGAGCAACCGATCTAAGACGTCGGGGTTGATCGATGCGATATCGCCGACGAATCCGAGTTCAGGGTTGCGTGCGACCGCCCTAATGAGACCGCCGTCTTCTCCGCTCACCCCGACTGCGTAATCACCGTGCACATTGATCGCTGAGACAATCTGCGGATTCACCTGCCCAATGAGCACCATCCGAGCAATGTCGACAGTCTCTGCATCTGTCACCCGCAGCCCATCTTTGAATTCGGCTGTCTTACCTAGGCGACCCATCAATTCACTGATTTGGGGGCCTCCACCATGGACGACGACCGGGCGCATGCCAACTAACCGCATCATCACGATGTCGGTAGCGAATACCGAGAGGGCATCCTCACCCGACGTTCCGGCGAGGGCGTTGCCGCCATATTTCACGACGATGGTGCGACCGGCGAAACGCCGAATGTAGGGCAACGCTTCGACGAGAATGGCGGCGCGTTGAGCAGCGACATCGGTCATGGTGCAACTCCTATCCGGTCGAGCCCTGAGGTTTCGTCGATGCCGAGTGCAACGTTGAGGGCCTGAACCGCTCCACCCGACGCTCCTTTCGAAAGATTGTCGAGCGCGGAAATGGTGATGATGGTGTCGGTTCGTTCGTCGTAGCGACCGGTGACGAGAACAAGGTTTGACCCGAGGGTGGCCTTGGTACCCGGAATTCCGTCGATGACTTCGACGAACGGCTCATGGGCGTATGTTTCCTGCAGTGTCTCGATCACTGCCTGTTGCGACCTTGCGGCGTCATTAGCCGGTGTCGAGTAACAGGTTGCGAGGATGCCTCGATTCATTGGCAAGAGGTGCGGGGTGAACAGCACCTGAGTGCCGATCTCTTGTTCCATCTCTGGTGTGTGCCGGTGTCGGAGGAGTCCGTAGGCAGTGAAGTTTTCGTCGACGGTGGTGAAGGCGTAGGCGAGGTCTTCTTTTCGACCTGCTCCGGTCACACCACTTGCCGCATCGACGATCACCGTGTCGGTGCCGATGAGACCCCTGTCAACCAATGGGCGAACCGCGATGATCGCAGCAGTGACATAACACCCAGGGGTTGCAATCAACGTTGCGTTCACCAGCTCGTCTCGGTGAAACTCAGGCAGGCCATACACCGCGGCGGCAAGCGCTGCGGGCTGATCGTGGTCAAAGCCGTAGTACACCGGATATTGCGATGCATCGGTCAACCGGAACGCAGCGCTGAGATCAACGATGTGGCCGACTCGATCAGACAACGCAGGAACGATCTCCATCGATGCCTCGTGCGGCAGACCCAAGAACACCACGTCGAGGCCGTCGAGTCGGTCGATGTCGAACTCCGAGAATGTCGCACCACTATGCGCTGCGGCCATTGATGGGTACAGGTCGGCGACACGCTCACCTGCCTGCGAGGCCGCCTGCAGTACTTTTGCGTGCAACGCTGGATGCCGGTCAATCACTCTCAGCAGTTCTGCTCCGGTGAACCCTGAAGCGCCAACCACACCAACCGATTTCGCGTTATGAGAAATATTGTTCCCACCCATAACGAATGAGTATACAGAACATCGAATAGAAATTCGTTGTTTCTGGATGCCCGAATTCCTCACCGGTAACATTGCTCGCATGTTCACCCGCGGGGCACGGAGCCAACTCCTTGTGGCCTCGCCTCCTCTCGACGACCCAAACTTTGACCGGTCGGTGGTCTACGTCATCGATCACAACGATGAGGGTGCCATCGGCGTTGTCATCAATCGTCCACTGGCCGATCCCTATCTTGAATCGATCTCACGTTGGAGCGAGTCGCTCACAGAACCACCGGTGGTCTTCAACGGAGGCCCCGTCGACCCCTCTGCCCTCATCGCTCTCGGCGTCACAAACGACACCGTTGACACAGAGATTGAAGGGGCTGTTCAGGTAGCCGATCGAGTGTGGTCAATCGATCTTGCCGGCGACCCTGCGATCATCGCCCCTCACTTCGCCGGCATCCGAATCTTCAGCGGATATGCAGGCTGGTCCTCTGGTCAACTCGACGCAGAAATCGATGCCGGGGGCTGGATCGTCGTGGCTGCAGAAACCAATGATGTCTTTGGGAATCAACCCACAGACCTCTGGCGTCGCGTCCTCGATCGTCAACCACCACCGATCAAGTGGCTTGCAAACGCTCCAAGCGATGTCAGCCTGAATTAACGGTCACTACGGCGCTCACGACATGACCTAACTGCGTAATTCTGCGCCAAGTTTCTTCGCAGCCGCCTCACAGGCCGCCTTCACATCAGCAATATCCGCATCGGTGAGATTTCGGTCGCCGGCTTGCAGTCGAAGCCGCCACGCGAGCGAGCGGTGCTCCTCGGGCACTCCGGGGCCACGGTAGGTGTCAAAGAGGTTGAGATCGACCAAGAGTGATGAAGCCCCCTGCCGAAGTGCCCGCTCAAGCCGATCAGCAGGAACATCGTCACTGAGCACAAACGCGAGGTCGAGGTCGCTTGATGGCATCCGACTGATCGGCCGATAGGCACGCGACCCGCCTTTGCCCGAAAGCATCCCATCGATACGCACCTCAATCACCGCCACACGCTCGGTGACCTCAAAGCTTTCCAGCACCTCAGGGGCGATTTCACCGATCGACCCAATGACATCTCTGCCAGCACGAAGGACACCCGAACGGGTGCCATGCATCCCGCCTGGGACGGAGGACTGGTCAATCATTGCCCCGACACCGAGCGTCTGCGAAATCTGACGCCAGACCGAAACAGCGGCATGCGCATCCTGACCTGCGAGCATCACGCACAAGACTTCATGCTCATCAGGCAGACCGTCACCCGAGGGCGGGTACACCTTGCCGATCTCAAACAGAGAAACTCCGGTTCGGCGATGATGCTCATTATGAGCAAGCGAGGTGAGTAAGCCTGGACGCAGCGACAAGCGCAACGCACTCTCATCTGCCACAAGCGGATTGAGAATTCTCAGCGTGTCACCCTCGATGCCCGCCCGCGCCATCGTGTCAGGAGCGACAATCGGGTTCGGCATCGCTTCAGAGATGCCTAATCCGACCAACACGTCACGGAGCAGACGGCGACGAATCTGTGCTTGCGTCAAGTGACCGTGCCCGGTTGGCTTCGGTACCGACCGACCGAGACGCCCGTAGCCATGATGTCGAGCAATTTCTTCGATGACATCGATTTCAGAAGTGGAGTCTGGACGCCACGACGGCAAGGCGACCGCTACGTCATCACCGTTTGCCGTAACCGTGAACCCGATCGGGTCGAGGAGCCCGGGCAAATCTGCTGCAACCAGGTCGGTACCGAGAATTCGATTGACCTCAGCAATACGAACGCCGGCCGAACGGACAAGTTCAGGCATACCCGATGACCGTTCGTCAGCTCCACCGGCATGGACAACAAGGTCAGGACACGAGAGAGAAAGAAGTTCAGCAAAACGCTGCACCGCGCGGTCAGCGAGCGCCGGATCAACCCCACGCTCATAACGAGCTGAGGCCTCTGACCTCAATCCGTGGCGAGAAGCTGTCTTCATAATTCCGAGCGGCGCAAACCACGCAATCTCGAGAACCACTTCGGTCGTCGAGTCGGAAATCTCACTGTCGGCTCCACCCATGACACCGCCGAGACCAACCGGCACATCATTTCCATCACAGATGAGAAGGTCATCGACAGTGCATGAGCGTTCAACGTCATCGAGCGTCGTCAGTGTCTCCCCGTCGCGCGCCATGCGCACCGAGAACCCTCCTCCGATGGTGGAGAGATCGTACGCATGGTTGGGTTGCCCCAACTCAAGCATGACGTAGTTGCTCACGTCGACAACATTGTTGATCGCCCGCATACCGAGCGCTTCAAGCCGACGTGCCATCCACTCGGGTGATGGACCTACACGGACCCCTGAAATCACCGTTGCGGTAAACCGACCACACGCAGGATCAGCAATCGAAACTGGAACCGTTCGAGTTTCACCGCTCACCGCTGAACCCTCACCAACCTCGGCCAAGGGCTGTGAGCGCCACGCCGCAAGGTCTCGAGCTACCCCCTCGATCGACCAGCAGTCGGGACGGTTGCGAGTGAGGTCAAGATCAAAGACGACGTCTGGCTCAATTCCCAAGACCTGCGCATACGAGACACCCAGTTGAGCATCACTGTCTAACAGCAGGATCCCAGAGTGATCTTCGCCGACTCCTAGCTCGACGGCCGAACAGAGCATTCCCTCTGAATCGATACCGAGGATGCCTCGACGTTCGATCGTCATTCCGTTCGGCATCGTCGTCCCTAGCGTCGCGAGCGGCACAACATCACCAGCCGCCATATTCGATGCACCACACCACACATGGCGCTCGTCACCATCACCAGCGTCAACCCACACACGACGAACCTTCGCCGCATCTGGATGCTGCTCCACCCGCAACACCCGAGCCGAGACAACTCCCTCAACCGGGGAGCCAATAGCGATCGTCTCCTCAACAGCAAGACCGAGCGCAGTGAGGTCTGCAGCGACCGCCTCAACGGCATCGTCATCGGCCGGGTCAGCAAACGGCCCAAATTCATTGAGCCAGGAAAGAAGTACCTTCATCTCAACCCCTCAGAACTGCTCGATGAACCGAATGTCGTTGACGTACATATCACGGATGTCGGTAATGCCATGCCGCATTACTGCCATGCGGTCGATACCAAAACCGAACGCGAAGCCACTCCACTCTTCAGGGTCAACTCCACCAGCACGAAGCACCTCGGGGTGAACCATTCCGCAACCCCCGAGTTCAAGCCAGGAGCCATCGGGGCGACGGATATCAAACTCAGCTGATGGCTCAGTGAACGGGAAGTATGACGGCCGAAGACGAGAGGTGAAGCCCTCGCCGAAAAATGCTTGAGTGAATGCCTCAATCGTGCCGGCCAAGTCGGCCATCGAAATGTCACGATCGACGACAAGCCCCTCGATCTGGTGGAACACCGGCATGTGCGTTGCGTCAGGGGTGTCGCGCCGAAATACCCGCCCGGGAGCAACGATGTAGATCGGTGGTTCAGATGTAAGCATCGTACGGATCTGGACTGGAGACGTGTGAGTTCGAAGCAGCAATCCCGAATCGCCGGCATCTTCGTGCTCGTCATGGCCGATGAACAAGGTGTCGAACTCGCCGCGCGCCGGGTGCCCCTCGCTCATGTTGAGAGCCTCGAAGTTATGCCAGTCGGTCTCCACTTCTGGGCCCTCGGCAACGGTGAAGCCGAGACCAACAAAAACATCTTCGAGTTCTTGCCAGGCTTGTGTGACGAGATGCAGATGACCTCGGGATGCAGCATCCATCGCCTCGGTGAGGTCGAGTCGCTCCCCTGCCACCTGCGACGCACGTTCGATGGCAATGAGTTCTTGGCGGCGTTCATCAATGGCAGCACTCACCGATGCGAAGCCCTCGTTTAACGAGCGGCCAACCGCTTTACGTTCTTCAATATCGTCAATGTTTGCCAGCGATGCCTTCAAGCCACCCAGCACGCCCTTCTTGCCGAGCGTCTCACCGGATACGGCATCAATCTCATCGAGCGATGCGGCATCACTCACCCGCTGCAAAGCGGTTTCAATCGCCGCTGTGATGTCATTCGTCACAAAACTGTCCTCTCCACGTCTTCATTCAGATCTCACGTCGTTGCGTCGTTAGCCGACTTACCGAAACCCATTGCCCACATGGGGCCACACGCCCAGAACAGGCGGTGTCACACTCCCCGGACGGGTCGCCCGGGGCATAGAAATCGACGGATGAAGGTCACCTCAAGAGCATAGGCATGGTGGCTCATCTGGCCAACGTTTCTCCACCACCGGCGACCGACTCGGCAAGGGCAAACGCGATCAATGTCCCTGCCATCGCCACATTCAAACTCTCTGAGCGCCCACGCTGAGGAATTTGAACCCACTCCGAAATCTTGCTGTCTTCATCAACCCCATGAGCCTCATTACCCATTACGACGGCGATCTTCTGACTCCAATCAAACGACCGATATGGCGTCCCACGATGGGATGACGTCGCCACAAGAAGAAAGCCCACCTCCGCAACATCATCAAGAGACATCTCTACAACCGGCACATGAAATACCGCACCGGCAGACGAACGAATCGTCTTTGGCGACAACACGTCCGCTGTTCCCGGTGTGCAGATCACTGCGTCAAGACCGGCTGCTTCCGCCGATCGAATCAGCGTGCCAACGTTTCCAGGATCGCCGAGCCCGTCGAGCACCATGACCGATCGAACATCTGACGTGAGTTCAGATTGACGCCGTGCAATAAGCGCGAGATTCGGTTGTGGTTCTGTTGTCGTCGCCACCCGTTCAAGAGCAGCCGCGGTGAGGGGCGTACAGACCCCTGCTGTCACTTGCTCACCGCCTGGACCGACGAACTCTTCGAGAACATCCCAGCCAGCTGCGAGTGCTTCGGCAATGAGAGTCGCTCCCTCAACGAGAACAGCCCCTTCAGATTCTCGGGACGCACGGCTCCGCGCAATATCACGGAGGTGCTTGACCCGAGAGTTCCTTGGTGAAAGTGGCTCAGGTTGCGACAGCACCGAGCCTGCTCCGATCGACTGGGTTATAACGCTGCTTTTGCCTGCTCGACAAGAGCAGAAAATGCAGCGGCGTCAGTTACCGCGAGATCGGCGAGGATCTTGCGATCGACTTCGATTCCTGCGGCGTTCAGACCTGCAATGAAACGGCTGTACGACATGTCGTTCTGGCGGCATGCCGCATTGATGCGCTGGATCCAAAGACGACGAAACTCGCCCTTCTTTGCACGACGGTCACGAAACGCATACTGACCGCTTCGCATGACCTGTTCATTGGCTGCACGGTATGACCGGCTCTTATTGCCGTAATAGCCGCGAGCCTGCTTCAAGACTTTCTTGTGACGCTTCTTCGCTGCCACTCCACGCTTTACACGTGCCATGAGATTTCTACTCGTTCGCTTCTTACAGAAATTGGTTGGTGTTTAGCGCTCGGCGAGCAAACGCTTGATGTTCTTTTCGTCTGAGGAATGAACATCTACGTCGCCATCAAGTCGACGAGTGCGAGTTGTTGGCTTCTTTTCGAACAGGTGCTGACGCATGGCCTGCTGGCGCCGAAGCTTTCCTGTTCCGGTCTTCTTAAACCGCTTGGCAGCGGTCTTACTGGTCTTCATTTTCGGCATCTTCGCCTCCTCGTATTTCGTTCTCGTTCGTTGGGCCTTCAGCTGCTGCTGCTGCAGCTGCTTCGGCCTTCTTTGCGGCTTCTGCCGCTTTCTTATCCGGTGACAACACCATTGACATCGATCGTCCTTCGAGCCGAGCCTGGTTGTCGACCCTTGCGAGCGGTCCCGCCGCTTCAAGCACTTCATCGAGGATTTTCGATCCGAGTTCTGGGTGAGCCATCTCACGGCCTCGGAACTGAAGAGTTACTTTTACTTTGTGTCCATCTTCAAGAAATCCGATGAGGTGCCGGACTTTGGTGTTGAAATCGCCTTTGCCAATTTTTGGTCGAAACTTCACTTCCTTCACCGAAATCTGGACGCTTTTACGGCGTGACTCCTTTGCCTTTTGGGCCTCTTCGTACCGGAACTTGCCGTAGTCCATGACTCGGCAGACCGGCGGTGAAGCATTGGGAGCCACTTCGACGAGGTCAAGATCGAAACTTCTCGCAAGACGAAGTGCTTCGGGCACTGGCTTGATTCCAAGCTGGTCACCCTCAGGTCCGATGAGACGAACCTCTCGAGCTCGAATGCGATCGTTGATGCGGTGTTGGTCGCTGCGTGGCGCTGCTATGACGTTGTTCTCCTGAGCAAGGGCTATGGCCTCCCGAATAAATAGCTCGAAGCCACACGTCAAAGGCGCTCGCCTTCCACCATGACCCAGACGCACTCTTTCCGTGGCTGGGTGGGGGTGTTTCCCACTTCGATCAGTTGTCATTTCGATCAGTACTCGCCTGACCGATTCACTACGCTAGCGGGCGTGAGTGACGAATCCGACGACTTCAGCGAGCCAGCAACCGACGACGATTACGCGGAACTCGATCGTGAACTGCAAGAGGCCCGGGCGCGGGTAGCTGAAGCACCCGTTGAAACCGTCATCACCAACCATGCGGTCGGACTATATGAACTGGCGGCAATCCACCTTTCTGCGAGCCCTCCAGACCTTGAAGCAGCAGCGCTCGCCATCGATGCGTTTGCGTGCCTGATCGAAGGCCTTGCGGGGAGACTCGGTGAGGAAAGCAGCACCCTTGAAGCCGCCCTTGCGAATATCCGCATGGCGTTTGTTCAGGTCAAACAAATGACGGCAGGTGAGGCGCAAGCCGAATAACCCCACGCCGCGGGTCAGCGAAGCGAAAAACGCCCTTTCGGTGACCACACCACGCGTCCGTTGAGTACCTTCACACCCTCGGCTCGAAGCAGACGTGTGTGCTCCCGCTCGTTTCCCGGCACAAGGCGCCCCTGAGAGTTCACGACCCTCCACCAGCAGAGCCCAGACGTTCGCGCAAGAACCCTTCCGACATGCCGCGACGCCCTCGGTGCTCCAGCGTCGCTTGCAATATCGCCATACGAAACGACTTCGCCAGGCTCTAACAACCGGATGACGTCAAGAATCCGATCGTCAAGTGGTTGAGATGACGCCATGA
>Ga0181588_10002323_pt1 | contig 16486 bp, 17 predicted proteins | sample 071ome_26_FD_148607 | JGI IMG/M metagenome (GOLD analysis project Ga0181588, IMG submission 148607) | Coastal salt marsh microbial communities from the Groves Creek Marsh, Skidaway Island, Georgia - 071409BT metaG (spades assembly) | ecosystem: Environmental > Aquatic > Marine > Intertidal zone...
GCACCAGCGAATGCGGTCACCAATGCAGCAGCCTCATCCTGCACCCACGCCTTGCCCTCAGACAGCCAACCCGCCTTGATCACGGGCTGCAGGCTGGGAAGCCGTATCATGTCCGCCAGCCAGGCAGACTCCTCAAACGCCACCTCCGAGGCACGAAGCGCCGTCTTGAGCGCCGACGCATTGGAAGCCAGATGCAATCCATAGACGGGCCGCTGATTATTGTAGGCCAGCAGGCTTTCGGTAGCTTCGGGCCCATACCGTTCCAGCCATCGCCGAACCATCCAGTCGGGATGCGAGTAGCGCGTGCCAAGCACGTCGGCTGTGTCTCCGTCAGGTTTTGGCAGTGCATCTCGCTTGCGGGCAGCCGCACGCAGGATCCCGTTGGTCAATCCGGCTGCTCCTTTCCTGACGTGAATCTTGGCAGCCTCCACCGTCTCGTTCAGGACGGCATGATCCGGCTGCCGGGAGAAAAGCAATCCGTGCAACCCGATGCGCAGGATGGTCCTCATCGGCTGCTCCAACGTGGATGCATCGCCACGGTAAAATCGGCTGATCAGGAAGTCCAGATAACGCTGCCACCGGATGACGCCCGCCACGGTATCCCGAATACTTCGATCCATATCCGCATGGCCGGAGCGTGTGGCCCGCTGCAGTCCGATGTAGGCATCCTGAGCGAGCATGGCATCCAGTTCCCTGGCTGCCAGCAGGCGCATGGATGGAGGACGATCGGTTCGGGCGGTCACGGGGCTGTACGGTTTCGTGATGGTGCTAGGATTACGGGCGAATGCGGGTGAAGGGGTACGGCGGCTTTGATGACGCGGCGGTCACCCGCAGGGAAGGGCCCAACCCGGCTGCTTGGTGGATGTTCACGAACCGGGAGAAGACGTACGTCATGAGCCATCGAGGATCTTCTGAATCTGACGTGCCGCTACGAAGAGTGGATCGTGTGCAGGCGCCAGGCGCGGCGTGTAGACGTAATCGAGGGCATATACGTCCTCGATCGTGGCACCGGTGCGAATGAGCGCTGTCAACGTGTTGATGCGCTGCGCCGCACCCTCCTGCCCCACAAGCTGCCCTCCGACCAGTTTCCTGCTCTTCTTTTCCACGACAAGTCGAACGTGCAGCGGACGATTTGGGGCATTCGAAGACGCACTCCGATGACGCACATCGGCCGCTACTACATCCAACCCGGCCCTACGTGCCTCATCAAACGACCATCCGGTGTGCGCAATCTCCAGATTACCGACCGATACCGCTGCAGCATGTACGACCCGGGGCATGCGTCGAGGGCGACCTCGCCCGCCGCGGGCCGCGTTGCGCCCCGCAACGCGGCCCGATCGGAAGGCATTCAATGCCAGCGGTACGGAGAATGCCGTGCCTGTGATCACATCGGTGAAAGCGGCCACGTCGCCACACGCCCAGATGGACGGTACGGAGGTCTGCAGCGTGTCAGTGACCACGATGCCGCCCTCGTCACGACACGAAATGCCCGCATCACGTGCCAGTTCATCATTAGGTCTTGTGCCGGTAGCAACCAGGACCATATCGCAACCGATCCGCTCTCCTGCATCCGTACGTACCGCTTTGATCCTCCCGTCCGGAGACACATCCAGTCCGGTAGCGCGCTCCGGACGCACGGCGACGCCCCTACCCGTGAGCCACTGCACGACATGATCGCTCATGGACAGATCCAAGCCGGATGCCATGATGCGTCCTGAGGAAGCCAGCAGGGTAACGCGCCAGCCTGCACGCGACAGGGCGTCCACACCGTCCAAACCGACGTAACCAGCCCCCACGACCACGGCATGCCCTGTCGGGTCACGATCCAAGCGACCCCGAAACACACGGGCGTCCTCCAGGCTGCGCAGCGTCAAGACGTGGTGTGACGCTGCTTGCAATGCAGCAGGCACATGCGCCCGCATTCCGGTGGCAAGAACCAGGGCATCGTACCAGATGCGCTCTCTCGTTCCGGTGGATGCATCCCTGACCTCCAGATGCCGGGTGTCGGGATCAATCCGTTCAACCTCGGTCTGCAGGCGAACCATCACATCGAAGCGCCCGGCGAAAGACGCGGCATCAAAACGGACCAACTGGTCCACCCCATTCAGATCACCCGCAATGTAGATGGGCATCTCGCATGCGCTATACGAGATATCCGATCCTTTTTCCACCAGGATGATTTCCGACGACGGATCGGCTCGTCGGGCCTCCGCGGCAGCAGCAGGACCAGCGGCCACGCCACCTACGATGACGATTCGTTTCCTAGGCATCAGGAATTCCTTGGAAGACTGTCTTCACCGTGCTCCGGATAGCGCGCCGCATGAGCATCATCGTGATGTTCCGGCTCCAGATGGGCAGTAAAAATGACGCGGTCCCCGGGAAACAGCCGATGCAGGGCATCCTCAACGCGATGGGACTCATCATGGGCATCCGTTATGCTCAACCCTTCTCTGAATAGCAGATGCACTTCGATCCAAATGCGATCGAGTACCCGGCGGTAGCGTAGCTGGTGATATCCTTGGATGATGTCTTTCTCCAACGCCTCATTGAGAAGTGTCACAATCCTGCTGGTCTCCTCCGGATCGGCTGTTTCCATGAGTCCGTTCCAGGAGTCTTTCATCAACTTGCCGGCCGTCCACATGATATTGAGTGCCAGGAAGATGGCCACAATGGGATCGAGCAGCACAATGCCAGTCAGGTGAACCAGAAACAAACCCACGATGACACCGGCGGATGTCCACATATCCGTGAGTACATGATGGCCATTCGCACGCAGCACGATACTGTTGTGCTTCTTCCCCGTGTATACCAGCGTCAAGCCAAGTACCAGATTGACCAGAGCCAGACCACCCGTAATCAGCAGCCCTGCCCCAATCTGCTCCACTTCGGGGCCCCGCATGATGTCCACGATGGCCGTGTACATGATGCTGAGTGCAGCTATCGTGATCAGCGCGCCCTCGAATCCTGACGAGAAGTAGGCCACCTTGCCGTGGCCATAGGGATGCTGCTCGTCCGCGGGCTGCGTGGAGTACCACAGGGAAAAGGCTGCAAACCCCGTCGCGAAGAGATGAACCACAGACTCCAGGGCATCGGAAAGGATGGCAGCTGATCCGGTCAGCAGCCACGCATACGTCTTGCCCCCCAACATGAGGAAGGCGACGGCCAGACTGGCCATCATGACGGGCCGCTGGTAATCAGTCTCGGTGGTGTGTTGATGCATGGTCGGGTGCGTCTATCCTGTAAGGTACAGTTGATCGCGCCGCGTTTCATCCCTAATCTCGAACGAGCCTGACTTCGCACCATACCTCCCTTTCCCGTGATCCTGGAGCACATAGGCATCGCCGTAAGCGATATCGAAACCAGCCTGAAGCACTTCCGCACCCTGTTCGGTGCTGAACCCTACAAGACGGAAGAGGTCGCATCCGAGGGAGTACGCACGTATTTCTTCGATGCGGGCGGGACCAAGATCGAGCTACTGGAATCCCTCCACCCGTCGTCTCCCATCGCCCGGTTTCTGGAGAAGCGGGGACCAGGGTTGCACCATCTTGCCTTCAGCTCGGACAATCTGGAGGCGGACTGCCAGCGGCTCACGGATGCTGGTTATCGGATCCTGAACGACGGTCCGAAGCGGGGCGCCGATGGGAAAGACATCTTTTTTGTACACCCGTCAGACACCGCAGGCGTGCTGACGGAGTTCTGCATGGCCGTACGCTGACACGCTACCCCGACAGGGCGACCGATGCATGCGGCAACTCCTGAGAGACAGCTACCTGTTACGGGACGCCCTCACCTGCCGGGTCCCGAATCGCTCAAGGAGGAGACTGTCCATCTGACCGGCATCATAGCCAATGAGGAAGATGGCAATGCCCGCCAGGCCCTCCTCTTTGACGAAGCGATACTTCGCATCCAGGCTTTCGCGGTCCTCATACCAGCCCTGATGCCATCCGGTCGAGTCGGCGTACACGTAGTAGGGACTGCCTGAGATGGGATCCCTTCCCCGACCGAACTGGCGCGCCCGCTCCGTGGAGGAGAGCTGTATGTCCGGTACGCGGCTGGCATCCATGGGAGCATAGGAGGTAACGCGCGCCACTCCCCTGGTAGCTGACCCCAGAGCTTCCGATTCAGTCGGCCACTCGTAGCCGTAGTATGGAACGGTCAAGAACATTCGCTCCCGTCCCAAGGGCCCCGTATCCATGGCGCGAAGGATGGATTGCCAATAGCTGACCCGAGAGCTTCCGATTCAGTCGGCCACTCGTAGCCGTAGTATGGAACGGTCAAGAACATTCGCTCCCGTCCCAAGGGCCCCGTATCCATGGCGCGAAGGATGGATTGCCAATTACTACCGTTCCACCCGGTCAAGGGCGACAAGGGACCGGCCACCGGGCTCGTCAACCAGTGCATGTCATATCCTTGCACGATAACGTCTGCGTAGGCTGAGGGGATACGACCGATATCGACCATACCGGCAGGTTGGAATGCCGGCACAAAAAGTGACAGCCTGGCCTGAGGGAAACGGACGCTGACTTCGTTGGCAAGGGCGTCCAGGTAGGCGTGGAAACCTTCACGGAGCGCCTCCGAGGCTGGAGCAAACCACTCGTAGTCCAGGTGCAGCCCCGCGCCACCGCTGTCCTCTATGAGCGAAAGGGACGAGCGTAGCAGGTTGTTCCGATGCTCCGGATTGAGGAAAATTGCCTGCAATGTATCGGCATCGAGGAGCGCGATGCTGGGGACGACCGGGACCGCATAGCGATCAGCCTGCGCAACGAGACGCTGCCATGCGGTCGGATATCCATTACGCTCCCTGATGAAGCCATCAGCTGCCGGTGTCAGGTCAAAAAAGAAGATCTTGTCGTAGATGCTCAGATCCAGGTCCTGCCACAGATCCCGGGTCCACCAAGCGAAGTACCCGTACACCTTCTGTCCCGAGCGGGTTCGATACTCATCAGCCCTTCGATCTCCCCCTGCGGAATCCGCAGGGTGATCACTGACGAAATGGGTTGCCACTGCAGCCGCCGGCGAGCCTTCCGTATCGACAGAGACCTTGACGGGAGCACAGCTGTTCCACAGCAGGGACATCACGGCTACAAGACCGAAATGAAGCAGGGAGTGGGGCACGGGGGTCGAGGCTACCTTGAGGGGGAATATGGAAAACGATACGGAAACAAGCTCAGGGTCGGCACCCTATCTAACAGGCTGCAGCGCTCCGGTAAGAGGCGAACGCAGCAGGGCGCGCAAAGTTGAAAATCGGGGCAGTGTATTTGGGACGCAAGAGAATTGCCCCTCAATGCGGGATTCCCTCTTTTCCAGACGCCGCCACTGAATCAGGAGGGTCCAGCCGAGAATGCGGTTCATGGTCTCATCGCCTCTTTGTATCATCCGGTATCCCTATCTCCCCTGAACACCAATCCGAGATGCTGAATTATATCTGGGCTGGTTTGATTGTTCTGAGCCTCGTGTTCGGAATGGTCTACGACATAAACGACCTGGCTTCGGACACCTATCGTAACGGGCAGGCCTTCGAAGTGCAGGTGGACCCCCTGGATGCGACCTCCGCGAGCAGCCGGCGCATCCCCGTCCGGGTGCACGTGGATCCTGCTGCCTTCAACGCTTTCTACGGCGTGGAGGCCAGCCCCGACTCGACCTATGACGGAATCGTCATCAGGAACCAGGAAGGCATGCAGCTACGCTTTGCACAGGATGCCTCCGTTCCCGAGCCTTGGGCCACCATCAGAGCAGAAACCTCGGAACGGGACAACGATCTGCGGGGCACCCTTGCCGCCGTTCCCGAGCCTTGGGCCACCATCAGAGCAGAAACCTCGGAACGGGACAACGATCTGCGGGGCACCCTTGCCGGCTGGAGCCCATCAGGCGGACCAGCAGCCGTTTCATTCCGGGAAGTGCGATTCGTGAAAATGCGGGCTATTGCAGCTGCAGCACTGAGTATGGCTGAACTGGCTGTCGAACTGGCCCTCGGCTTGATCGGGGTACTCGCGCTGTGGATGGGCCTTCTCCAAATTGCCGAAAAAGCGGGGATCATCCACTCCGTTGTCCGCGTCACGCAACCCATCCTGCGCCCCCTCTTTCCGGATATACCCAAGGGCCATCCAGCCATGGGCATGATCGTTCTCAACCTGACTGCCAACATGCTCGGTCTCGGGAACGCCGCGACACCGCTTGGCATCAAGGCCATGGAAGAGCTCCAGACCCTCAACGAGGACAAGGAGACGGCCACCGATTCCATGGTCATGTTGCTTGCCATGAATACCGCTTCCGTCCAGCTCGTTCCGCCTGTTCTTCTCGTCGCGCTCATGGGGCTTCAGATCAACCAATTGATCTTTGCCATCATCATCGTGACCGGCATTTCGCTCATCGTAGCCGTTGCAGCGGCTAAACTGCTCAGCAAAACCAAACGCTTCCGGGCTTCGGCTCCGGCTGCCACCACGGAGGGTTGATTCATGGATACCATTCGCTCCATCATCGAGATAGCCTCCGTTTTCGTCCTCCCGCTCTTGATCGTAGGATTCCCGCTTTACGGACTCATCAAGAAAGTGCCTGTCTATGAGGAGTTCGTGGAAGGTGCCAAGGGTGGATTCAAGGTGGCCGTGACCATCATCCCCTATCTGGTGGCCATCCTGTTTGCCATCGGCATGTTCCGCGCCTCTGGGGCCATGGACTTCATGGTCGATGGTTTGCGCCCCATCCTGGGGTGGTTCGGCATTCCCCCGGAGGTGCTACCCATGATGATCATGCGGCCGCTCACGGGCAGCGGCTCCGCCGCCATCGTGCTGGACATGATCAACCAGTTCGGCGAGGACTCCATCTTGGTCAAGATGGTTGCGACCATGTTCGGGTCCACCGAAACCACGTTTTACGTGATCGCAGTCTACTTCGGTGCGGTGAACATCAAGAAAACACGCCATGCCGTCCCGGCCGGATTGCTGGCCGACATCGTGGCCATGATCACGGCTGTTTTTGTCGTACGCTGGCTGTTCGGGTGATTCCCGGCAACGGAGCCCTGCACCCAACGCGGGTCTGGGTCAGACGCCGGCATCGAGGTGCATGCTGATCATGCTTTCGGCCCGCTCGGCAAACAGAGGGCGTGGTTCGTCTTCCCGTCGCTCGATCGTCACGATGGCATCGCGATGCATCGTCAGCCAATGATCAAGGACCCTTCTGGCGTCGGCCTCGAACGGACTGATACCGGACCCAGCAGTCGCGGACATGTCGAGTTCACGCAGGGTATCGCGAATAATTGCTTCGCCTGCCGAACCCCTCTCGGGTGCCTCGAGCGTATGGATGCGGCCGAGGGCAACGATGACGAGCGTGGATCGTTCGAGGGCTGTTTCCCCCAGAAAGTGGATGACTTCCGGTCCCGCAACGTCCTGCGCGATGGCTCCGCCCTTGGAGAGTTGCCTTTCCAGAAGCTCCATCCAATCACGGAAGGCAGCAGCCTGCTCGAAGCGGTGCTCCTCGGCGGCCTCAAGCATGGCAGACTCCAATTGCCGGGAAATCTCCTCGACGTCGCCTGCCAGGAAACGTCGCACATCCTGAAGAATGTCAGCATAGGCACTTCCGTCCATGGCCCCCTCGCAGGGAGCGCCACATCGGCCGATATCCGCACGCATGCAGCGCCTCCCCCGCTCATACTCTGCCGGCGAACAGGTGCGCAAGGGGAAGCAGGCCTCCAGCAGCTCCAGCAGCGAGTGGGCCTGACGTCGGCTGCGAAGCGGTCCAAAATACTCGGCCCCATCATCCCTCATGATGACCTGGACCGTCAGCCGTGGAAACGGCTCCCGCGAATCGAGTCGCAGGTAGGGTCTTGGGACGTATTTTTTCTGGGCACGATTGAATGAAGGGTCCAGCCGTTTGATTTCCCGGCTCTCCTCAATGAGGGCATGAAGCTCCGTAGGCTGCTCCTCCCAGCGGACATCACGCACCTTGGCAATCAGCCGGCGAATACGAGGGGGGTGTGCCTCAATGGCATTGAAATAGGAGGCAACCCGCTTGGACAGGTCCTTCGCCTTGCCCACGTAGAGCACCTTGCCTCGTCCATCAAGCATGTAGTAGACACCCGGGCACTGAGGCAAGGCTGTCAGCCGATCCCGCTTGATGGCCACTACGTGGGTAGAATGCGGATTGACGCGGGCATACGTCCGGCCCTGCAGGGCAATCAGCTCGTCGATGTCGGAAATACCGTGCTCATCGATGACCATCTCACAGAAGCGCTCGAAAACCTGAGCGGTCACCTCGACATCTTTCTGCGCGCGGTGACGTCCCTCTGCTGGAATGCGGTAGAAAGCGGCCAGACTCCCGAGACTTTTTGAGCGCAGACCCGGGAGCAGCCTTCGCGCCAGCTTCAGGGTGCAAAGACCCCGATTGGTCATCGGGGACAGCCCGGCACGCTCCAGCTCCGCATTCACGAACGACCAGTCAAAACGAATGTTATGTGCAACGAAAACTCCATCACCCAGAAACGCCAGGAATGGGTGCAAAGACCCCGATTGGTCATCGGGGACAGCCCGGCACGCTCCAGCTCCGCATTCACGAACGACCAGTCAAAACGAATGTTATGTGCAACGAAAACTCCATCACCCAGAAACGCCAGGAATCGGGGCATGATGTCCGACGCTGTCGGCTTGTCGAAGACCATGGCTGTCGTGATACCCGTGATGCGGGTAATGCGTCGGGGTACGCTGGAGCACGGATTCACGAGCTCCGAAAACTGGGACGCCTCGCCTACGCCGGGCACGCGCATGCCGGCCACTTCGATGATCCGATGGGTATGCGCGTTGACGCCAGTCGTCTCCGTATCCGTTATGACGACGCTGTCATGGTCGGAGAGTATGGCCTGCAGAGCTGACATGACCCGATGCGTTGGAGGCTGGGTGTAACGTGATCCATTTGCTCGGATAATCGCATCAAGCGATGCCGGCACCCTTGGGCCGGTGGCTTCGAACAACGATTACCACTACAAACGCCTGATGCGCCTGACGGTTTTCCAACAATCATCCCTGTATAGATCAGATCATCAGGCCGGATTTTTGCGAAATATTGGCAACCCGGTCGCAGGTCCCCGCCGCGGCAAACCGTAGGTTGCCTTCCTCACACTATCCGACCAAACAAACCGAACTCCCAACATGAAAGTCACCGTCATCGGCGCTGGTAACGTAGGCGCCACCGTTGCGGAATGCGTTGCCCGCAAAGATATGACTGATGAGGTCGTCCTCATTGATATCGTGGAGGGCCTTCCTCAGGGTAAGGCCCTGGACATGGCCGAAGCTGCACCCATCCACCTTTTCGATACCAAGGTGACGGGTACCAATGACTACGCAGACACGGCAGGGTCGGACATTTGTGTCATTACGGCAGGCCTGGCCCGCAAGCCTGGCATGAGCCGTGACGATCTGTTGGGCAAGAATGCAGCCATTGTCGCATCGGTAACCAAGCAATTCGTCGCACACAGCCCGAACGCCATTATCATCGTCGTATCGAACCCCCTCGACGTGATGACCTACGTGGCCTACGAGGCCAGCGGTTTCCCCTCGAACCGCGTCTTCGGCATGGCGGGCGTACTGGACACGGCCCGCTACCGCGCTTTCATCTCCATGGAGCTCGGTGTATCGGTCAAGGATATACAGGCACTACTCATGGGTGGGCACGGCGATACGATGGTGCCCCTTCCCAATTTCACGACAGTTGGTGGCATAGCCCTGCCTGAGTTGATGGATGACGAGACGATCAACGCCATTGTGGAACGCACGAAGTTCGGTGGTGGGGAAATCGTGAAGCTGATGGGTACATCGGCATGGTATGCCCCGGGAGCAGCAGCAGCTGAAATGGTCGAAGCCATTGTCAAGGACTCCAATCGCGTGCTTCCGTGCGCTGTGTGGATGAAGGGCGAATACGGTCTGAGTGACCTTTTCATTGGCGCTCCCGCCCGCCTTGGTCGCAACGGACTCGAGGAAATCATCGAGGTATCGTTGACAGAGAGCGAGCAGGCCCTGCTTGCGGATTCAGCACAACACGTCCGCGACAACCTGGCTGCTCTGGAGCGGATTCAGAACAGTTGACGGTCCCTTTCCGCCGCTACAGCCATGTACGGGCGGGCGCTGAAAGCGCCCGCCCGTATCTTCGCCTTGTGCTCATGTGGGACGCACCCGCACCCCGATCCCGGCCCAGCCACGCTACGTGACCTTTCTCCCGACTCTCGATTGCGCCATGAAGTCCATCCTTAATGCCTCTTTCGTCCTGCTTCTGTCTCTCGCACTGACGGCATGCGACAGCAACGATGGCCCGAATGGCTCCCTGGTCGTCACCGATCTTGAGGAAGGTACCGGCGTGGTCGTAGAGCCTGGCATGACACTCATCACGTCCTACGTGGGCCGGTTTGCCGATGGGTCGTCCTTCGACTCCTCGGAGGAGCTAGGGGAAGATTGGATTTTCACGTTGGGCGTCGGTCAGGTACTCAAGGGCTGGGACGAGGGGCTTGGCGGAATGCGCGTTGGAGGTACCCGGCGACTGGAAATACCCTCGCATCTGGCGTTTGGACGGTCAGGACAGTGTTTTTCCGACGGAACCTGTGCTGTCCCTCCTAACACGGATGTGATCTACGATGTGACAGTGCTTGACGTGTTTGATGAGGTCATTGTCGAGGACACCATCGAGGGTGACGGCGAAGTGGCAGAGGCCAATGACGTCCTTTTCGTCGAATACACGGGACAGTTGCGCAATGGGGATGTGTTCGACTCGACCAACCTGACAGGAACCCTTTTCCAGTTCACCCTTGGCCGCGGTAACGTCATCCCGGGCTGGGACCAAGGCATTCCTGGTATGAAAGTCGGTGGTACACGCCGCCTTACCATTCCACCGGTTCTTGCTTACGGCCCATACGGAGCAGGATCAGCCGTGCCACCGTTCGCCGTCCTCATTTTTGATATCCGCCTTGTAGAGCTGGTCAAGGCGCCGGACTAACAGTACCTGGCATCCCGCGAACGGGGCTTACCTCTCGGCTTGACTCTCCGTCCATTGCACCGCATGCTGGACCAACTCGGAGGCGGTTGTGAGGTTAAGTTTGAACTTTATCCGCGCCCGGTAGGATTCAACTGTCTTGATGGACAGGGCCAAGCGATCGGAGATAAGGCGCGTGCCCAAGCCACGCCCCGTCATTTCAAAGACTTCCAACTCCCGGTTGGACAAGACATCGGATGGGGACTGATGGATAGCAGGCAGCCCCCCTGCCGCAAATCCGGTCAGCAAGCGTTCGTTCATCGCCTCTGAGACGTACAGTTTCCCCGACAGGACGGTCCGAACAGCAGCAATGATCGTAGCCGGCGCTTCCGATTTCATAACGTAACCACGCGCACCGGAGCGGATGACGCGCTCGGCATAGAGCATCTCATCGTGACGTGAAACGACCAGAACACGCCAGTGAAATCCGTTGTGGACCATGTAATGAAGCAATTCCAAGCCACTGGCTCCCGGCAAGGAAACGTCCAGCATGACGATATCGGGATCCAGTTCCGGGAGATAGGATACAGCTTCTTCCGTAGAGCTTGCCTCACAACAGACCATCAAATCAGTCTCTGTCTCCAAGGTCAATCGGAGGCCCCTGCGAATCAACGGATGGTCGTCTACCAAAAAGATGCGTTTGGGATGTGATAGCGGCATGGCGGTCTCCCTCATGGATGGGCCTGACATGCATGCCGGGCCGTACGGGTTTGCTTTCACGATATCTGTCGGATGGCCGAGGTACTGCAGGGTGTGTTGCCCTCGACATGAAGGGCCGGCTCGAACGGACTGGTAGGGTCTTTCCCCGCATCCACCGCCCCCGATCGCATCCAGCCCGGTCTTCCCGTACCGGCGTGTAGGGGTTTCCCCCGGGTCCCTGCGGGTGGTTCATGCAATCGCTGATCAAGCGGCATTTCTTCCCTTCCGCTCAACGAACGTTGATTTATAATGAGCCGTCTTGTCCCTCGGTATGGTCTTACCTGGAAGAGGGTGCCCTACCCATCACAACCGTTTGACGAATGGAATCGACGCAGACCCCATCCCACGCGGGCTCCACGAATCCCTCCCGGCTTACCGTCACATTCGATGACCAGATCACACGATATTTTGTGATCGCCACCGCCATTTGGGGTTTTGTCGGCATGCTCGTGGGTGCCCTCATCGCCCTGCAGCTTCCCTACTGGCAGGCCAACATGGGTGAGTACCTCTCCTTCGGCCGCCTCCGACCGCTGCATACCAATGCGGTCATCTTTGCCTTTGCCGGTAATGCCATTTTCGCGGCCATCTACTATTCCACCCAGCGGCTCCTGAAGACACGTATGTTTTCCGATACCATGAGTCGCTTCCACTTCTGGGGATGGCAGGCCATCATCGTCTCGGCAGCCCTGACCCTCCCGCTGGGGATCACGACATCGAAAGAATACGCGGAGCTTGAATGGCCGATTGATGTCGCAATAGCTGTCGTTTGGGTGGTTTTTGCGATCAACTTCTTCCTGACCCTGCGTCAGCGCAGGGAAAAGCACATGTACGTAGCCATCTGGTTCTACATTGCCACGATCGTGACCATTGCCGTGCTGCATATCGGTAATTCCCTTGCTATGCCAGCCACCCTTTTCAAATCCTATCCGGTCTATGCAGGCGTACAGGATGCCTTCATCCAGTGGTGGTATGGGCACAATGCCGTAGCCTTCTTCCTGACTACGCCCTTTCTGGGACTGATGTACTACTTCCTGCCCAAGGCAGCCGAACGACCGGTCTTCTCGTATCGCCTGTCCATCGTGCATTTCTGGAGCTTGGTATTCATTTATATATGGGCCGGTCCTCACCATCTGAACTATACCTCCCTGCCCGAGTGGGCCGTCACCCTGGGTATGACGTTCTCTGTCATGCTATGGATGCCCTCCTGGGGTGGGATGATCAACGGGTTGTTCACCTTGCGGGGCGCTTGGCACAAATTGCGTGACAGCGTCGTGCTCAAGATGTTTGTGATTGGAATCACGTTCTACGGCATGTCCACATTCGAAGGGCCCATGCTGTCCGTAAAGACGGTCAACGCCCTTTCCCACTACACGGACTGGACCGTTGGACACGCCCATGCGGGCGCCCTCGGATGGAACGGCTTCATGACCTTCGGCATGATCTACTGGCTCCTGCCCCGTCTCTACCGGACCGACCTCTGGAGCGGAAAGCTGGCCAATACCCACTTCTGGATTGGCACGATCGGAATGCTCCTGTATGTCATCGCCCTCTACTCAGCCGGGGTAACCCAAGGTCTCATGTGGCGTGCATTCGATGATGCAGGTCGCCTTGTCTATCCTGATTTCATGGAAACTGTCATTCAAATCATACCCATGTATTGGGTACGACTGGTCGGAGGTACACTTTATCTCGCAGGTATGGTCATGCTCTTGATCAACCTGTTCATGACCATCAAGACGGCGAAAGACAAGCCAGTGGATGCCTCGATCCACGTGGCTGCCTGATCCCTTCATCCTCCAACCCAATGCTATCATGAGCAGATTCATCAAAACGAATGGTCGACATCGGACGATGGAAGGATGGCCCCTTGTCTTCACGGTGGTCACTACGCTTGCCATCCTTGTCGGCGGCACCGTCGAATTCCTTCCGCTGGTCCTGGTCGACGAACACGCGCCGACTATTGAAACGGTAACACCCTACACACCGCTTGAGGTAGCCGGTCGGGACATCTACATCTCCCAAGGCTGCGTCAGTTGCCACTCCCAACAGGTCCGTCCTTTTCGGGATGAGATCGAGCGTTACGGAGAGTACAGCAAACCCGGAGAGGCCATCTACGATCGGCCCTTCCTGTGGGGATCCAAGCGAACGGGTCCTGACCTGGCGCGGGTAGGTGGCAAGTATCCGGACCTTTGGCATGTGCGCCATATGGAGAATCCCCGATCCACAACGCCGAATTCAATCATGCCGCCCTATCCATGGCTTCTGCGCAAGTCCCTGGACTTCGACGGCATTCCGGGTAAGTTAAATGCACTCAAGAAGCTGGGCACCCCGTACTCGGATGTCGAGGTCGAAAATGGAGCAGCGGCGGCGCGGGCACAGGCCATTCAAATCGCCAGGAATGTATCCGCCAACGGTGGACCGTCCGGACTGGAGGACAAGGAGATTACAGCCTTGGTGGCCTACCTCCAACGCTTGGGCGCGGACCTCAAGAAAGCCGGCGGCTGATCATCATGTGGAAAGATGTTGTCCAATCCATGGAGACCGGGCTACTGGCCTACGTGGGCCTGTTTGCCTTTCTCTTGGCCTTCACGCTGATCCTTGTCAGGGTTTTCCTGATGAAGAAAAGAGACCGGATGAACGCCAAGAACATACCGCTCAACGAGGAACCCGAATTTGTCGCTGACAACAACCGGCATCAGCCGGATTCGTCAGCCCCTTCCAACTGAATCCGGAAACAATCATGCCTACACAGGATCCCCGGAATACGACTCCCGAAGGAGAAGATCAGATCATCAGTGGCCATACCTACGATGGCATCGAGGAATACGACAATCCAATGCCGTCATGGTGGGTGTGGCTGTTCGTGATAGCCGTCGTGTGGACCCCCTTCTACATTCTGGGTGTCCATCAATTCGGCTGGATCAATACCTATGAAGAAGATCTGGCAGCAGCTCAGGAGACCGTTGAGCAGCGTCGGGCTGCCGCACAGGCCGCCAACCCAGCCCAGGAAGTCAATGACGTCTTCCTGGCTTCCTTCATGGGCAATGCGGCGAATGAGGAGGCGGGCGCCAACACATTCGCCGCCTACTGTGCTGCCTGTCACGGAAGCAACGGAGAGGGACTGATTGGACCGAACCTGACGGATGACTATTGGATTCACGGCGCCGCTCCGACCGACCTGTTCGCGGTCATTACCAATGGCGTGCTGGAGAAAGGCATGACACCCTGGGAATCCATCCTCACCGTGGAGGAAAGGGCCCGGTTGATCGCTTACCTTCAAACTCTTCGTGGCACGAACCCGGCCAACGCCAAGGAACCCCAGGGCGAACTGATCGAACCCGGATCGATGGAAAGCATGAGCGCAACCCGGGACGATGCAACGGCATCCTGATTACCCGATGCGTACCGGCACACCACCTGGTCTCCCCGAACCTGTCCTACGTACCCGACCGTCAGATATTCCTGCCTGGTCAATGGTGTGAGGACGACGCTAAAAAGCCCGTATGAGCACTCCCGGCCGAGATACCGTCCCTATTGAGACGCCTCACATCCTCGATTCGCCCGAGGATGTCCTGGCCACCATGACCAAAGACGGCAAGCGGCGCTGGCTGTATCCCGTCGAGAGCAAGGGGCGTTTCCACAGTGCACGGAAATACCTGGCCTGGTTCCTGATGGTCCTTTTCGTGGCCATCCCGTGGATTCCCGTGAAAGGCAACCCGGCCATCATGCTGGATTTCGTGCATCGGGAGTTTGCCATCCTGGGCCTTGTGTTCTATCCCACCGACACCATCCTCCTGATGGCGTTCATGATAGGGATACTGCTCACCGTCGTGCTGCTTACAGCCCTCCTGGGCAGGGTCTGGTGTGGTTGGGGCTGTCCGCAGACCGTCTACCTGGAATTTCTCTTCCGGCCCATCGAGCGCTGGATCGAAGGCGCCGAGCACGTTCGCAAGCGTCGCAATGAAGGCCCCCGCAACTGGGACTGGTTCTGGCGCAAGGCCCTGAAGATCTCCATCTTCTTCGGCATCTCCCTCATCCTGGCCCACACGTTCGTGGCCTACTTCGTGGGATGGGAGAATCTGCTCGTCTGGTTGGGCGGCGACCCGCGTGAACACTGGGGCTTCTTTCTGATCTCCGCCGTGACCACCGGCCTGATCCTGTACGATTTCGGGTATTTCCGGGAGCAGATGTGTACCATCGCGTGCCCCTACGCCCGCATGCAGTCTATCATGCTGGATCGGGATTCTCTGATCGTGTCCTACGATCCGAACCGCGGGGAGCCCCGTGCGCGCCGGTCCAAGAAGGTGATGGCGCAAGAGGCAGCCAGTGAAATCGCCGCCCGGGGCGATTGCATTGATTGCTTTGCCTGCGTTCGCACCTGCCCGACCGGAATCGACATCCGGGATGGACTGCAGATGGAATGCATCGCCTGTACCCAGTGTATCGATGCGTGCGATGCCATCATGGACCGAGTCGATAAGCCTCGCGGTCTCATTCGCTACACCTCTGAAAATATTCTGGAGGGCGGCAGCTCACGGATCCTGCGTCCCAGGACATTCATCTACTCAGCCCTCATCATCCTGATCTTCTCAGCCTTCACGTTTGTCCTGACCACGCGCGATGCCTACGACATCAATATCGGACGCGTCGTTGGTGAACCCTTCACTGAGCTTCCCGATGAACGCATTGCCAACCGACTGCGCTTTCGCGTGCGCAACCAGACGTCCGAGACTTCGATGTTCGATATAGCGCCTGCCTACCCTGAAACCATGGAGATGCG
>Ga0181588_10002325_pt1 | contig 16474 bp, 14 predicted proteins | sample 071ome_26_FD_148607 | JGI IMG/M metagenome (GOLD analysis project Ga0181588, IMG submission 148607) | Coastal salt marsh microbial communities from the Groves Creek Marsh, Skidaway Island, Georgia - 071409BT metaG (spades assembly) | ecosystem: Environmental > Aquatic > Marine > Intertidal zone...
AAGTCGCCCAAACCACCCAACGCGGCGTTGCCCGGGCGGGGCAGGGCCTGTAAAACCGCCGCGCATTCGGATTTGCGGCGGGGCGCCGGCCGGAAGGCCGCCCGCCTAACATCATCGAGACCATACGAAAGAAACAGGGAACGAGAGATATGCGCGTTTACTATGACCGCGACGCGGACGTGAACCTCATCAAGGGCAAGAAGGTTGCCATCATCGGTTACGGCAGCCAGGGCCACGCCCATGCCATGAACCTGCGCGACAGCGGCGCGACGGATGTCGTTGTCGCCCTGCGTGAAGGTTCCGGCAGCGCGCCGAAGGCCCAGGGTGCGGGCTTCGAGGTGAAGTCGCCGGCCGATGCCGCTGCCTGGGCGGACGTCGTGATGGTGCTGGTCCCCGACGAACTTCAGGGCGACCTCTACGCCGACGAACTGGCGGCCAACATGAAGGAGAACGCGGCCCTCGCGTTCGCGCACGGCCTCAACGTGCACTTCAACCTGATCGAGCCGCGCGCCGATCTCGACGTGTTCATGATCGCGCCGAAGGGCCCGGGCCACACCGTGCGCTCCGAGTATGAGCGCGGCGCCGGCGTGCCGACCCTGCTGGCCATCCATCAGGACGCCAGCGGCAACTGCCACGACATCGCGCTGAGCTATGCTTCGGCCATCGGCGGTGGCCGTGCGGGCATCATCGAGACCACCTTCAAGGAAGAGTGCGAGACAGACCTGTTCGGTGAGCAGACCGTCCTGTGCGGCGGCCTGTCTGCGCTGATCCAGGCCGGCTTCGAGACGCTGGTCGAAGCGGGTTACGCGCCCGAGATGGCCTATTTCGAGTGCGTGCACGAGGTGAAGCTGATTGTCGATCTGATCTACGAAGGCGGCCTCGCGAACATGCGCTACTCGGTGTCGAACACCGCTGAGTACGGTGACTACACCCGCGGCCCGCGGATCGTGACCGAACAGACCAAGGCCGCGATGAAGGACATCCTCACGGAAATCCAGACCGGCGCCTTCTCGAAGGAATGGATGCTGGAAAACCGCGTGGGTCAGACGGCGTTCAAGACCACCCGCCGCCTTCAGGCTGCGCACCAGCTTGAGGAGACCGGCGAGAAGCTTCGCGGCATGATGCCGTGGATCGCGGAAAACGCCCTGGTCGATAAGTCGAAGAACTAATTCCGGTTCTCCGGTTCGGGCGCCGGGACGAAAAATTGCCGTCACGGCGCCCAACAAACCGACATAGTTAACAAAACCGTTGCGGTGTACCCTAAAAGCGCTCTAAAACAAGGGCGTTAAAGGGTTTTCTTTGCATACTGGTGTACGCCTTGTTCACCAATTGTTAACGCTCCTGCGACGATTCTTGGCTTGTTCAGGAATTGATTCGGCGGGAGCCGTTGGGGAGATCACGGGACGTGAAGACCGTCCGCGCAGATCGAGGTTTTGACCGCCGCATCGCTTGCGATGCGGTGACGGGTCATCTGTGCCTCAACCTGCTCGATCTCGACGCGCTCCTTCCGGGCGGCGCGGCCCTGCGACTTAGGTGCCCCTGAACGAAGACAGACCCGTGCGGCCTGCATTGTTCAGGGGTGAAAACCGAACCTAAGTCAACCAAATCGAATTTGAGACGGGACCAATGACCGCCACGGAAAACAACCAGAACCCTTCGGATTCCCGCGTCGATCGCGACGATCCGAACTACGTCCGTATCTTTGACACCACCTTGCGCGACGGCGAGCAGTCGCCGGGCTGCTCGATGAATCTCGAGGAAAAGGTGCGCGTCGCACTCGCGCTCGAGGAACTGGGCGTCGATATCATCGAGGCCGGATTTCCGATTGCCTCCAACGGCGATTTCGAAGCCGTTCGCGAGGTCGCGAACACGGTGAAGAAATCCAGCGTGGCCGGGCTCGCCCGCGCCGCGCATGGCGATATCGAGCGCGCCTGGGAAGCGGTGCGCGGCGCCGAACGTCCGCGCATCCACACCTTCCTGTCCACCAGCCCGCTGCACATGAAGTTCAAATTGCAGATGGAGCCGGAAGACGTTCACGCCGCCATCGTCGATAGCGTGAGCTATGCACGCAATCTCTGCGAAGATGTCGAATGGTCGCCCGAAGACGGCTCGCGCACCGAGCACGATTTCCTGTGCCGTGTCGTCGAAAGCGCGATCCGGGCCGGGGCCTCGACCATCAACATTCCCGATACGGTGGGCTATGCGGTGCCCGAGGAATTCGCGGGCCTCATTGCGATGCTCTTCAACCGGGTGCCGAACATCGATCAGGCGGTCATCTCGGTGCATTGCCACAACGACCTGGGTCTGGCTGTCGCCAATTCCCTGGCGGCGGTGGGCGCGGGCGCGCGGCAGATCGAGTGCACCATTAACGGCATCGGCGAGCGGGCGGGTAACTGCGCGCTGGAAGAGGTCGTGATGGCGCTGCGCACACGTCACGACGCCATGCCCTACAGGACGGGCGTGGAGACGACCGAAATCACCCGGGCCAGCCATCTGGTCTCGACGATCACCGGCTTCAACGTGCAGCCCAACAAGGCCATCGTCGGTGCAAACGCCTTCGCGCACGAATCCGGCATCCATCAGGACGGCGTCCTCAAGAATGCCGAGACCTATGAGATCATGACCCCGGAATCGGTCGGCCTGAACAAGTCCAACCTGGTCATGGGCAAGCACTCGGGCAGCCACGCCTTCCGCGAGAAGCTGCGCGAACTCGGCTACGGCAGCATGGGCGACAACGCGGTCCGCGATGCGTTCCAGCGCTTCAAGGACCTGGCGGACAAGAAGAAGGAAATCTTCGACGAGGACATCGTCGCGCTGGTGGACGACACCATCCAGCATGACGAGTCCCGCATCCGCTTCGTTTCGCTGCAGGTGCGCGCCGGTTCCAGGGGGCCGCAGGAGGCCGATCTGGAGCTGGAGATCGACGGTGAGAAGGTCGCGACGACGGCACGTGGAAACGGGCCTGTCGATGCGGTGTTCAACGCCATCGGTGAACTCTTCCCTCATTCCGCCACATTGCAGCTGTATCAGGTGCATGCCGTGACGGGCGGAACGGATGCCCAGGCGGAAGTCACGGTTAGACTGGAAGAGAACGGAAAGACCGTGAACGGGCAGGGTGCGGATGCGGATACGCTGGTCGCTTCAGCGCGCGCGTACCTGCACGCGCTGAACAAGCTGCTCGTGAAACGTGAGAAGACAGCGCCGACAGCTTTGTCGGCGTAGGCAACATCAAGGGGTGGCGCGTTCCTTCTGGTAGAGGACGCGCCACCTCATTGCCTCTCCGCCGGAGAGGCGCAAAGGGATACGGGACGAGGCGGCGAGACATGCTATCGCGAATTATGGGTGCGCTTTCGGCCGACATGGCCATCGACCTCGGGACGGCGAACACGCTCGTCTATGTGAAGGGGCGTGACATTGTCCTGAATGAGCCGTCGGTCGTCGCGATCGCGGAATCCAAGGGCAAGAAGAAGGTTCTGGCCGTCGGCAACGAGGCCAAGCAGATGCTCGGCCGTACGCCGGGCAACATCCAGGCGATCCGGCCCTTGCGCGATGGCGTCATCGCGGATTTCGAGGTCGCCGAGGAAATGATCAAGGAATTCATCCGCAAGGTGCACAACCGACGCGGCTTCCACAGTCCGCAGATTGTCGTCTGCGTGCCTTCGGGCTCGACGGCGGTGGAGCGCCGCGCCATTCAGGAATCGGCGGAGAGCGCCGGCGCGCGCCGGGTCTGGCTGATCGAGGAGCCGATGGCGGCCGCCATCGGCGCGGGCCTGCCTGTGACGGAGCCGACCGGCTCCATGGTCGTCGATATCGGCGGCGGCACGACGGAAGTCGCGGTCCTGTCGCTGGGCGGCATCGTCTATTCGCGCAGCGTACGTGTGGGCGGCGACAAGATGGACGAGGCCATCATCGGCTACATCCGCCGCAACCATAACCTGCTGGTCGGTGAATCCAGCGCCGAGCGCATCAAGAAGGAAATCGGTTCCGCCTGCCCGCCGGAAGACGGCGAGGGCCGGACGATGGAGATCAAGGGACGCGACCTGATGAACGGCGTGCCCAAGGAAATCATCATCACCGAGCGGCAGATCGCCGAAAGCCTGGCCGAGCCGATCAGTGCGATCATCGACGCGGTCAAGGTGGCACTGGAACACACGGCGCCGGAACTGGCCGCCGATATCGTGGACAAGGGTATCGTGCTCACGGGCGGCGGTGCGCTTCTGGGCAATCTCGACTACGTGCTGCGGCACGCGACGGGGCTGCCGGTGTCGATCGCGGACGATCCGCTGACCTGCGTGGCGCGGGGCACGGGCCGGTCGCTCGAGGAATTCAAGAAACTCAAGGACGTCCTGGTCAGCATGTACTGACCCGTAACCGGGTAGCGGCGGGTACCCGGAAGACAGGAAACTCTGGTGGCGAAACGCAATGCGAGTATGTCTGTTGCCGGCCTGGCCGTTCCGGTCAGGGTCTGGGCACAGCGCTTCGCATTTCTGGCGCTCTTTGCGCTGGCCTTCGCTCTCATGCTCCTCAGCAAGGCGGAGACCGGTGCGCTGGAACGCGCCCGGGTCGTCATCGTCGATAGCGTTGCGCCGGTCCTGAATACGCTGTCGCGCCCGGTTGAGGCCGGCCGTGAGGTCTCCGCGACTGTCCGGAAATTCTTCCTAGTCCATGCCGAGAACGAGCGCCTGCGCGCCGAGAATGAGCGGCTGCTGCGCTGGATGCAGAGCGCGCGTCAGCTCGCGGTCGAGAACGCGACCCTGCGTGCCCAGCTTGAATACGTGCCGGAAGTCGCCCCGCGTGCGGTCACGGCGCGTATCATCGCGGATACGGGCGGCAGCTTCTTTCACAGCCTGCTGATCAATGCGGGTTCGCGCCATCTGGTCCAGCGCGGTCAGGCGGTGGTCTCGCAGGCCGGCGTGGTGGGGCGTGTCGCCGAGGTCGGTGACCGTTCGGCCCGGGTGCTGCTGCTCACAGACATCAACTCGCGCATCCCCGCGCTGGTGGAATCGACCGGTGACCGGGTGATCGTGACCGGCAACAACACTCCCTGGCCGTCCGTGACCTATCTGGCGTCCAACTCGCCGGTCTCGTCCGGCGACCGGCTGGTGACCTCCGGCCATGGCGGGGTGTTTCCGCCGGGCCTGCCCATCGGCACAATATCCGAGGTGACCGAGACCCGGATCGTCCTGCAGCCGGCGGTCGAGATCGCGCGGCTCAGCGAGGCCCGGATCCTGGATTACGGGGTGGAGGGCATCCTGCCGCCGCCGGAAAAGGTGCCCGCCGTCGAGGCCCGTAAGCCGGCGCCGTCGCCCGAGCCCGAGCCGACGCAATGAGCGAGGGCGGGGTCGGCAGCATTGCCGATGTGGCACGCCGGATCGTGCCGGGCTTCACGCTGGTCCTCCTGGTCTTCCTTGCTCACCTGCACCTGCCGATCCCGTTCTATGCGGAGATCGCGCCCGCGCTCCCGCTGATGGGCGTCTATTACTGGGTTGTGTTCCGTCCGGACCTGATGCCGCGCGTGCTGGTTTTCATGGTCGGACTATTCCAGGACGCCCTGATCGGCGCGCCCTTTGGCCTGACGGCCCTGATCTTTCTGCTGACGCATGCCTTCGTGCTCAGCCAGCGCCGTTTCCTTGTCGGCAAACCGTTCTGGATCTTCTGGGCGGGCTTCGCGATCGTCGCACCGGTGGCCGGCACGCTGACCTGGATGCTGGCCTCGGCGTTGCGCGGCGCCATTCTGCCGAGCGATGTCGTGCTGGCGAGTATCGTGCTGACCGTCTTCGTTTTTCCCATCGTGGCATGGTGCCTGCTGCGCACCCAGCGCTGGCTGGTGGGAGCGGCGGGGCCGGTATGAACAGGCGCGACAAAGACCGGCAGCGTTTCTTTACCCGCCGCGCGGCCCTGCTGGCAGGCGGGCAGTTCGGTCTCCTCGCCGCGCTGGTCGGCCGGATGTACTACCTGCAGGTCGTGGAATCCGAGCGCTACCGCACACTGGCCGAGGAAAACCGTATCAACATGCGCCTGCTGCCGCCCTCGCGCGGACGCATCCTGGACCGCTTCGGCGTTCCCATTGCGGTGAACCAGAAGAACTACCGTGTCCTCATCAAGTCCGAGAACACGCCGGATGTACCTGCAGTGCTCGACCGGCTGGTGATGATCATCCCGATCGACGCCGACGAGAAGGCGCGTATCCTGAAAGAGGTGCGGCGCAAGAAGAAGTTCGTGCCGGTGACGGTGCGCGAGTTCCTGGAATGGGAAGATGTCGCGCGGCTCGAGGTCAACGCACCGGATCTGCCGGGTGTGACCATCGATGTGGGTGAGCGGCGCTTCTACCCCAACGGAGATTCCGCGGCGCATATCCTCGGCTATGTGGGTGCACCGCGTCAGGAGGACCTGACCGGCGATCCGTTGCTCGAACTCCCGGGCTTCCGTATCGGCCGCAACGGGATCGAAAGGGCCTTCGACACGCCGCTGCGTGGAAGCGCCGGGGCCAGCCAGCTTGAGGTGAACGCGGTGGGCCGTGTGATCCGCGAACTCGACCGGCAGGAAGGAAATCCCGGGCGCGATGTTGTCCTGACCATGGACATGGTGCTCCAGCGCAAGGCCATGGAAAGGTTGGGCGAGGAGGCCGGCGCGGTTGTGGTGATGGACATCCACACCGGCGGGCTGATCGTGCAGGCCTCCACCCCGAGCTTCGACCCCAATGCGTTCACTGAAGGCCTCAGCAATGCCCAGTGGCGGGCGCTCGCCGACAACGAGCGCGCGCCGTTGCGCAACAAGGCCATTGCTGGCGAGTACGCGCCCGGCTCCACATTCAAGATGGTGGTCGCCCTGGCCGCGCTGGAAGATGGCGTGATCACGTCGAACTCCTCCTTCTTCTGCCCCGGGCATCTGGAAGTGGGCGACGGCAAGTTCCATTGCTGGAAACGCTACGGCCACGGTCATGTCGATCTGGCGCGCGGCATTGCGGAATCCTGCGACGTCTATTTCTACGAGATCGCCCGCAAGGTCGGCATCGACAAGATCGCCAAAATGGCCGCGCGGTTCGGTCTGGGCGACGACCTCGGCCTCGATGTGCCGGGCGAGCGTGCCGGGCTGATTCCCACGAAATCCTGGAAGCGCGCCGTGATCGGCCAGCCCTGGGTGCTGGGCGAGACGCTGGTGGCCGGGATCGGACAGGGTTTCGTGCTGGCCACGCCACTTCAGCTCGCCACGATGACCGCGCGCATGGTCAATGGTGGCAAGGCGGTCTCTCCGCATCTGGCGCGCGACCGTGTCCTGCGCGGGCGGTTGGCCGAGCGGGCCGATGACAGTGTCGCGGGCATTGGCGTCGATCCCCGTCACCTGAAAGCGGTGATGGAGGCGATGGCGCTGGTGACCCAGGACCCCACCGGCACCGCGCACCGGGCCCGGATCACGGTTCCCGGCATGTCCATGGGCGGCAAGACCGGCACAGCGCAGGTCCGGCGCATTTCCCAGCGTGAGCGCGATTCAGGCGTCCTGAAGAACGAGGAACTGCCCTGGCGCTACCGCGACCACGCGCTGTTCGTGGGCTACGGGCCTATCGAGAATCCGCGCTACGCGATCTCAGTCGTGGTGGAGCACGGCGGTGGCGGTTCGGCGGTCGCGGCGCCCATCGCGCGTGACGTCATGACAGCCACGCTGGACCGTGATCCCGCGCGCCTCGCACCCGGTGCGAATGTCGCCGGGCTCGACGGTTCCGGCAATCAGGGCACGTGAGCGGTCGGACGATGGCACAACTGGGCGCAGCACAGCCGACGATCCGCCAGAAGCTCCTGCGGCTGAACTGGGAGTTCGTGCTCCTCATCATGCTGACGGCCTCCGTCGGCTTCGCGATGCTGTACTCGGCGGCCAACGGCAGCTTCGACCCCTGGGCCTCGCGCCAGATGTCGCGCTTTGCGGTGGGCGTCGCGATGATGCTGACGGTCGCGCTGATCGACATCCGCTTCTGGCTGCGGGCCTCCTATCCCATTTACGGCGCCTGTCTGGCGCTGCTGGCGGCGGTGGAGATCATGGGTTCCATCGGCATGGGTGCGCAGCGCTGGCTCGATCTGGGTTTCTTCCAGCTGCAGCCGTCGGAAGTGATGAAAATCGCCGTGGTGCTGGCGCTGGCGCGCTACTTCCACGGCTTCGACGTGGACGAGGCGGGCCGGCTGCGCAATCTCATCATCCCGGTCTTCATCGTGCTGGCCCCTATGGCGCTGGTCCTGCGCCAGCCCGATCTGGGCACGGCGGGCGTCATCGCCATGGTCGGTGCGGCCATGTTCTGGATCGGCGGGGCGCGGCTCTGGCAGTTCGGCGTGGTCGCAGCGGCGGCCGCGGCGGCGGTGCCGGTCGGCTGGCAGTTCCTCCACGCCTATCAGAAGCAGCGCATCTTCACCTTCCTGAACCCTGAGACCGATCCGCTCGGCTCGGGCTATCACATACTCCAGTCCAAGATCGCGCTCGGCTCGGGCGGCCTGTTCGGCAAGGGCTTCCTCGAAGGCACCCAGAGCCACCTGAATTTCCTGCCGGAAAAGCAGACCGACTTCATCTTCACCATGCTGGCCGAGGAATTCGGTCTGGTTGGGGGTGTCGGGCTGATCGCGCTCTACGCCCTGCTGGTGGGGTATGGCTTCTATATCGCGCTGCGCTGCCGCAGCCAGTTCGCCCGGCTGTTGGCCATGGGCATCACCGTGAACTTCTTCCTCTACGTCTTCATCAACATCGCGATGGTGATGGGTGTATTGCCGGTGGTCGGCGTCCCGCTGCCGCTGATTTCCTACGGCGGCACGGCCATGCTCACCGTGCTGATCGGCTTCGGCCTGGTGATGAGCTGCTGGCTGCACCGCGACCCCTACATCAACCGGCGCGGCGGTCTGGCCTGAGGGGTGGATTAGACGGCCGCGATGCCTCGACATCGGCGGTTTCGGGTGCTATATCCGCGCCGCTTTCGGGCACACGGTGGGTGCATAGCTCAGTTGGTAGAGCAGCTGACTCTTAATCAGCGGGTCCAAGGTTCGAGTCCTTGTGCACCCACCACTTCTTCGAACATTGCAGATGCGGACGAGACGCGGGGCGGACCATGAGAGCGTCACTCGTCAGTTCCGCCATTGCCGGTGTGGTTGTCGGGGTCGGCAGCAGCATCGCCATCGTGATCGCCGCGGCGCAGGCCGTGGGCGCCGACGCGGCGCAGATCGCGTCCTGGGTGTCGGCGATCTGCCTCGGCACGGGCGTGTCGAGCGTCGTGCTGTCGTACCGGCACCGAATTCCCATGATTACCGCCTGGTCCACGCCCGGCGCGGCGCTGATCGGCGCGACGGCCATCGGCGGCATTCCGGCCTACAGTCTCGAGGCGGCCGTCGGGGCTTTCTTGCTCACCGCGGTCCTCATCCTGCTCTGCGCCACGCTCCGGCCCATCGCGACGGCCATCGCGCGCATCCCGGGACCTCTTGCGGCGGCGATGCTGGCCGGGATCCTGATCGGGTTCACCATCGCGGTGTTCGACACCGCCGCGGAAGACCCTCTTCTGATCCTGCCGCTGCTCGCGGTCTTCCTGATTGTGCGCCTGTTCAGCGCCACCTGGTCGGTCATCGCGGTGCTGGGTGCGGCGGTGGTCTGGACCGGCATTCTCGGCCGATTTTCGGGGTTCGAGGGCGGGCTGGCCGTCACCAAGTTCGTCTGGGTCACGCCGGCCTTCGAGGTGCCGGCACTGCTGGGGCTCGGCCTGCCGCTGTTCATTGTCTCCATGGCGTCCCAGTACCTGCCAGGTTTTGCCGTGCTGCGTGCGGCAGGATACGAGCCGCCGACGCGCTCCGCCTTCGCGGTCACGGGGCTGATGTCCCTGCTGACGGCACCGTTCGGCGCCCACACCACCACCATGGCGGCCATCACCGCGTCGCTGTGCACGGGCCCCGATGCACATCCCGACCCGGGCAAACGGTGGCTTGCCGGCGTTTTCTATGGCATCGGCTTTCTGGTGCTTGCGGCGATCGGGGTCACGGTTGTCGCCGGGTTCGCGGCGTTGCCCGCCAGCGTCATCGTCACGGTGGCGGGTCTTGCCCTCGTGGGGCCGCTGATGAATGCGCTCAACGCCGCACTCACACCGGAACCAACCCGGCTTGCCGCCGTGCTGACGCTCACGGCGACGGCCTCGGGCCTGTCGTTGTTCGGGATCGGCGCGGCGTTCTGGGGGCTGGTTCTGGGCCTTGCCGTGTTTGGACTGGACCGGGCCCTATTCGGGCGCAAGCGAACGGCGGTAAAGGTGCCAGGTGGCGTGACCCATCACGGGCAGGGTGACCAGCAGCCCGATCAGCCCGGACAATAGGGAGATCACCGTCACCACCGCGATGGTGAGGCACCAGATCGCCATGACCCGGGGGTTCTGCTTTACGAAGCGGACACTTGTGACCATCGCCGTCACGAAATCGATGTCGCGGTCGAACAGCATCGGGATCGAGATGACCGTGTAGGAGAACACGGCAAACGCGATCAGTGCGCCGACGGTGTTCCCGATTACCAGAAAGGCCCAGCCGGCGGGTGTGGTGAAGATGGTCTCGATGATGCTCGAGAAGCTGAGCGACTGGAAACCCAGGAACCCGAAGGTGAGCAGCGCGGCGATATCCATCCAGATGAACAGTGAGAACCCGGTGACGAGCGCCATCCAGCCGAGGTCACGGCCCAACATGGACCGGATCGTGCCGAAGACGACGCCCCAGGACAGCGGTTCGGAGGCCTCCAGCCGGCTGCTGATGACATAGAAGCCGCTGGCGATGAACGGCGCAATGAGCGCGAACCCCGCACCGAGCGGATAGACGAGGAAGGGCAGGTCGAATTCGACCAGCATCAGGATCATCAGCCAGCCGCCCACCACATAGATGGCGCTGAAAAACAGGCTGTAGAACGGCGCGGCCCGAAGGTCGCGTATCCCCTGGCCCAGCACCTCCAGCAGGTCGTCAATGCCCACCGCGCGAGGTTCGAGCCGGCGTGGTTGTCCGTCTTGCATCACGAATCCCCCCAGATTCTCCCAGTTCGCACGAGTTTAGGGTGTTTTGCCCGGGGAACGTTGATCTAGCGCAAAGGGGAAACCGGGCTCCTAGCTCAGGGGGATATCGTTGTCGGCCTTGGATTCCTGATAGGCCGCCGACAACGCGTCATAGGCGGCCCGAATCCGGCCGATCTGCGCGGTGCACTCCTCCTGCGCGTCGGCGATGCCGCCCGACATCCCGATAATGTCCCGGCAGGTCCAGAACGCGTTGGTGCGCGCGTAGTCCCCGTTCTCAACCTTGAAGACCTCCTGCAGGATGCGCAGGTCATGGGGGATGTCGAAGGTGTCGCGCGTGTCCTCGTAGCCGAAGAAATAATAGAAATTGTCGAACCCCGCCCAGGTGATGGCCGACAGGCAGAGCGGGCAGGGCTCGTGGGTCGAGACGAAGATGCAGTCCGCCGTCGCGGGCCGGGTGGCCGGGTCGAGGCGGTAGAACGCGTTGAGGGTCGAGATTTCCCCGTGGTTGAGCGGGTTCTCGATCTCGTTGTTGGTCGCCGCGATCACCAGCGACAGGTCGTCCTTGCGCAGGATCGCCGCGCCGAAGACCTTGTTTCCTGCCGCGACCCCGTCGCGGGTCAGCGGGATGACGTCGTGTTCGATGACGTTGAGCAGGCGGGAACAGAAACCGGCGCTATCCATGCTCATTCCACATGCGCGAAGTTGCCATGGGCGCTGACCTTCCATGTGCCGTCGATCTTGCGGAACACGGTCAGGCGGGGCGCCCGCTTCGTGACCGACTTGCCGTCGATGGTCTCCTCGATCTCCAGGAAGTAACGGGTGACCATCACATCGCCGTCCGCCGTGACGACGATATCGGCGAGGCTGTAGCGCGGACGCGCGTTCACCGAGGCCGCGCCCCGGCCGATATAGCCCGGGCGGTCGTAGCCCACACCGTTGGAGCGCATGATCTGGAACTCGGGCGCGAGCAGGGGCGCGACGGCATCGGGGCCGGAAATCACGCCCTCGACAAAGGCGGAAATCCGGGCGCGTGCGGTCTCCGTCAGAGCGTCGTCGGCTTGGGCGGGCGCGGTGGCCAGAAGGCCGACGGCCATCGCGAGAGCGGCGGCGAGACGCAGGGTTCGGGACATGGTCGGCTCCGTTTCGACAAGGGGGCTGCGCTGGGACGATTTCCGCAGGATTGCGCACCCGGCGGCGGTTTTCCAGCGTTCGGAAAATCTTTCACACGGCGTCTTGAAACCGGAACCGGGCAGGCGCATTTGTCCGCCGTTGGGGGCGCGGCACGGGATGGTCCGGGCAGGTCCTCAACATGTCCATAAGGTGAGCAGTTGAACCACCCAGAATCCGGGCGCCCCGCGAAGTTCGGTCACCAGATCGGAACCGCGCCGGGGGATGTGCCCGTTTTTTCCTCCGACTACGAAACCGCGGACAAGGAGGAATACCCCACCCGGCAATCCTATCGCAGCCATGTCGATGGCGTTTACATGGGCCACAAGTGGCAGTGCGTCGAACTCGCGCGCCGCTGGCTCTATGTGAACAAGGGCTATGTCTTCGACGACATCGCGATGGCCTATGACATTTTCCGCCTGTGCAATGTCCGGGTGATCTCCGATGGTTCCCTGTTGCCGCTCCACTCGTTTCGCAACGGCGCGCGCCGCGCGCCGGAACCGGGCGCGCTGCTGATCTGGCGCGAGGGCGGCGAGTTCGATGTCACCGGCCATGTCGCCATCGTCACCGAGGTGCTGCCCGACCGGATTCGCATCGTCGAACAAAACGTCGATCACGAAGTCTGGCCGGATAGCCGGGACTGGGCACGCGAACTTCCGATGACCGGCGATGCGGAGACTGGCTACACGCTGGAATGCAGTTTTGAAGATTCCGAGATCGTGGGCTGGGTGATCCAGACCGACGACCCGACCCATGCCGAAATCGAGCTGGACGACGATCCCCGCCTGTTCGTCCCGCAGCTTCGCGAGGTTGCGGACACGGGCCAGACGGAAACCGCCTGGCTCGACAGTTTGGACGCCAAGCAGGCGGCCTATATCGAATTGAACAAGGGCTGCAGGCTGGCGTCCGACGAGACGCACCAGCACCAGTACTTCTGCATCAGCGAGACAGCGGAGCGCGAGTTGCGGCGCGCCACGAACGAGCTGCACCGCATGTTCCTGCACGCCACCAACCATGTGCTGGAGAACGAGGACCTGCTGCGCCGGTTCAACCTGCCGCCGGTCCTCTGGCCCAGAATTCGCCAGTCCTGGAGCAACCGGCGCGGCGAAATGGTCACCGGCCGGTTCGACTTCGCCCTCTCGGAACACGGGGTGAAGGCCTATGAGTACAATGCGGATTCCTGCTCCTGCCACATGGAATGCGGCTTCGTTCAGGGCCGCTGGGCGGAGCATTTCGGCTGCACGGCAGGCGAGGACGCGGGCATCGAGCTCTATGACCGCCTGGTCGAGGCGTGGCAGGAGATCGGGCTCGACCGTGTGCTGCACATCATGCAGGACCGTGACCTGGAGGAGACCTACCACGCGCTCTACATGAAGGCGGCGGCCGAGAAGGCCGGTATCATCTGCAAGGTGGTGCATGGTGTGTCGGACCTGCAATGGGACGATGAGGGCTGGGTCTGCGATGCGGACGGACTGCGCATCGAGTGGGTCTGGAAGACCTGGGCGTGGGAGACCGCGCTCGACCAGATCCGACACGAACTGGACGATGATGCCGAGGAACTGCGTCTGCATCACACCATCGACCACCGCAGGCATCCGCCGCGCCTGGTTGATGTGCTGCTGCGTGAGGAGGTGATCGTCTTCGAGCCGCTGTGGACGCTGGTCACCAGCAACAAGGCGATCCTGCCCATAGTGCATTCGATGTTCCCGTCGAGCAGGTTTCTGCTGAATTCGAGCTATGAACTGGACGACGATCTGAGGCGCACCGGCTATGTCGCCAAGCCGATCGTCGGGCGCTGGGGTTCGAACATTGCGATCTTCGACCGGCATGATGGGCTGGTCGAGGAAACGGCGGGCCAGTTCGACTCCCGGGACACGATCTATCAGGAGCTGTTCCGCCTGCCGCAGGTGGACGGACGAAATGTGCAGATCGGCACCTTCTCTGTGGGCGGCTATTACGGCGGCGCCTGCGTGCGCGTGGATGAGTCGCTGATTATCGGCGGCGGCAGCGACCTGCTGCCGCTGCGCGTGGTCCCGGATGACGAATTCCTGGCCGCATCCGGCTAGCCTTTATCGAGGTGCTTTGAGTGCGGGCCAATGCGGCCTACCATGGGCGCGGGCTTTCGGGGGAGGCCGCGCCCATGATCCGTTTCGCGCCGAACTTCTATCACCTGTTTCTGGAACTGCCGCTACGCGACCGGTTTGCGGCGGCGGCGAAGATCGGCTGTACCGCGATCGAGTACCATTTCCCCTATGAACTGCCGAAGGACGAACTGAAGTCCCTGCTCGACGGTCACGGACTGGAGTTCACCTATTGCGTGGTGCCGGCGGACTGGGCGGGCGGCACGATGGGGCTCGGCGCACAGCCGGGCCGGCAGGACGAGTTCCGCCGCGCCGCCGATCAGGCGCTGGACTACATCACCCACTGCGATTTCTACTCGATCAATGTCGGGGCCGGTCCGGTGCCGCCGGGCGAGAGCCGGGAACGCTGTGTCGAGACCTATATCGAGAATCTCGGCTATATCGCGCGCGCCGCGGGAAGCCACCGCTGCAAGTTCCTGCTGGAGCCGGTGACCGCCCATCGCATTGCCGACTGGACCATGCAGACCATGGCCCAGGCGTGCGAGATCGTGGAGGCAGTGGACATGGCGAATGTGGGGCTGGTCTATGACACCTTCCACATGCGCTACGAGGAAAGCGGCACACTGTCGGATATCATGGACGAATACTGGCCCCTGATCGGGTATGTGCAGATCGGCAATCCGCCAGGCCGGCACGAGCCCGGCGAGGGCGAGCTTGACCTGCTGTGGCTGGCGCGCCGGGCGGTCGAGAAAGGCTACACGGGCGCGATCGGAATGGAGCTCGACCCCTCGAAAGACACTTGGTCCAGCCTCATGTGGATGAACGAGCTGGGCTACAACGTGGACCCCGGCAACCGTCTGTAAACAGGAGACAGAGCGATGGGAAAACTGGCGACACTGGCGGGCCTCGCGCTCACCGCGATGTTGTGGGCCGGGACGATAAACGCCGATCTTGCGAAACCGCAGGGACAGGTTGTGCTGACCATCGGTGGAGCGGTGTCGGAGTCCAATCTCGATGCGTCCGAGTTTTTTGCGGCTTCTTTCCTGAAATCGCTTGAGTACGGGTACGACAAGGCGGCCGGTTTCGATATCGCGATGCTGGAAGCGCTGGGCATGGTCAAGAAGCCTATCAAGGCCGAACCCTGGCCGGCGCCTGTGACCTTCGAGGGACCCAAACTCTCCGATGTCCTCGCAGCGGCCGGTTGGACGGGCACGAAACTCACGGCGGTGGCGATGGACGGTTTCGCCGTGGAGATCACCGCCGAGGATCTCGCGAAGCATGAATGGATTCTCGCCCTCAAGGGTAACGGCGACTATCTGCGGATCGGCGGACGCGGGCCGTCCTGGATCGTCTATGACGTGCCCGGCGGGAAGGCCACCGAGGAAGATGAATCGCGCTGGCCCTGGGCGGTGCTTTTCATCAAGGCCGAGTAGCGACGCGCCATCTGACGAAACGAAAACGGCCCCGCTTGCGCGGGGCCGTCGTCTTTTCGTGTGTCCGGACTGGAGGTCCGGTGCGGATCAGCGCTCCAGGAAGGCGGTAATCTGCTTCTTGAGGGCTTCCGCCTGCTCCGACAGGTTGTTGGCAGCGGACTGCACGGCACCCGCGAGTTCGCGCGCGGTGCTGACGCCGCTGCTGACGCCGGCCACGTTGGAGGAGACCTCCTCCGTGCCCTGCGATGCGTGCTGGGCGTTCGAGGCGATTTCGCGGACGGCAGCCGTCTGTTCCTCGACCGCCGCGGCGATCGTGGTCGAGATTTCCTCGACCTGGCCGATGATGTCGCTGATCGTCTTGATGCCTTCGATCGTGCTGCCGATCTCGGTCTGGATCGTGGAAATCTGGTCGGTGATATCGTTGGTCGCGCCCGCCGTCTGGTTGGCCAGCGACTTCACCTCGGATGCGACGACCGCGAATCCCTTACCGGCTTCACCCGCACGCGCCGCCTCGATGGTGGCGTTCAGGGCCAGCAGGTTGGTCTGGTCGGCGATGTCCTTGATCAGTGTGATCACTTCGCCGATCCGCTCGGCTGCGGAGGCGAGGGACTCGACCTTGGCGTTGCTTTCGTTCGCCTGGGTCACGGCGTTCCGAGTGATGTCGTTGGCCGTCATGATCTGGCGGCTGATGTCATCGAGGGTCGCCGAGAGTTCTTCCGTGGCCGCGGCCACCGTGGCCACGTTTGCGGAGGCTTCCTCGGTGGCGGCCGCCACGGTGTTCAGCTGCGAGG
>Ga0181588_10002328_pt1 | contig 16456 bp, 10 predicted proteins | sample 071ome_26_FD_148607 | JGI IMG/M metagenome (GOLD analysis project Ga0181588, IMG submission 148607) | Coastal salt marsh microbial communities from the Groves Creek Marsh, Skidaway Island, Georgia - 071409BT metaG (spades assembly) | ecosystem: Environmental > Aquatic > Marine > Intertidal zone...
GCCTCGATGAACATGGAGAACCGCATCCACGAGGTCGTCATCCCGACCCGTGAGGTTCCCGAGTTCAAGAACGGCAAGAAGGTCATGACCGAGAAGAAGCTCTTCCCGGGCTATCTCCTCTGCCGCACGGTGCTCGACGACGACGCCTGGTACGTCATTCGCAACACCCCGGGTGTCACCGGCTTCGTCAACCAGGGCGGCAAGCCCTCGCCGATGCGTCGCAAGGATGTCGAGAATTTCCTCGGCGTCGAGGCCGACCGCAAGCAAGAGCAGTCCAAGAAGTCCAAGCCCATGTTCGAGTACTCGATGGGCGAGACGGTTCGGGTGAAGGAAGGCCCCTTCGCCGACTTCTCCGGCGAGATCATCGAGATCAACGAGGATCAGCTCAAGGTCAAGGTGCTCGTCAACATCTTCGGGCGTGAGACTCCGGTCGAGCTCGAGTTCGCCCAGGTCGCTCGGCTCTGAGCGCCCACCGCCCTCGGGCGGCCCCGTCAACATTTCTGCGTGTCACCGGTTGGCGCGCGTGCACAACCGGCCCAGACTTGTGGGTCCGCATTTCTCGCTAGGAAGCAATCATGGCCAAGAAGCAGGTCGCTGCTGTCGTCAAGATCCAGATCCCCGCCGGGCAGGCCTCGCCTGCGCCGCCCGTCGGTACCGCGCTCGGTCCGCACGGTGTCGCGATCATGGACTTCTGCAAGGACTACAACGCAAAGACGGAAGACAAACGCGGTCAGATCGTTCCGGTCGAGATCACGATCTATGAGGATCGTTCGTTCTCGTTCATCCTCAAGACCCCGCCCACCCCGTTCCTGATCCGTCAGGCCGCCGGTCTCGAGACCGCAGCGAACAACCCGGGCCGCGAGGTCGCTGGCACGATCACCAAGGCCCAGGTCGAGGAGATCGCCAACACCAAGATGCCCGACCTCAACGCCATCGATCTCGAGGGCGCGATGCTTCAGGTCGAAGGCACCGCTCGCTCGATGGGCATCAAGGTCGTCTGAGTCGCGCTGACCTCGGTCAGCACCACAACCGGAACCACATCGGTTCCCCGCTCGCACCGGAACACCTCACCGGGCGGCGTGAACAGAGAGGGAGCCAACCATGGCGAAAGACAAGCAGTACCGCGACAACGCGCAGAAGTTCGATCGTGATCATCTGCACAGCGACGAAGAGGCCATCGGCATCATCAAGTCGCTTGGTACGAAGAAGTTCGACGAGACCGTCGACATCGTGGTCCGCCTCGGGGTCGATCCCCGCAAGGCCGACCAGATGATCCGCGGCACGGTGGCCCTTCCGGCCGGCACCGGCAAGGACGTTCGCGTTGCGGTGTTCGCCCAGGGCGAAGCCGCCACGGCCGCTCGTGAAGCCGGTGCGGAGTTCGTCGGCGCCGACGATCTCGCCGCCGAGATCGAGGGCGGCATGACCGACTTCGACGTGGCGATCGCGACCCCGGACATGATGCCCACCGTCGGCAAGCTCGGTCGCGTGCTTGGTCCCCGCAGCCTCATGCCGAACCCCAAGACCGGCACGGTCACCCCCGATGTTGTCAAGGCGATCAATGAGTTCAAGGGCGGCATGGTCGAGTACCGAACCGACCGTTTCGCCAATGTGCACGTGCCGATCGGCAAGGCGTCCTTCGGTGAGGACGCGCTCCTCACCAACCTGCGTGCGCTCATCGGCGAACTCGAGCGGGTCAAGCCGGCTGCGTCGAAGGGTAAGTACGTCAAGAAGGTCGTCATCTCGACCACCATGGGCCCCGGCGTCCGGATTGAACCGTCCGCCATCGGCACCACCGAGGCCTGATCGTTTGGCTTTTCCCCGGGCACTCGTAGCCTGGGACTCACATAGCCCGGGCTTCGGCCCGCGGTGTTCAAGATCTGCTCACCCGAAGACCTCCGGTGCGCTCGTTGCAATGCGAGAACCAATGGGCACCGTCCCCCCAGTCCCGACTGTGGGAGACCCCGCCCGCCGGACGAGGAAGAGCTCTGCAGACCGTCCCCATCTCATGTGTGGGCTGTCGATTGGGCGCTTACCGAATTTCGGTGGGCGCCCACCGCTCTTTTCACCCGGAAAAGAGCCCGACAGCAAACAAAGGAGGTGAGATGGGAGACCCGAATACGGACAAGGCTGCAATCGTCGCCGAGGTGCGTGAGAAGTTCGACGCCAGCGATGGCGCGTTGCTGACCGAGTACCGAGGCCTCGATGTGCCTGCCTTGGCTGCACTCCGCAAGGAGCTTCGTGCTGCTGGTGGTGAGTACAAGATCTACAAGAACACCCTCGTGCGCATTGCTGCGCGTGAGCACGATCTTGATCTTGACGATCTGCTGACCGGCCCGACCGCTGTTGCGTTCGTGAATGCCAAGGAAGATGGTTCCGCGGGCGACGCGGCTGCGGTCGCGAAGGCCCTGAAGGAGTTCGCGAAGTCCAACGAGAACCTCGTTCTCAAGGGTGGCGTGCTCGATGGTGCCGTGCTCAGCGCGGACGACATCAAGGCGCTTGCCGAACTTCCATCCCGCGATGTCCTGCTCGCCCAGATCGCCGGACTCCTGCAGGCCCCGCTTGCAGAATTCGTCGGCCTTCTGGACGCCGTGCCGCGAGAGTTCTCGTACGCACTGCAGGCCCTCATCGACAAGGGTGGCGCCGGCGAAGCCGGTGCTGCCGCTCCCCTGGAGGCATCCGACGACAGCAGCGAAGATGACGCTGCCGAGGAAGCCGCCGAAGAACCCGCCGAGGCAACCGCCGAGGCAACCGAAGACAACGTCGCCGACGCAGGTGACACCGAAGATTCCGCCGGCGAAGCCGACGGCGACAACACTGAGGAGGAGTAGCCATGGCTACGACTGAAGAGATTCTCGACGCAATCGGCGGCATGACCGTCCTTGAGCTGAGCGAACTGAAGAAGGCGTTCGAAGAGCGCTTCGACGTCACCGCAGCGGCCCCGGCCGCCGTGATGGCGGCCCCGGCTGGCGGCGGCGACGCCGGTGCCGGCGCAGCGGAGGAGAAGTCGGAGTTCGACGTCGTCCTCACCAGCGCTGGCGACAAGAAGATCCAGGTGATCAAGGAAGTCCGTGGCATCACCAGCCTCGGTCTGAAGGAAGCCAAGGAGCTTGTCGACAACGCCCCGAAGCCGATCCTCGAGGGTGCCTCGAAGGAAGACGCCGAGAAGGCCAAGGAGGCCCTCGAGGCCGCCGGCGGCACTGTCGAACTCCAGTAGTTCCCGGTTCCTCGGGCACACCCTTGGGTGTGCAGCCTGAACGAAACGGCGCCGGCCCTTCGGGGCCGGCGCTTTCGTTTTCCGGTGGGTGGTGCGACACCACGACCGCGTAGGGTGCGGGTCGTGAGCGACACCCCCTCCGCCCCCATCTCCCATGTCAATGTCTGGCCGGTTGGCGACGAACTCGTCGTGACCTGGCGCGGTGGCGGGCCAGCGATCAACGTCTTCGTGTCCGACGACCCGATCGACGCAGGTACCGATGTCCGAGCCCCGGATGGTTCGAACCAGGTCACGGTGCCGCGCCGCGAGCGGACGTACGTGCACCTCTTCGATCCCGAGCATGGCTTCACCGTGGTGGGGGAGCGGCTGTTGACGATGGACGGCGTGATGAACTTCCGGGATCTCGGCGGCTATCCGACCGTCGACGGGGGAGCGACCCGCTGGGGCCAGGTCTTTCGAAGCGCTCGGCTCAACGAGACCAGCGTCGCTGATCTCGAACGCATCGAACGGCTCGGCATCACCAAGGTCTTCGACCTCCGCACCCAGGCCGAGGTCGACAACGAACCGGATCGCTTGCCGGACAGCGTGGAGCACGTTCACCTGCCGATGTCATCGAGTGTCGCCGTGCAGAAGGGGCTTTTCGAGCGGATCCGCGATCGCGACATGACGAGTTTCACGAAGGCAGACATGGCCGAGGGTTATGTCCGGATGCTTGAAGGCTTCCCGGAGCACCTTGCGCAGATGGCGAATGCCGTCGCCGATGGCGAGAAGATGCTCTTTCACTGCACCGCCGGCAAGGATCGCACCGGCATCACTGCCATGTTGCTGCTCGGGCTCGCCGAGGTCGGCGACGGACACGTCCTTGACGACTACGAGATTTCGGCTCGGCATCAACCCGAGGGCCGCATTGAGCACGTCACCAAAATGCTGACCGACGAGGGCATCGATCCCGATCCGTTTGACCTCGACGCGATGCTCGGTTCCCCGCGGCCGGTGATGCGCATGACGATCGACACGCTGCGCGATCGCTGGGGTGGGGTGGACGGCTACGCCGACTTCTTGGGCCTCGACGCCGACCGCCAGGCGGCGGCGCGCACCAACCTGCGGTTCGCCCAGCCCTAACCTCACGAGTTACCGCCTCGATCGGTTTCGGTGCGTGAGGATCCTTGACCACTGGCGATTGATTCCCTACTCTGCGCGTCTGTTGCGGCCTTCGGGTCCCAATCGCAGCACCGGCAGGTTTGTTCAAATCGAACACAGTCGGTGTTGGCTTGGGTTGCCGGAGAGTTGTCGCAGCGGTGTCTGAGCACTAGCTTGAGTGACAACGTGGTCGTCGCTGCGCGTTCTTCTGCTTTTTTCGAGTGGTTTTGCGCGCTCTGACGGCCGCTTGGCGACCTTTTCCACCCAACTCCTGGGAGTCTCAGTGACCACACGCGCTGCGCAACGCGAACGGTACTCATTCGGCAATCTGGAGGAAGTCCTCGAACTTCCCGATTTGATCGCCGTCCAGCGGGAGAGCTTCCAGTGGCTCCTCGACGAGGGCCTGGCTCAGACCTTCCGCGATATCTCGCCGATCAAGGACTTCACCGAGACCCTCCAGCTGGAGCTCGAGTTCGATCCTGACGACGAGGATCTGCGTCCGCCGCCGAAGTACACGGTGGAGGAGTGCAAGGAAAAGGACATGACCTACGGCGCGCCAATCTTCGTGCGCGCTCGCTTCATGAACGCCAACACCGGCGAAATCAAGGAGCAGACGGTCTTCATGGGCGACTTCCCCATGATGACCGACAAGGGAACCTTCATCATCAATGGCACCGAGCGTGTCGTCGTGTCCCAGCTCGTCCGGTCGCCGGGCGTCATCTTCCAGCCGGGTGAGCGGTTCCGCCTGCGTAACCTCAGCAAGCACCAGCTCGTCACCGGCACCATCCACCCCTACCGCGGCGAGTGGATTGAGATGGATGTCGAGCAGAAGCCGGGCAAGGACGTCACCGCCGGCGCCCGTGTCGCTCGCAAGCGTCGCATCTCGCTGTTCACCTTGCTCCGTGCGCTCGGCTACGACGAGGAGAACGAGCCGGGCTTTCTCGATCGCTTTGTCCAGCACTTCGACTTCCTTGAGGGCCAGTGGGAAAAGGACCGTGAGGTCGCCCCGACCCAGGAAGAGGCGCTGCTTGAGATCTACAAGCGTGCGCGTCCCGGTGAGCCGCCGACCGTCGAGTCGGCCCGCGCCTATTTCCGCAACGCCTTCTTTGAGCCCCGTCGCTATGACCTCAGCCGCGTCGGCCGCTACAAGCTGAACCGCAAGCTCGGCCCTGAACTCGACTTCTTGACCGAGCAGTTCGGTCTCGATCTCGAGCGCCCCGAACAGGACCAGTCGGTGCTCGCCCAGGCGGAGATGCTGGCCGCCACTACCTACCTCCTAAACCTCGCCAAGGGCGAGCCGGGCTACCGCCTTGACGATCAGGACCATTTCGCCAACCGCCGCATCCGCAGCGTCGGTGAGCTGATCCAGAACCAGGTCCGCATCGGCCTCAGCCGGATGGAGCGGGTTGTGCGTGAGCGCATGACCACCCAGGACGTCGAGGCCATCACCCCGCAGACCCTGATCAACATCCGCCCGGTTGTGGCGGCGATCAAGGAGTTCTTCGGCACCTCGCAGCTGTCGCAGTTCATGGACCAGGTCAATCCGCTCTCGGGCCTTACCCACCGTCGTCGTCTTTCGGCGCTCGGGCCGGGTGGTCTGTCCCGTGAGCGAGCGGGCTTCGAAGTCCGCGACGTCCACTTCTCCCACTACGGCCGCATGTGCCCGATCGAGACGCCGGAAGGCCCCAACATCGGTCTGATCGGCGGTCTGGCCTCGTTTGCCCGGGTCAACCCGTTCGGTTTCATCGAGTCGCCGTACCGCGTCGTCAAGAACGGCAAGGTCACCGACGAGATCGTCTACCTCACCGCAGATGAGGAAGAGGAGTACGTCGTCGCCCAGGCCAACGCCCCGCTCGACGCCAAGGGCAAGTTCCTCAACGACCGCGTGCTCGTGCGTCGCTCGCCGCAGGCGGCGAGCCTGCAGGACCTTCGCCTCCAGTTGGAGCAGGAAGTGTTCTTCGGTGCGACCACCGAGATTTCCTCGGTGCCGCCGGAAGAAGTCCAGATGATGGACGTCTCGCCAAAGCAGATCATCTCGGTCGCCACCGCCCTGATCCCGTTCCTCGAGCACGACGACGCCAACCGTGCGCTGATGGGCGCCAACATGCAGCGCCAGGCCGTTCCCTTGCTGCGAGCGGAGGCGCCCTACATCGGCACCGGCATCGAGGGACGTTGCGCCAGCGACGCTGCCGACATGCTGCTCGCCGAGGATGACGGCACCGTCGTTGAACTCGACGGCGACCACATCGTCATCGACTACAAGAAGCTCGGCCAGAAGACCTTGCGTCTCAAGAAGTTCGATCGCTCGAACCAGGACTCCTGCATCAACCAGAAGATCCGTGTTGCCGAGGGCGACAAGATCAAGAAGGGCGAGCTTCTCGCCGACGGTCCGTCCACCGATCACGGTGAGCTGGCGCTCGGCAAGAACCTGCTCGTCGCCTTCATGCCCTGGGAGGGCTACAACTTCGAGGACGCCATCATCCTCTCCGAGCGCCTGGTGAAGGACGACGTGCTCACGTCGATCCACATCAAGGAGCACGAGATCGATGCCCGCGACACCAAGCTTGGCCCTGAGGAGATCACCCGGGACATCCCGAACCTGAGCGAGGAAATCCTCGCCGACCTCGACGAACGCGGCATCATCCGCGTCGGCGCAGAGGTCGGCCCGGGCGATGTGTTGGTCGGCAAGGTCACCCCGAAGGGCGAGACCGAGCTCACCCCCGAGGAGCGCCTGCTCCGCGCCATCTTCGGCGAGAAGGCACGCGAGGTGCGCGACACCTCGATGAAGGTCCCGCACGGCGAGGTCGGCAAGGTCATCGACGTCAAGGTGTTCGACCGCGACGACGCCCACGAGCTGCCGCCCGGCGTCAACCAACTGGTCCGGGTCTATGTCGCTCAGAAGCGCAAGATCAGCGTCGGTGACAAGCTCGCCGGTCGCCACGGCAACAAGGGCGTCATCTCCAAGATCCTCCCGATCGAGGACATGCCCTACACCGCCGATGGTCAGCCCGTCGACATCATCCTCAACCCGCTCGGCGTTCCGTCTCGTATGAACGTCGGCCAGGTGCTCGAGGCTCACCTTGGCTACGCCGCCCGGTGGGGCTGGGATATCAACGGCGAAAAGGTCGGCGATGCTCCGGTGCGCGGCACCGAGACGAAGACCCGCCCGACCACCAAGCCCTCGACCTTCATCGCCACCCCGGTGTTCGACGGTGCGAAGTGGGACGAAAAGGAACTCGCCGGCGACAAGCCGGTGATCGTCGACATCCTCGACAACCTCAACCCTGAGTCCAACGACGGTGAGACCCGCCTCATCCAGACCGACGGCAAGCAGACCTTGTTCAACGGCCGCACCGGTGAGGCCTTCGACAACCCGATCATGACCGGGTACGTCTACATCTTGAAGCTGGCGCACCTCGTCGACGACAAGATCCACGCCCGTTCGACCGGTCCGTACTCGATGATCACCCAGCAGCCGCTCGGCGGTAAGGCCCAGTTCGGCGGCCAGCGCTTTGGTGAGATGGAGGTGTGGGCCCTTGAGGCGTACGGCGCGGCGTACTTGCTGCAGGAACTGCTCACCATCAAGTCCGACGACGTGCTCGGTCGCGTGAGGGTCTACGAGGCGATCGTCAAGGGTGAGAACATCCCCGAGCCGGGCATCCCCGAGTCCTTCAAGGTGCTCATCAAGGAGATGCAGGCGCTGTGCCTCAACGTCGAGGTGCTCTCGCACGACGGTCAGGAGATCGAGATGCGCGAGCTCGACGAAGAGACGTTCCGCACGGTCGAGGAGCTGGGGATCGATCTCCAGCGGCCCGAACGTGGATCAGATGAAGAAGACGCTGCCCGTGCCGCCGCCCGCGCGGCTCGCGGCTGAGTAGGAAATCGAGAAAGAGGAAGCACTCATGCTCGACGTCAACGATTTCTCCAACCTCAAGATCGGTCTCGCCACGGCGGACTCGATCCGGATGTGGTCCAACGGCGAGGTCAAGAAGCCCGAGACCATCAACTACCGCACGCTCAAGCCCGAGAAGGACGGTCTCTTCTGCGAGAAGATCTTCGGTCCGACCAAGGACTGGGAGTGCGCGTGCGGAAAGTACAAGCGGGTTCGCTTCAAGGGGATCATCTGTGAGCGCTGCGGCGTCGAGGTGACCCGCTCGAAGGTTCGCCGTGAGCGCATGGGCCATATCGAGCTTGCGGCACCGGCCGTGCACATCTGGTACCTGCGTGGCACCCGTTCGTGGCTCGCCTACCTCCTCATGGGCACCGAGCCCAAGGAAGAGCTCAAGGCCAAGCAGCTTGAGAAGGTCATCTACTTCGCCGCCAACCTCGTCATTTCTGTCGACGAGGAGCGCCGCGACGAGGATCTCGCCTCGCTCGAGACCGAGGTCGTCGGTGAGCGTGAGGCTATCGACAAGGACATGGAGCTCGATCTCGCCCGACGCAGCGAGGAGCTCGAGTCCGAACTTGCTGAGCTTGAGAAGGATGGCGCCAAGGAGACCGAGCTGAAGGCGGCTCGCCGGCAGGCCGACAAGGACCTCGTCGAGATCCGCGAGCAGTTCGAGTTCGAAAAGGAGATCCTCGATCGGTCGTGGGACGAGTTCAAGTCCCTTCACGGCCGTCAGATCATCGAGGACGAGATGCTGTGGCGCGAGCTGCAGGATCGCTGGGGCGACTACTTCGATGGCGGCATGGGCGCCGATGCGATCGCCCGCCTCGTCGAGCATCTCGACTTCGACGATGAAGAGGCCAGGCTCCGTGAGCAGATCGAACCGCCGGAGGGCGTGAAGGGTCTGAGTGCGCAGCGCAAGCAAAAGGCGATCAAGCGCCTGAAGATCGTCGCAGCGTTCAACCGCCGCGACGACTACGGACGCCGCATCAACGATCCGCGCGCCATGATCCTCGATGTCGTTCCGGTGATCCCGCCGGAGCTTCGTCCGATGGTCCAGCTCGACGGTGGCCGCTTCGCGACCTCCGACCTCAACGACCTGTACCGCCGCGTGATTAACCGCAACAACCGCCTGAAGCGGCTGCTCGATCTCGGTGCGCCGGAGATCATCGTGAATAACGAAAAGCGCATGCTTCAGGAGGCTGTGGACGCCCTGTTCGACAACGGGCGTCGTGGTCGTCCCGTCACCGGCCCGGGAAACCGGCCGCTGAAGTCGCTGTCCGACATGCTGAAGGGCAAGCAGGGCCGCTTCCGTCAGAACCTGCTCGGCAAGCGCGTCGACTACTCGGGCCGTTCGGTCATCGTGGTTGGCCCGACCCTGAAGTTCCACCAGTGCGGTCTGCCGAAGATCATGGCGCTGGAGTTGTTCAAGCCGTTCGTCATGAAGCGTCTGGTCGACACGGAATTGGCCCAGAACATCAAGTCGGCCAAGCGCATGGTCGAGCGTCGTCGCCCGCAGGTGTGGGACGTCCTTGAGGACGTCATCAAGGAGCATCCGGTGCTGCTGAACCGTGCACCGACGCTGCACCGTCTCGGCATTCAGGCGTTCGAGCCGGTGCTGGTCGAGGGCAAGGCGATCAACCTGCACCCGCTGGTCTGCACCGCCTTTAACGCCGACTTCGACGGCGACCAGATGGCGGTCCATCTGCCCCTGTCCGCCGAGGCTCAGGCCGAGGCACGCGTGCTGATGCTCAGTGCCAACAACGTGCTCAGCCCGGCCAATGGCCGTCCGCTGGTCACGCCCACGCAGGACATGATCATCGGTGCGTACTACCTCACCGATCTTGTGGAAGATGCGAAGGGCGCCGGCCGCGTGTTCCGTGACATCGATGAACTGACGGCGGCGTACGAACTCGGCGATGTCGACATCCACGCCCCGATCCAGTACCGCGTGCCCGAGCTCATGCTGGCGCCCGCGAACGGCGAAGCCGCCCAGTACGAGACCACCACGGTCGGTCGTGCCTTCTTTAACGAGGCGCTCCCTGCGGAGTACCCCTACGTCAACGAAAAGGTTGGCAAGAAGCAGATGGGTGCGCTGGTCGACACGCTGGCCCGCGGCTACGACAAGGCCGTCGTGGCCGTCGCGCTCGACGCGATCAAGGACATGTGCTTCCGGTACGCCATGAAGTCGGGCCTCACGGTCTCGATCGACGATGTGGCAACTCCAGCGGAAAAGGGGGAGATCCTCGACCGCCATGAGAAGCAGGCCGACAAGATTGAGCAGCAGTTCCGTCGCGGCATCATCACCGATGGTGAGCGCCGCCAGATGGAGGTTGAGGTCTGGTCCGAGGCCACCGAAGAGGTGACCAACCGGATGAAGGAAGGCCTCGAGAGCCAGCAGTTCAACCCGGTCAACATGATGGTCGACTCGGGTGCTCGAGGAAACATGATGCAGGTCCGCCAGATCGCGGGCATGCGTGGCCTCGTCGCCAACCCTCGTGGTGACATGATCCCCCGTCCCATCAAGAGCAACTTCCGCGAAGGCCTGAAGATGCTTGAGTACTTCATCGCCACGCCGGGCGCTCGCAAGGGCCTCGTCGACACGGCGTTGCGTACGGCGGACTCCGGTTACCTGACTCGTCGTCTTGTCGACGTGGCGCAGGAGCTCATCATCAACGAGGAAGATCCGTTCGACCGAACCGGCCCCGTTCCCGGGATCTGGATTGACGACGTCATGCCCGACACCGCCAACAAGCGCACGCATCTGGAGTCGCGTCTGTTCGGTCGTGTCCTCGCCGACGACGTCACCCTCGCTGACGGCACCGTCTATGAGCGTGGGTTGATGATCGGCGACGACGAGCTTGAGGCGCTCCGTGATGACGAAGCGGTCAACCGAGTTCGCGTGCTCTCGCCGCTCACCGACGACTCCGCCTTCGGTATCGCTTCGGCGAGCTATGGCATGTCGCTCGCCACCGGCGGCAACATCGAGCTTGGCGAAGCGGTCGGTGTCATTGCTGCCCAGTCGATCGGTGAGCCGGGTACCCAGCTCACGATGCGAACCTTCCACACCGGCGGTGTGGCCGGCGCGCAGGACATCGCTGGCGGTCTGCCCCGCGTGGTCGAGCTGTTCGAGGCTCGTACCCCGAAGGGCAAGGCCACCCTGGCCCGCACCTCCGGTGTGGTTCGAGTGGGTGAGGACGACGGTCGAGGCCGTGAGATCCTCATCATCGCTGACGACGGCGAGGAAGACGCCTACACGATCCCGTCGGGCTCTCGTCTTGAGGTCATCGATGGCCAGGAGATTCGGGCCGGCGACGCGATCGTCGAGGGTGCTCGCGATCCCAAGGAACTGCTCGAGATCAAGGGCGTGCGTCCCACCCAGGAGTACCTCGTGAACGAGGTGCAGAAGGTGTACCGCGACCAGGGCGTGTCGATCCACGACAAGCACATCGAGCTGATCGTGCGGCAGATGACCAAGCGGATCCTGATCTCGGAGCCGGGTGACACCGACTTCTTGCCGGGGTACCAGGTCGACCGCAAGCTGTTCACCGACACCAACCGCCGTGTGGTCGAGGAAGGCGGGAAGCCCGCCGAGGGTCGCCCGATGCTCATGGGCATCACCAAGGCCAGTCTCGCTACCGAGTCGTGGCTGTCGGCGGCCTCCTTCCAGGAGACCACCCGCGTGCTCACTGAGGCTGCCATCGAGTCCAAGAGCGACTCGCTGCATGGCCTCAAGGAGAACATCATCATCGGCAAGCTGATCCCGGCCGGTACCGGCATGAACGAGTACCGCAATATCCGCACCGAGGCCCCTGACTTCGAGCCGATGGAGTACTACTCCTCGAGCGACGAAGACGAGCAGGATCTCTCCGAGTGGCTCGCTGGCCGCTCGGAGGCGGGTGCTGATGTGATCACCATGCCGAGCACGGACGCCTAGTTCGTCGGAGTGTTTGGAAGCGGCGGGACCATCGGGTCCCGCCGTTCCGCGTTTTCGCGCAGCGCGCAGGTTGAGGTTCCCTTGTTCCGCTCCTAGCCTTTACCGCTGGCCTTGACGCGCGTGCCGCGGGCACCGCTGTGTCGGCCGTCTTCGCAACTTTCGTTCACGTTCTCTCATCGAGGAAGCAGTTCCGTGCCCACCATTCAGCAGTTGGTCCGTAAGGGCCGCGAGACCAAGCGCCGTAAGGAAGCCACCCCGGCACTCAAGGGCGCCCCGCAGCGCCGTGGCGTTTGCACCCGCGTCTACACCGCCACCCCGAAGAAGCCGAACTCGGCGCTTCGCAAGGTCGCCCGTGTGCGTCTTACGTCCGGCACCGAAGTCACTGCCTACATCCCCGGTGAGGGCCACAACCTGCAGGAGCACTCGATCGTGCTCGTGCGTGGCGGCCGTGTGAAGGATCTTCCCGGTGTCCGCTACAAGATCGTCCGTGGCACGCTCGACACCTCCGGCGTGCGCGACCGTAAGCAGGCCCGCAGCCGCTATGGCGTGAAGAAGGAAGGCTGATCATGCCGCGCAAGGGCCCCGCAACCCGTCGGGAAATCGTCGGCGATCCGATCTACAAGTCGGTTCTCGTCACCCAGTTCGTCAACAAAATCCTGCAGCGCGGCAAGCGCAGCACCGCTGAGCGCATCATGTACGACGCCCTCGAACTCGTGCAGGAGAAGACGGGCGATGATCCCGTCGCTGTGTTGAAGCGTGCGGTCGACAACGTCCGCCCTCAGCTTGAGGTCCGCAGCCGCCGTGTCGGTGGCGCGACCTATCAGGTGCCCGTTGAGGTCCGTCCCCGCCGTGCCACCACCCTTGCCATCCGCTGGATGGTCGGCTTCTCTCGTGATCGTCGTGAGCGCACGATGGCCGAGCGCATGGCCAATGAGATTCTCGATGCCAGCAACGGCATCGGCGCGTCGTGCAAGCGTCGTGAAGATCTCCAGAAGATGGCGGAAGCCAACAAGGCTTTCGCCCACTACCGCTGGTAGCGCCCCGCCGGAATTCTCTGCACGAGCACTACCCTTTTCCTACGACCGGGCAATGAGCTTCAGCTGAAGCGGCCCGGTCGTGGTGTGTCCCCGCACCGACCCATTTCCACCTGAGGAAGATCCAGATCCATGGCTGAGAAGCGAACCCCCCTCGCCAAGACCCGCAACATCGGGATCATGGCGCATATTGACGCCGGTAAGACCACCACCACCGAGCGCATCCTCTACTACACCGGTCGTTCCTACAAGATCGGTGAGGTCCACGACGGTGCCGCCACGATGGACTGGATGGAGCAGGAGCAGGAGCGTGGCATCACGATCACCTCCGCTGCTACGCACTGCATCTGGGACGATCACCGCATCAACATCATCGATACCCCGGGCCACGTCGACTTCACCGTCGAGGTGGAGCGTTCGCTTCGTGTGCTCGACGGTGCGGTCGCCGTATTCGACGGTGTGGCTGGCGTGGAGCCGCAGACCGAGACGGTCTGGCGTCAGGCCGATCGCTACAACGTGCCCCGCATGTGCTTCGTCAACAAGATGGACCGCACCGGCGCCGACTTCTACTTCTGCCTGGACACCATCAAGGACCGCCTCACGACCAACGTGGCTGTGCTGCAGCTCCCGATCGGTGCTGAGAGCGACTACTCCGGCACCATCGACCTTGTCCGCATGAAGGCTCTCGTTTGGCCGATGGGCACCGACGAGAAGGATCTCGGCGCCATCTACGACATCGTCGACATCCCCGACGAGATGGCCGAAGACGTTGCGCTCTACCGCAGCGAGCTGCTTGACACCCTCGCTGACTTCGACGAGGACATCATGATGAAGGTCCTCGAGGACGAAGAGATCACCGAGGACGAAATCAAGTCGGCCATCCGTACCGGCACCCTCGAGCACGGCCTCGTTCCGGTTCTCAACGGCACCGCCTTCAAGAACAAGGGCGTTCAGCCGCTGCTCGACGCTGTCGTCGATTACCTGCCCTCGCCGCTCGACGTCCCCGCCATCACCGGTGAGGACAAGGCCGGTAACCCGGCCGAGCGCAAGGCCGACGACTCCGAGCCGTTCGCCTCGCTCGCGTTCAAGATCATGACCGATCCCCACGTCGGTCGTCTCACTTACTTCCGGGTCTACTCCGGCACGTTCCAGAAGGGCGACACGGTCCTCAACACCCGCACGTCCAATAAGGAGCGCGTCGGTCGCATCCTCGAGATGCACGCCAACGACCGTGTCGACAAGGACTCCGTGTCCACCGGAGACATTGCTGCGGGCATCGGTATCAAGAACACTCGTACCGGCGACACCCTGTGCGACCCGGCTCACCCGATCACCCTAGAGAACCTCGACTTCCCGGCCCCGGTGATCGAGGTCGCCGTCGAGCCGAAGTCCAAGGCCGATCAGGAGAAGATGGGCAAGGCGCTCCAAGCGCTGTCTGAAGAGGACCCCACTTTCCAGGTCACGACGAACGACGAAACGGCGCAGACCATCATCGCCGGCATGGGCGAGCTCCACCTCGAGGTGCTCGTCGACCGCATGAAGCGCGAGTTCAAGGTTGAGGCGACGGTCGGCAAGCCGCAGGTCGCTTACCGCGAGACCATCACCCAGGAAGTTCCCGAGTACACCTATACCCACAAGAAGCAGACCGGTGGTACCGGTCAGTTCGCGGTGATCTCGGCGACCCTCGCCCCCAACCCGGGTGGCGAGTACGAATTCGAATCCAACATCACCGGTGGTGCCATTCCGAAGGAATACATCAAGCCGGTCGATGCAGGTATCCAGGAAGCCATGAGCAACGGCGTTCTCGCCGGCTTCCCGACCGTTGACATCAAGGTCGTGCTCGAAGACGGCAAGACCCACGATGTGGACTCGTCGGAAATGGCATTCAAGATCGCTGGCAACGCTTGGTTCCGTGAGGTCGCCCGTAAGGCGAAGCCCACGCTTCTCGAGCCCGTCATGGCTGTTGAGGTCGTCACCCCCGACGATTATCTCGGCGATGTCGTCGGCGATGTGAACTCTCGTCGCGGTCAGGTGCAGGGCACCGAGCAGCGCGGCAAGAACCAGGTCGTGAACGCGCTCGTGCCGCTCTCCGAGATGTTCGGATACAGTACGGATCTGCGTTCACGCACGCAGGGGCGGGCTACGTACACGATGCAATTCGATTCGTACCAGCCCACGCCTGCAAACGTCCAGGAAGAGATCGTCGCCCGCGTCCGCGGCGAGTGATCGTCTCCTAACCCCAATTCACGAAGACAAAGACAAGGAAATACGTCATGGCCAAGGAGACGTTCGAGCGGACCAAGCCCCACGTCAACGTGGGGACGATGGGCCACATCGACCACGGCAAGACCACACTCACCGCTGCGATCACCAAGGTGCTCGCTGACAACGTGGACGGTTCGTCGTTCACCGAGTTTGAGAACATCGACAACGCTCCGGAGGAGCGCGAGCGCGGCATCACGATCAACGTGTCCCACGTGGAGTACGAGACGGAGAACCGTCACTACGCCCACGTCGACATGCCCGGTCACGCCGACTACATCAAGAACATGATCACCGGTGCGGCCCAGGTCGACGGCGCCATCCTCGTGGTGTCCGCCGCTGACGGCCCGATGCCCCAGACTCGTGAGCACGTGCTGCTTGCCCGTCAGGTCGGCGTGCCGAAGATCGTCGTTGCGCTCAACAAGGTCGACATGGTCGACGACGAGGAGCTCATTGAGCTCGTCGAGATGGAAGTGCGTGAGCTCCTCAACGAGTACGACTTCCCGGGTGACGACACCCCGGTCGTGCAGGTTTCGGCCCTCAAGGCTCTTGAGGGCGACGCTGACTTCGCCGCCAAGGTCATGGAGCTCATGGCTGAAGTCGACGAATACGTCCCGACCCCCGAGCGCGACCTCGACAAGCCCTTCCTCATGCCGATTGAGGACGTCTTCTCGATCACCGGCCGCGGCACCGTGGTGACCGGCAAGGTCGAGCAGGGCGCCATCCACACCGGCGACGAGATCGAGATCGTTGGTATCAAGGACACCTCGAAGACCACCTGCACCGGTGTTGAGATGTTCCGCAAGCTCCTCGACGAGGGTCAGGCCGGCGACAACATCGGCGCCCTGCTTCGTGGTGTCGACAAGGAAGAGGTCCAGCGTGGCCAGGTGCTCGCCGCTCCCGGCAGCATCACCCCGCACACCGAGTTCGAGGCCCAGGTGTACGTCCTCTCCAAGGAAGAGGGCGGCCGCCACAAGCCGTTC
>Ga0181588_10002329_pt1 | contig 16450 bp, 9 predicted proteins | sample 071ome_26_FD_148607 | JGI IMG/M metagenome (GOLD analysis project Ga0181588, IMG submission 148607) | Coastal salt marsh microbial communities from the Groves Creek Marsh, Skidaway Island, Georgia - 071409BT metaG (spades assembly) | ecosystem: Environmental > Aquatic > Marine > Intertidal zone...
GGCTCGTCACCGTCGGACTCTTTCGCCCTCTCGTTCTCTTCGCCGCTGGACTTTGCCGAACTGTCGTCCTCGCTGGACGTGTCGAACTTACCCTCCCTTTGATACTGCAACGCGAGTGAGAAGCACAAGACGAACATGATCAACGCGATGACGAGCAACCACCAGTACGTGGCTAACCGTTGCACCGGGGAGGAGTTGGAGAATCTGAACATCGCTCTTTGGTGGATGTTTTTCAGTTTACCTGTGATAGGCATAGACGGAAGGAAATTTGGGAGTCGTTTGATGTCGATGAAGTTCATGTCGACGAAAGCAGCGATCGACTCTTCGATGGTTTTGCCTCTCGTATTCCATTTTCGATCGTACCAGCTTCGGTGGGTTTTCTTGTGGTATCCCAAACAGAGAGGGAAGGAGGATTCGAGTGGGCCGAACGCCATTTCTTTATCGAGCCACGGCCCTAGTTCGTCGCCGTCGACGCGAACAAAGGTGATTTCACGGTGTTTGAGCGCGAGTTTGTAGGCGTTTTTCGCGAACGCTTCTAACTTAACATCGCCACCCGATTCGACCAGGAATACCGACGGGCTATCTAAATCGAGGATATTGTTGAAGACAGATTGATCGAGTTTGGCTAAAGGGGCGACGATTCTCGTGCGGACGAACGCAGACACGTTGCACGGATGTGTGTGCATCCTCGCCTCATCGTTCGCATCGTCGACGTTCGCGCCATGATTCTGCTGCTCGTTCTCATCTACTCGACACAAAACGACCTCGGTCGTAAACCCCTCGTTATTCCCACCATCCGATTTTGACGGGGAACGTCCATCGTCTTCATCCCCGGGCACTCTCGGGTGCACGGCTAACAAAATCGAATAGCTTTCTTCTTCACGTTTTATTTCCTTCCACGGAAAATGCCTCACGTGAAACGCGTCTAAAAACGAATTCGCATCTTCAACCGTCTTTGGCGCGTCGCTCTCTCCGAACCACGACTGTAAATTTTCCTTTTTCTTCGCCGCCGCGTCGAACGCTTTCTTAATCTTTGAATTCCCTCCGTTCACCATCAAATGGAAAAACATCGCGTTTGACTCGGTCGCTTTCAATTTCCCGTATTCTTGCGCCTCTCGCCAGTCTTTAAACGTCGCGACGTCTGGCGCGCTCGCGCGACGGAGATAATTCAACAGCGCCGCTTGACTCCGACTGCCCGAGTATCGTTTCGCCACGAACAGTTCTTCTTCTCCTCCTTTTCCTCCGCCTTCTTCTTCGTTCTTCTCAAACAGTAACAAAGTCGGGTATCCCGTCACCCCGTATTTCTTCTTGAACGCTTTCCTTTCCTCCGTTTCGCTCTCTTGCACCCCCAACGCGCCTTCTCGCGTCGGATATTTTTTCACGTCTCCGTTCATTTTAACCACGTCCACGACGCTTTCATCGATGCCATCCTCTTCGCGTAATATTCTCAGCGCCGAATGCAGTTCCGGTTCGAGAACTTTGCAGTGTCCGCACCACGGCGCGTACACCGATACGAGGAGTTTAAACTTAGGATTGACTGCCATTCGCTCGCGCGAGAACGCGGAGAAAATGGAGGACGGGACGAGTTCCCGGAGCTTTTGCTCTCCTTTTCCGAGGACGTTGTTTTCATCACTCGCCGCTGCCGACGCAAACGTCGCATCATAAAAAAGACCACCAGGGGGTGAAAAAAAGGAGCCGCTGCTGGAGAGCAAAAACAAAGAGAGAATGAAAAGAGCGAGCGCGGACTTTGAGGATCTCGTCGTCGTCGTCGTCGTCGTCATCTTTTAGCGCGGTGCGCGCGTTGTTTTTCTTTCCCGTTTTTCAACGACTTTTTGTGACTTGTGGGAAAAGTTTTTTACCCTGACCCCTGATTAGGGTTTAGGGTTAGGGTTTCAGTTTTCTCGACCATATAGAAAAAGCGCTCGCACCCGCACTCTTTTGCGTTTCTCTCTCCTCGAAAGAGAGAGAGAGAGAGAGAGAGAGAGTAGCAGCAGCGGCGGGCTGTCTTTTGCTCGAGTCTTTATATATATTTGCGATACATTTTTTTCAGAGCATTATTCAACGCGCGCGCGTGGAGAGTAGCACAAAGGACAGAGAGAGAGAAAACGATGATGGCAGCGCGAAGAGCTGCGATTCGGAAGAAGAAGGAGGAGGACGACGAGGACGAGAACGAGAACGAGAACGTCGCCAACGAGGAAGAAGAAGAGGAAGAGGAAAAGAAGGCACAGAAGACAAAAAAGAAGAAGAAAAAGAGCGTCTCGAAAGCGGTAGCGCTCTCGTTCGAGGACGAAGAAGAAGAAGAAGAAGAAGGAGAAGAGACGTTACCGAAGAAAAAGAAGGATTTGAAGAAGAAGAAGAAGAAGAAAAAAGGACTGGGCGCGTTAGCCGTAGCGGAAGATGGCCAAGACGAAGAGAAAGAAGAGGAGAAACGAACGTACGATGCGGAAGCGTTGAAGAAAGAACTGGAAGCGCAACGACGCGCGGCTTTGAACAGACCGAAAGAACACGCGCAAGAAGAAGCGACGACTGCGGCGGCGGCGGAGGCGAATAATCCGTTTTCGAGAGAAGCGGAAGGCGACGATGATGTCGTTCAAACGGCGGATGATGACGGCGATGAGCAACAAGCGTTACCATCGAATAAGGCGATATTGGAGGCAAAGTTACAACGACGCGCGAAACAAGCTTCCGGTGGTGGGAAGAATTACATACCGCTCGATGTAGAACAGAAAAAGAAGACAAACGCGGCGTCGCTTAAAAATACGATGTTGATGGACATCGATGACGAGGAAGAGGACGCGAACGAACAACGGCAACAACATCACGCCGGCGCGCCACCGTCGTCTTCGAGAAGAATAGCCGCAAACCAACAAAGCATTAATAAATCCACCGAAGAGCGCTCGAACCTCGCCTTGGCGAAGCTTCAAAACGCGGCGCAAAACGCAAAGAGGAAACTGGACGCGTGTTTAGAAAACGTCGAGAGATCGAATCAAGCGTCAGTGAGATCTTCAGAAACTTTGAAAAGTTACGAGAAAACGTTAGAGGAATCAAAATTGCGATACGCATTAGCGCAGGAACTCGGCGTTTACTTCCGCGCCTTGTCTGGAATGCTGGCGGAGAAACTTCCAATGATTGAAGAGTTGGAGGCGCAAATGTTGGAGACGGTGAAAACGCGAGGTAAAAAGCGGAAAGAGACTAGAGAACAATTCAAGATTGAAATTGGCGCAGAGACATGTGTCGCTTTGCATCGAAATGTCAAAGATAAAGACGAAGCAGTTTCTGAAAGCGAACTCTTGAACGCGGTAATTCGAGCAAGCGGGTGCGACGAGGTGAAAATGGACGAACTCGGCAGGGACGTAAATCTCGCGAGGAAGCGAGAGGTTGAAAAGAGATGCAAAAGCCGCTTCGAGGCGATAAAAGATGCAGAAGGCTCGTACGAGAAGGTCGTTTCTGACCAGTTCAACGTTGATGAAGAAGACAATGAAAAGAAAAAGAAATTCGTGGAACGAGTCCAAAGTATCGCAGACATTGCGAAAAATATCCTCTTCAAAGACGTGGACGAGGAGTTTGCGAGCGTGAGTAAAATTTTAGAAAAGATTTCGCAGTGGGAATCAAAAGATAAAAAGTCGCACGACGAATATTTGATTTACTTAGCGGACATTTTCGAGCTCTTTGCGAGAGTGGATTTGTTGAAATCGCGTTGGATTACGGCAGTTTTTTGTTCTTCATCGTCGTCGTCGTCGTCGTCGTCTAGTGCCGGTAATAACGACGACTTGGTTGACTTCCCTTGGCGAAACGATATCGTCGAGTACGTCTCCGCCTCTAAAAGACCGAAAGGAGAGACGGACTCGTCCGTCGTCGCGTTAACAAATCTCTCGATTGAAGTTTACTCGCGAACAATCGCGAGTCTTTTCGCGAAGTGCATCGACGATGAGAACGTTTGGGACGTTTTCGAGAAGCCGGATCGCATCCCGAAATCCATTCAGCGCGTTTGCGACGACATGTATAAGACCATACAAAGCGAGGCAGATAAGAAAGACGAGACGAAAGGAGATAAAGATTTAATCGATTTATCTCATTTGCGAGAAATGATAACCGAGGTTAAGCTTGGTATCCAGCGTCGTTTAGATGACGCCGTATTGAGTGGCGAATACCCGTTTTGGAACGAGGAGAAATACGCCGCGCTCGATGCTCCCTCCGATCGAAAAACAATCTCCAACGCGTTTAAAGCCTGGAAAGAGAAGGAAGAATCTTCGCTCGAATTCGTCGCGAAAACGCTCGAATTCGTCGAGATAGATAAATAAATGCAGATGTATAATTTAGAGCTTGTTAATAAAACATAGTTAATTAGTCTTAATGCCCGGCTTGAATCATCGTCCCATTTTGTCCCTGCCTTTGGCGAAGGGGTTCGTCGTCCCCACGGCCACCTCGTTCCCTTCTAAACTCAACGCTACGCTAATCAAAATCACGCACAAAGAAATCAGCACTCCCATGCAAATTTGCATGAACTTTCCTCCGGTTTGCAAAACGATCCATCTGTAACTTTGTCTCGACAAGCACGGCAACACCTCTCTCTCCGCGTAACTCTTCGACGGATCTCTCATCGGCGCCTGACTATACATCGCCCCGCTCCCTAAGCAAATGAACAAACTCAGAATCCCCGTCGGTGAGCTGTGCTGGTCCCATATGAACGTGTTTACTAAAATCGTTGCCACTTTACACATGTTCCCAACAATCGCGAACGACGTCGCGCTAATCATGTCCCGCAAATGAAACGACAGAAATGACATCCCCAACCCGGCGACGCAACTCAACAAAATAAAAAACACCGCCCCTAACGTCCACTCCGTGTTCTCTAACACCTGCTTTTCTCCTAACAACACAAACATCATCAACAAAAACGGAACAGATAAGATGTTCTGGTAATACGTTTGCCCCCACGTCGTCATCGCAATCGACGAGACTAAATGTTTCACGTATATAATCTCAAAAATAGACACCACGTACCACACGACGATCCACAAATACGCTTGCACACTAAAGTTCGAATCGATGTTCACGTACAGCAACACCCCCATCGCGATCCCGATCAAACTCCCGAAACTCTTCGCCGACGGCAAATCCCTGCCCAAAAATAAGTAATCCAAAACCGCTAAAATCAAAGGCGTCGTCGACCGTAAACATATGAACGTATCCACCGGCGCCAGCTGTATGCTCTTCATGTTCGCGAACAGCGTCGTCACAAACGTAAACACCACGATCAAAAATCCTTTCGCTTTCTCCATCTCCAACCTGTCCGCGACCAACACCCGCATTTCCGCTAACACTCTCACCGCCACTCCAGACGCTAACAGCTGACAAAACAGTAAAAAACACGGCGCCGGAACGTACGCCAAGGTGATTTTATTGATAATCAGCAACTGCGAGTTGCACAAAGAATACCCGACGATTGCAGAGACGAGTTGCACGTACGTCGGTGGCCTTTTGCTCACCGGAGACGACGGCACGCCTCCCATGTTCTGAGAAGAAGAAGATGACGAGGATTGTTTGTGATGTTGATGATACTCTGGCATTAATCCACCGCCACCACCAGTATTACTATTACTCGTATTCTCCCCGACGACGACGTTATCTCTCACCTCGCTCAGCTTCACGTATTTGCGCTGAGGATGATTTGAATGCTCGGTCTCGTTGCCGCCATCGCCGGTGGTCGTCGCCGCTAAATCGTTCAGACCGACCGAACTGCGAGTGTTCTCCGTGAACGCCGACCGCAACGCCGTGAACATGATGCGAGATCGTCTATTCTCTCGTCGTTCGCAAAAGTTTTTGTCTCGTATTGTTTTGATTTTGGGGAAAAAGCGAAAAGTTCACACAACAAACATAAGAAAAAAAAGAAAATGATTCGCGCGCAACTGTCGCAACGAGACGATTTCTCGGCGAAGATTATCGCGATAAATCCCTCTAAAACGTTGCTCAGAGACGTGGAGAAGACGCTGAAAAGCGTCAACACGAAACCGTCTCGCGCGTTCACGGGATGGATGAAACGCGAGAAGAGGAAATTTGACGCGACGGACGACACGTTGAGATTTTTGGAGCGATGCGAATTTATCTGCGAGAGGTCGTCGTCCTCGTCCTCGTCGTCGTCCTCGTCGTTGCCGAAGCTGAACGAAGCGAAAGCGAAAGAACTGTTCGGAGATGTCGAGTTTTCGTTCAAAGTTTTGCTCGTTCCGGGTTTGTGGGGCCACCATTACCCCGGGTATTACGTCACGGTGAGAGACGCGTTTCGGAAGATTGGTGTCGAGTGTGAGATATCGAGAGTGGATTCGGAAGGTTCGGTGAAGGAGAACGCGCGAACTGTCGCGGAGGAGATCGAGGAGATGAGTAGTAGTAGCAGTAGTAGCAGTAATGGTAGTACTAAAGTTTTAGCGATGGGCCATTCGAAAGGTGGATTGGATATCGCGGCGGCGCTCTCGCTCTACGAGAAGCGCTTAGAAGAGAAACTGGCGGGATTCGTGTGCGTTCAATCGCCGTACGGAGGATCTCCGATAGCGGAAGACTTGTTGAGCAACAAGTACGTGCGATTGGGCGTGCATCTCGCGCTCGAAGCGGCGTTTGGGCAAAAGAGAAATTCAGAAGCCATTCAAAAGATGGTGAAACCGGTGGAGGATTTAACGTATCGAGCGCGAATACGATTTCTTCGGAAACATCCGTTGCCGGAACAATTCAGAGACAAAACGGTATGCTTCCACTCGAAAACGACCAGCAAAGATTCCGCGATGACCAACATCGCTTTGTACAGCATATCTCAATACAACGAGGACGGAGACGGTTTAGTCTGTCGCTCCGATGCTGAAATCCCGCACACGAGAGTGGTTCGCTACGAAGACGAGTTCGACCACGTCGATCCGGCGTTTCCAACCTCCTTTTCCGACGCTCTCGTCCGCGACCATCGCGAGTTTTACGCGCGAGAAAACGCGCGCAGAATCAAAACCGGAAACCAAATGCTCTTACCCACCCCATTGGGCGTAAAAGGCGCCGAGCTGACGTCTCAAGTTTTAGCCGTTCCCGGGAGAGTGAAGCACGACGCCGCTTCCGTTCATCTGGCTTTGGCCCACTTAGCTTTGAGTTAAGAAGTAGTAGTACCAGTGATAGTATGGTAGTAATAATTAGCGTAAAATCAGTAGTTAGCAGCAGCAGCAGCGGTAACAACACCACGGAATTTCAGACGTTGTTTCGATGATAATATGTTTAAAAAACATAAATTCTTCTTTTCAACTTTCCTTCGCAACAAAAAGAAACATTCCCCACAAAAGAAGACGAAGAAAACAAAAAAAATGTCGAGCGAATTGGTCACGGAGCTTCTCAACCGGAAGAACCAACTGGAACTCTCGTTGCAACAAACGGAAAAGCAACTCTACGACTTGGAAACGGCGTACCTTTCCAACGAACACGGCGCGACGAACGGGTCCATCTTGAAAGGGTTCGAAGTCGCGTTATCTCAAAACAAAACGCACGCGCAAGTCGCCGGTGGCGGTGGAGGGAACGAAGGAGGCGGAGGAGGGACGAAGAAAAAAACCGGATCGGCTGCGCATAAAAACACGAAACCAGAGGAGCGATTGTTCTCGCTGTCGTCGAAGACGAGTCCGGTGCAAGCGGAGGTGGCGAAGGAGAACGAGGCGGTCAGGTTGGCGACGACCGCGAGCGGGAGGATGACGAAGAGTTATCGGAAATAATATGTGTGTATGTGTAATAGAATTGTTTTCGGGAGAGATGCGATTCGAAGAAGAAAGAGAGGAAAGGTGATGTTTATAGTCAAATGCGATTTTAGAGAGAGTACCAATAGTAGCAGTAGACTTTTTGTGTAAACGTAAAATAAACCGCGCGCGTGGTGATGCGTGTGCTCGTGTATATTATCATTATTATGATCATTTTGTATCTCTCTCTCTCTTCTATAATGTTACAATTCTCGCGATGAAAATGCTACGTGTGTATATACGCGACCCCCGGGCGAAACATCAATCACATAATTTTCGCCCCGTCCGCGCCGAAAATCTCCGTCCTAATCTCCGGCATGAGCGCCTCGAAAGTATTCCTCACTCTCGCGTCTAACGTGTTATCGCAGGTCGTCTTCCCGTTGCTCGAAATAACCAAAACCCCTCCGACGCAACTCTTCCCTTCCTTTGATATCTCCGGCGCCGGCGGTAAACTCTCTCCAGAATCCAACGTCGGTTGTAACCCGGGCACTCGTTGGGACGCTAACGCAATCGCTTCTTTGCACACGCTTTCGTCTTGTTTGCGACACCGGACGATGCACTTCGAGTCTTGCAACTTCTTCGCGCCTTGCGCGATTAAACCCGCCATGAGTTGCTTGTATTGAGGCGATTTCGCAACCTCCCCGAGTTTCATTCTCGACTGATTCAACAACTCTTCCATCATTTGATCCCTGGCGATCAAAACTTTAATCCTCGCCGCGTTCCCAGTCGTCGACCGTTCGATTTTCTTTTTCACCGAAACCAAGGCTTCTTTTCTCTCGTACTCTCTTTTGATCTTTTGCTTCTCGAGTTCCACCATTTGAAGTTTTTCGATGTTGAACTCCTCCTCTGCGGCGACGCGGATTTCGTTCGCTTTCTCTTCCGCCTCTTGCTTTATAAACTCAACCATCTGGTTGATTTGCTTCTGGACCTCCGTGTCGTCCATTTTTATATATCTTCTATGTATTTATACTCTCCGCGGCAACGAGGGGTTCGTATTTGTGCTATACGTATCTTGTTTATATTATTAAACTTCTTCTGCGCGTGTTCGCGTCTCTCTCTTTTCAGGATCTATCCAAAAGAAAAAACTTGAGTGTGATGTGTTTTTTGACGAAAAGTCAAAAATGAAAAATTGAAAAATTAAGCGTGTGACCTTATTACGTTATATGCTCTCTAAATTTGCGTTTTAATTACACGTGCCTGTAACGATAAAACTCTCTCTCTCTCTCTCTCTCTCTCTCTCTTCTTTCTTCTTTTTACCAGACTTGGTCGCCGAAATACTTCAACGCCGGGACGCCGCGAATCTCCAGATCGAACATCGGCGCCTCGATGCGCTTTAAAGTTTTGAGACCCGCGTCGGTGTCTAACATTTCCATCGCTTTTCGCTGGTCTTTTTCTTTCATTCGGACGAAAGAGACGGCTCTTTTGGAGGCCAAGGCTAAGCGTTCGCTCGAGGAGATTAACGCTTGGACGTCTTCTGCGTTTTCGTCGTCGCCGTCTTTGCTTTTCGTTTTTACTTTTTCCGCGGCGGCGTTGCAGGCGTCCGCGGCGTCTTGGAAATCGGCGACGTCGACGTTTAAGATTTGGTTGACGACGATTTTCGTGCACGGCACGGTTTCGTCTCTCAAAGATTTCAATAATCGTCCGCTTTCACTGATGCCTAAAACGGTCGGAATAGTCGCGATGATAAACTCCGTCGTGTCTTTATTCCGGAACAAATCTTTCACCTCTTGTAAGCGCTTCTTCAAATTTTCCAATTTTTCCACGGCGGCGTCTTGATTTTGGTTCTCCTGACCGAACAAACCTTTCACTAAATCACCCGCGCTGGTTAACTTCTGTCTCAATCGAACAATCTTTCCGATCGATTTATCTAAAAACTCCGGCAACGATAATAATCTCAGCGTGTGCCCGGTTGGCGCCGTGTCGAACACGATTCTCGTAAACTTGGCGTACTTCTCATCCTTGGTAAACTGCACAACCTTCGCGATGGCAATCGCTTCGTCCAACCCGGGAGGAGGCGTATCCAACAGCTCCCCTAACTTCAAATCCTGCAGCGAATCCGAAATGCCGCTCAAACCAACGCTCCCCATAAAATCGCTCGCGCCTTTGGTAAAATCCGCGCTCTTCGAAAACTCCGAAAACTCATTCTTCGCTTGCGTCGTGTCGATTTCCATCGCCCAAAGCATACCATCCGTACCTTCCACCGCTACGGGGACCCCAGACGAGACGTCTTGCGCCAACGAATCGCTCAGAGAATGCGCCGGGTCCGTCGAGACGATCAGCGTCGGATGTTGCCCACTCGTCGCAAACTTCACCGCCAGAGAGGCGGATAAAGACGTCTTCCCGACGCCTCCTTTCCCGCCAACGAGGTAATACTTCCGAGTTCGCGTCGACGACATTTCCTCAAAAATACCGATGTCATCCGAAGACGCAAACGCAGTCGCACCGCGACGCCTTCTCCCGTTCGTATCACTACTCTCGTTCTTTCTAAAAGCTATTCTTTCTAAAACCATCATTGTCTTCGCGCCTTCTCCGTTTCTATTATTATTATTAGTAGTAGTAGTAGTCGTCATCCTCATCATCATCATCGTCATCGTTCTTCTTCTTCTTCTCCCGTCGTCTTGGTTTTTGTTCGTTTTTACGCCCAAAGACGACGAAAAAAACGCGTTCGATGAATGCCGATGATGACACCTCTGCGCGAACATGTGTTTTTTGTGTCGTTGTTATTATTATTCGGTTTGCCCCCTGTTGTAGTTCGTGTGTGAACTGTATGTTATAAAAGTACGTATTAGTTATTTTAAAGCACAAATCTGACGACTTTTTGGTGCGAGAGTGAAAAAAAAAATCTCAAGGGTGCCTTCCTTCCGACCAAAAAACAACAAAAAAACAGAAAAAAAGAAGCACACAACAACCCCCCTTAAAAAATTCATAATTCTCTTCCAAATTTATCTCTCTTCTCTCGTTAAAAAACGCGCGCGCAAGGTGTATTTTCTTTAACGCGAATAAAAAAAGCGCGAAGAGAGAACGGAATCGCGCTCGAATAGAAACGCACTCATCGTCGAGATAGAAAAACAACAACGCTTTGTGTTGATTTTGGTGTGGTTCTTTTTTATCGAGAGGGAGAGTTCGTTCGCGCGCGAAAGAAATCTCGAAGGAAAAATATATTCCAAGCTGGCACGCTGGAGGGGCGCTTTTTTGTTATAAACAAATACATTTTTTATACACGCACACGAGAAAGAAAGCGTGACCTTTGCGACCGTTTAGTTTTTTATAGACCGAGAGAGAGAGATTGAGAGAGAGAGAAAGAGTCAGGAGGACAACGACAGATATAAAGCAAAGATGGGGAAGAAAGAGGTGCGCTTTTTTAGCGTTTTCTGTTCGCGCGGAGACGTACCAAAACGGCGATGTTTCGCAAAGTTTTTTTATTCATTAACCTCGTCCTTTGTCGTTGTTTGTCCCCCGGGGGGGTCGTTTTATTTTTTCTCTCTCTCTCTCTTATTTGAACGCCTTCATCGAGAGAGAGAGAGAGAATCGGAAAGCGAAACACGACTTTCTTTCCTCCTCTTCCGAGCGCGCTCTTTTTCTTCGCCGGTCGCTTCTGTTGTCTTTCCGCGAATTCCGCGCCGAAACTCACCACCAGTGGATATACCCCATACGGTTTATCCTCCCATTATTTAATTTCTCTCTCTCTCTTTTTTCTTTTTTTGTTGACTCACTTTATCTCCTTTTCTCTCTCTTTTATTAAAAACAACGACAACAAAACAACGACTGACAGAAGCAAACGAGACTGAAACGAGAGGATAAAGCGCAGTCGGAGTCGCGAGACTCGAAAGAAGGCTCGATGTCGCCGATTGACTTGTCCAAGTTTACGGACGAAGAGTACGTCGCTCCGCAACACCATCAAGGAGGAGATTTATATCACGTTCACGTTCATCGTCACGGCGAACAACAAGAACAACAGACTTCGGACGACGCGATGGATTGGTTGGATCAGGCGACGAATACGACGCACTATTTCGCGGACCCGCTGGATACGTTTATGCAGAATTTTCAAAACGCCAACGCGAGCGGTGGAGGGAGCTCCGAAGATGCAGATTACGGGGGCATGCAAGCGCACGAGACGCACTTTTCCTTAGATTCGAGAATATTTGAGAACGATTCCCAGCCTGGGACGAGCGGGGTACACGTGGACGCGTTTAACTCGAAGACGACTACTTCGACGAAGAAGCCGAGTTCGTTATCGCCCAAGAGTAAATCGTCGAACAAGAGCAGCAGTAGTAACAACAACAATGACAACAACACGAGCAACAACACGAGCAACAACACATCGGTCCAAAGAAGCACTTCGTTTACGAAACCGAGAAAGACGAGTTCCTTTAAGAAATCGAATTTGAGCGGAGTAAAGAAAGCGAGTTCTCAAGTCGATCTGACGAAGGCGTTTAGCGATTTGGAGCAAGGCATGATGCATTTGAACTCCGAGCAAATCCAGCCAGGCGTGATGCGTCGCATCCCCTCGGAGATTCGCATGCAACAACTCGCACGGTACCGCGAGAAGAGAGCGAGACGTAGATTAGGACACAAAAAGATTCGATACGAGTGCCGAAAGACGCTCGCGGATAACCGTCCGAGGTATAAAGGTCGATTTGCTAAGATTATACCGACCGTGGCTTCGGAAGGGAACTTATCGACAATGTCCGCGCCAGAGCCTGGCGAGGGCGTGGCAGCCATGAACGACGTTTTAGATTCCATGGAAGCGAAAAGTAAGAAAGCCCCTCGAGATGAGAGCGCCGCTTCAACTAAATCCGAACAACAGACGAAGAAAGAAAACATGATCAAGAACGCGAACGAAAAGGCTGCGATGGCGACGAGAAAGACGAGAGCCGAAACCGCCGCCGCGGCAGCGGTCGCAGCAGCGACGAAGAAGACCCGGGCGAACTCAAATTCCAAAGGTTCCGAGGAAACTAACGATAGTGAAACCGCCGAAAGCGACTTGTTCTCCATCGAGGTACCAAAAAGAACGCGAGCTATGCGAAGACTACAATCAAACGCGAGAGGTTTGCGAGTTTCGCAATCCGAAGTTTCTCTCGTCAAACTGGTTGAATCCTAAACGAGATTACGAGAAATGCAAGTATAGACACATACGCAGACAAGTGTATAGTGCTCGTTGATAGAAAGAGAAGAGGGAGAGAGAGAGAAGAGAGAGAAGAAGAAACTAGATGCGATACTAGTATTAACATTCCCACTAGATAGAAAAGGAGACGGACGCAGATTGTTGTATCATATAAGAGAGGAAAAAAACTGCGAGCGAAGGAGAGTTAGTCAACATTGTTTTTATCTGTACAAATATTAATTTCACAACATGATCATAACTTAATTGAAGATTCAAAAGTGTACGCGCATCAGACGCCGATGAAGTTGCACTATGTCGCAGATTTTGCCGGAGAGGCGCCGCCTCTCCGTACTTAAAACTCCCAAAAAGAAGGTGAGATACTTACTTGTACGAACGTTCGGCTGTGTGATGAGCAACGAAAGTAAAAATATGATGATGATGATATAAAAAGAACAGTGATAGAAAGTGCGTTCTATATATGGAGTGGCACACGTATTATGTAGTGGCTCACGTTTACGTTTCCCTCTCGTTAGTTCATCTCTTTTCGCTTCTTTTTGTTTTTCGAAGCAGTAGTGTGGTGTACGCCGCGTGTAGTTACGTTACGCCGGGCCACTGCTGCTTCCCGGAGGCGAAGTGAATGTGCCTTCATAATATTGTTGTTGCTGTTTCTGCTCTGTATAACCGCTCATTTGATATTGTTGCTGTTGTTGCTGCTGCTGCAGCGCATGAATGTATTCCTGAGATGCGTAAGGGTGCTGTTGTTGAGGATAAAACGTCGGCGCTGGCGTGTATTGCGAGAACATCGGCCCTGAATGAGATGTTCTTGGGGAGTAATATTCATCCGCCGCATACTCGTACTCTTCATAGTTCGCAAAGTGACTACCGGTACCAACACCAACAACATCACCTTTTCTACCATCTGACTTGGAAGGACTTCTCGATTTAGGTCGCAAACGTGTTATATCTTCGTCGTGCGGTAACAAGTGCGCGGGACGACTCACTCTCTGAGGACTACTCTGCGGACTCAAGCCGCTCCTATGATGATACGTGTACGTTTGACGCTCTCTTTGCATGTGTCGTTGCTGATACTGTGGTATTGTAGACGACTGTGGCGATTGATACTGATTGTATCGCTGCTGCTGCTGCTGCTGCTGTTCTTGTTCTTGTTGTATCATTATTGCTCGGTTCGTCCGTCTTTGATATTTCGCCTCAAATTTCCCACTCCACCTCGTTCCCTCAAAAGCTTTCCTGTACGTGACTGGATTATGCGTCGTTCTATACACGTTTTCACTCACTGTAACCCAGCCAGGGCGAAGTTGTTGACTATCTCCGAACAAGTTCAAACGTCTCAACCCTTGGACGAAGCGTTCCGCGATGGCATATATCTGATCTGGTTTTTGATTTGATGAGAGAGGGGGTGAAATGATTACGTCCGCGTCCACGTTCGCATGAATTAAAGCCGCTTCTTTGCGAGTGACTTTTGCTTTTGCCGCAATCATGCAGTGTTCTTTATGCAAAGCGAAAGGGAATTCTTCCTCTTTTATTCCTCCTCCATCTTCTGAAAGCGTCGACAAATGAGAGACCGTGGATGCGATGGAAGTAGACGTCCTCGATCGAAACGAAGAGGTAGAGGAATAAGAAGAAGTCGAGGACGGAGTTGTGGGGGTACTCGGAGATGATGCAGATGACGCTGAAGGAGAGGAAGACGCATGTGGAGGAGTTCCTACCGCTCCGACGCTCGCAGAAGCAACACTTTTCCTCGAAGCTGACGATGAAGCGGGAGACGAAGGCGACGCCGGAGACGATTCGATCCTATCCGATCCTGTCTTGACCCAGACAATCTCCTCCGCGCACCGGCGAAATTTCCACGCTTTTATGATCTTGAGCGCGTTGTCGTGCATCTTTCCGTCTCCTTTCCCAATCCACAAAAATACGAACGCCTTCTCCGAAGTTACCGCGTTTAAATCCAGCCTCGCCACATCGCGCCAACTCAATTTCGACCAATCGGGATTAATGACCACTACATCGAATGTCCCTAAATTCTCGCTTGTCAGCTCGTACGTCTTTGCACTCTCAATTCTCACGCTCAGCGGCACGTGCGCATGCGCATTAATCAATTCACTCTTTAAATCTACCAGTTTTTGCAAAGCAGGTGTCGGTATGCCTTGCGGATCGATGATAAAATTTTGAGGTCGTTCTCCCGTGACTACGTAATGGGAAGAGTAATCCAACGACCAGTGTTGATTGGGAGGTTTCGGCGTGTTTGGTGGCGTTTGCATGTGCTGCGCTGGTTCAACACCGCGATGCTCCCTTCTTCTCTCTCCTCCTCCTCTTCCTTGATATTGGTACTGGTGATGATACAAGTGATCCATCATCATCATCATCGATTGAGAAGAAGAAGACGTGGGCGAAGCAGACAGATGCATATCGCCGAAAGACGCCGACATGGCCGCAGCAGCAGCAGCCATCGACGCCGCGTAGTGATGTGCGTTTTCATGATGCTGTGTCATTGTCAACGTCGCCGGTAAAGAAGCGGGTAAAGGCGGAGGAGGAGGTAAAGGCGGAGGAGGAGGCGACGGCGGCATCGGCGGCGGAGGAGGTAAAGGCGGAGGAGGAGGTACGTACGTTTTTATCTTCGTATCCTCCTCCGTTTCTTTTTTTTCTTCCTCTTCTTCCTCTTCTCTCGGCGACGGCGGCGGCGTCGCTGGAACATCGTCCGACGACGAAACAGACGCGCTGCTACTTCCGCTCGAAGAAAGATGTTGTCCTCGTCCTCCTGGATCTTTGCTCGCGCGATGATGTTCGCGCGGTCGCGGAATGACCTTCTTCGTAGGAGTTGTCGTCGTTCTTTCGCCTTCTTTTCTTCCTCTGGGCGTCGGTATCGTCTTCTTCATCGTCCCAAAATCTTCCGTTCGCTGATATTGTTTTTCCTCCTCCTCCTCCTCCTCCTCTTCTTCTTCTTCCTCTACTTCTTCCTCTTTTTCTGCTGAATCGCCGATATCGATAGCGGCGTCGACGGATGATCCGTCCATCTCTCCTCCTTCGGATCTTTTATTGAGCGCCGCGCGCAAGAGAGAGAAGAGTAAAAAAGAGAAACAGCGGAGAGTCTCTTTCTGTGCGTCGCGTGCTTTCCTTTGCGCGCGTATTTTTTGAAGAAGAGGAGAAATTTCTCTCTTCTCTCGGAAAAGACAACTCGAGAAAAAGTGGAACAAAAAAATGAAGAGAGCTTCGTTTGGTTTTGTGCGCACGCGCGCACGATTCGACGACTCTCCCTCCCTCTCTCTCTCTCTATTTCACGCAAACGTGCACACGCGCGCGCGCGCGAGAAAGGATGTGGACTATGTGCTCTTATTTTAAAACGCTATACAATTACAAAAAACACAGACACATATATATATCTTCTACCATTTTTTTCCCTATATGAGTTTTACTTCTGGGGGTTACTTGTGTTTGAACCCATCGAAATCTTTGTTCCTCTCCTGCCTATCTCGCACCAACGCGTCGACTTCTTTTTGTAAACTTTGCTCTTTTTGGACCAACCACTCGGCGGTGAACGCGCCGGCGACGGCGAAACCGGCGTGGATTTGAGGTT
>Ga0181588_10002332_pt1 | contig 16443 bp, 8 predicted proteins | sample 071ome_26_FD_148607 | JGI IMG/M metagenome (GOLD analysis project Ga0181588, IMG submission 148607) | Coastal salt marsh microbial communities from the Groves Creek Marsh, Skidaway Island, Georgia - 071409BT metaG (spades assembly) | ecosystem: Environmental > Aquatic > Marine > Intertidal zone...
TTTAAAATTCTCAAATGCATCCATCCTCCTCTTCACACGTCGTCGTCGTCCGCGTCTTCGGTCGTCGCTCGTCGCGCGATCGGCGACGATGCGCGCACATTCCGGCGACGGCACCGCCGCGAACGGCGCCGCCTTCGGCGCGCTCGACGTGCTGGTCCTGAACGCCCGAGGAATCAAATCCTCATCCGCCCTGCGCATCCTTCGGCTCCTTTGCGTCGTCGAGTGCGCCGGCGTGCGGTTTAAAACCCGGTCGCGACGCTCGAGAAACGGACCGGATTGGAACGCGTCGGGTACGCTCGCGTTCCGCGCGCCATTGGAGGACGAATCGGCGACGGAGGTCCGGGTGAGCGTGTGGGATAAGCGAGGAAGCGGGCACAAGTTGATGGGGAGCGCGCGCGTGGCGCTGACGGATTGCGAAGTGGAAGAAACGACGACGACGACGACGGGCGGGATGCGGGAGATGACGCTGGAATTACGAGGGGGGAAGTTTGAGGGTGGGACCGTTCGGTTGAACGCGCGGTATCGGCGGGGGGAGAAGGAGGCGCGGGACTCATTCGCCGCGAACGTAGCGGATGTCGAACCGGGCGAGGCGGTTGAGGCCACGGGCGGAACCGACTTGGACGAGAGCTTGGAGAGCGATTTTAGCGGGATGATTTCGGTGGATACGTCGATGACGCCGATGCGAGGGTTAGGTGATGGGGATGGGGATGAGGATGATGAAGACGACGACGCGCGGGGCTTTGATGGGAGCGAGGATGAGGATGACGAATGGAGAGCGGCGCTGAAACCGTCGCGCGGTCGACCGGAAACCATTCCTGAACAACCGACGTCGCCGACGTCGTCAGAGAAGGAAAAGGGAAAACCGATGACGACGCGGGTGCACGATAATCAGATGTTCGATGCGTGGGCGAACGATTCGGCGGAGGATACGGTGGAGGTGACGCCGCCGCCGATGCCGGCGCAGTCAAAGTTGAACGACGCGCTCGAGTCGCCGACGAGCGCGTCGCGTTCGGCGGCGCTCAGAGAGCTTCACACGGTTCGACACGTCAAGACGCCGCCGAGACAACCCGCGGCTGAGGCGGTGCCAGAGTCGCCAAAGCGACCCGCGAGCGTGCCTGCCAAGACCACGTCGCCGGGACGCGCGAAGAAGATTGAGAGTGAGGACGATCTCGTCGCCGCGCTCTTGTCGCCCGGAAGACGCGGCGGCGCTCGCGTTACCTTTGATGAGCGACTCAATCGCACCGTTCCTCCGCCGCGGAGATCCCCAGTCGCGCCCGCGTCGGCGAATTCGTACCCGAAGAGTGCGGTGACCAAGATGATGTCTCCGAATAATCTTCAAAGCGTCAACTCGTCGGCGCTCTTTGCGAAGAAGCTCTTTGTCGAACAGTCGAAATTCGCGGCGCCCGCCGCGCCGACGAGGGCGGACATCGACGAGGCTCGACGCCTCGCAACCATGTTTGAGCGCGCCGATGCCGTGTTCGCGTCTTGGTCGTGGTAGTCAATGATTAGTTAGAATAGCAATTTCATGGTTTCTTCTAGGATTTCTTCTAATAATTCCGTCTAAAGATGTCGTTTGCGAAAACGTTCATCCGAGCGCCGGCGCGACCCTCCCTACGTACCGTGCGCCTTGACGATTTGCACGACGTCTTCATCCTCCAACACGTGTTCTCTGCCGACCCGTTGCGGTCTGTGCTTCACGCTCGTGCCCCACACCAAGGCGTGCTTAAAGGTACGAATGATTGTCTTGTGAAGCTTGTTGCAAAAGTCTTCGACGCTGCACGCCCGCTTGTGCAAAATGACGGGTTCGTCAAAGTTGGGTTGCACACCGCGCGGCATCGTATACACGCGTACCAAATCGAGCGATTCCCAAACCTTTTCCAAAAGACCATCCAAGTTCCACTCTTTTTCGGACGACGTCATGACGTAGTTGGGCATATCTTCCATCAACTGTACCTCTTCGAGCGAGACAGAGTCCATCTTGTTCACCGCGTACACCGCCGGCGTGTAAATTCGGTTCCCTTCAATGACATCAATCAAATCCTCATCCGTGCAATCGGCATGGAGTTTAACATCGGCGTTATGAATCTTATACTCGGCACAAATCGCCTTGACGGTTTCTTCGTCCAAGTACGTCGTCTCACCATTCGGATTGGGCGTAAACGCGATGCCGCCCTTTTCCTTTCTGTTAAAGGTGATCGCCGGCGGCGTTTTATTCAATCGAATCCCCACTCCTTCCAATTCGTGTTCGATGAGCTTGCGATGCGTAAAGGGTTTCACCGCATCGAGCACGATGACAATCACGTCGCACGTTCGCGCCGTGGAGATCACCTGACGACCTCGACCTTTGTTATCCTTGGCGCCTTCGATGATACCGGGCAAATCGAGCAGCTGAATCCTCGCCCCGCGGTAACGAATCACCCCCGGCACGCACGTCAACGTCGTAAACTCGTACGCCGCCGCCTCAGAAAACGTCCCCGTGAGTTTCGTCAACAGCGTAGACTTGCCCACGGACGGAAAACCGACGAGACCGACGCGACAATCACCAACCTTCGTGACGTCGAAGCCCTCGCCTTTGGGGCCACCCTTACCCGAAGGTTCCATGAGTTCCCGTCGGAGTTTCGCCAGTTTCGACCGAAGCGACCCGAGGTGCGTCGCCGTCGCCTTGTTCTTTTGCGTTCGGCTGATTTCCAGCTCGAGCGTCGCGATCTTGTCCATCACGCTGTCCGACATGATTGGCGCTCCTCTTCACTCTCTCTGTGTGCGACTGATGATGATGATCTCACGAAACGACCAACCGACCGAGCGTCGGTTTTTTCACGCGCCGTCGCGTCGCGCGAGCGTCCCCGCGAACGTGTGCGTGCGCGTGCGATTTACTGAACCCGCAAAGTCGCGTCGCGTGTCGTCGGACGACTCTACGACGCGCGTGAAAGTGCCGCCGAGGTGAGCCAAAGGTGCGCCGCCAGTTGCGTGTCTTATATGGGTAAACAGTATGTTCTATGAAAAGAAAAGTACAAGATGCAGGGAACGACGCCGAACGCGCGTCACATCGACGCATGGCGTCGACGGAGTGCGAAGCGTGCGTCGAGGAAGAGTGCGAGCGGTTCGCGCGCGTCGACGCGTGGTTGTCGACGTGCGATGAAACGAGTCTGCGGGCGACGCTGGACGCAGTCAGAGACGATGAGGAGTACATCGTGTGCGTCGGACGCAAGGCGGACGTATTGATGAAGCGCATGGCCTGCGGTGATCCGGATGACGTCGTGTCAGAACTCGCGTCGGAGATTTTTGAAACGTGTTGCGCGCGCGCCCCGCGTGGGGTGCGGTTTCCGAGCGCTGGGGAGACGCAACATGGACGGTTTGCGCGGTGCGCGACTGGTTCGTTGGCGCGTCCGTTGGAGTTGCGGTTGCGATTGCCGCGAGAGGAGGTCGGGGAGACGACCAAGGCGATATCGGGGATGGTTTGGCACTCGTCGTTGTGTTTGGGGCGGTGGTTGAGTCGGCGGGAGACGATGGATTGGATGCGGGAGTTTCGGGAAGGACGCGGCGGCGGCGGACGGTGCCTGGAAATCGGCGGCGGGTTGATGGTGGCCGGAATGACGTTCGCGGCGCAGTGCGGGGACGGTTGGACGTCCATCGTGTTGACGGATGGTGACGCGAACGCGGTGGAGAATGCGCGGTATAACGTACACAAACAGAGGAGGCATGTAGAGAGGTTTGCAGCGCAAAACGTAGAGGTGGATACGTTGGATTGGAACGACGACGAAGAGTCCTTTGAGAGCCGATCTTTTGACGTGATTCTCGGCGCCGACGTCGTACATCAGGAAGACATGGCGGGTGGGGTCGTTCGAGCAATCGATAGGTATCTCGCACCGGACGGAATCGCGCTCGTAGTGAATCCCGCGCCGCATTCTCGCGGAGGGGCGGCGACGTTTCAATCGTTGCTCGCGGATGGCGATTGGAACGTCGTTAAGAGGTCGATCACGAATTCGATAATCACCGTCGGCATCGAGGATGAGTGCGAGGACGTACCGTTGGATTTTTACGTCATACGACGGAGTAAGAACGCGGACGCAGCCGCGCTCCCTCCGCTAGCGAATTTAGAGTAGGATTGAAATTGCGGCGCGTTTCGCGACGCCGCGCTATAGCCATGTATCAATGTACTGTATTGGTGTACAATTACACGAAACGAATGTTGTCATCCCATGTTTAACGTATTACGCAGTGCCAATGATGGCGAGGAGGGCGGCTTGGATGAACGGAACGGCGACGAGCACGGAGGAGATGATACCGCTCAAAGCGTACGCCAAAGCGCAGTACGGCAAAGCATTTGGTTCGCCGCCGACCAAAGCGGCGGTGCCGAGCCCGTGCGCGGACGCAGCCGTGGCGAGACCACGAGTGATTGGATCCTTGGCGCCAACTTTGTTGAGGATGGAAACAGCCAAAGAGCTACCAATCAAGCCGGTGAGAACGACGCCGACGGCGGTAACGCTCACCATTTCGGGGTGGCCGAGGAGCGTCGTCACCGGAATGGCGAGCGCCACGGTGACGGATCGCGGCACGAGCGCGGCGGATAGCGCCGAAGATAAGCCTAGAGCCTTACCAGCCAAGGCGGTGGAGAACATGGCGAACAGAGACGTCGAGACGAGGCAGCCAAAAATTTCCACCGCGTGACGGGCGATAATCTTTCTGGCGCCGTACACCTTGAACGCAAAGCTCAGGATGACGCTGCCGAGAAACGTCATCAAAATGTCACCCGCGCCGAGCCCGGAGATGGTTTCGAGTCCAAACGGCACGCCGGTGCGGTACAGGCTGAGCATCTTCATCCAACCGTCGCCCGTGAGCGCCCCGAGCGCCGCGGCGGCGACGTTGGAGAGCACAGAAGTCGTCACGATTGGATTCATCTTGGATTTAAAATCCGGAAGGTTACCAACCAAGAAGGAGCACACCGTCGCGGAAAGCATGGCAATCACCTTGGCCGCGTTGGCGCCGGTCGTCACCGCAGAGATTGCGGAAATGGCGAGAACTCCCATCCACAACTTGTACACGTAATCCTCCGTCGGCGGCGCCGGTTTCGCCGGCGGCACTGGCAACATCTCCGTCCCGGTAAACTTTCTGATAAAATTCGCGCTCGTCGCGCTGAACGCAATCGTCGTCACGAACCCGACGACGACGATGCCCAAAACCTTGGCCAACGCGCTCGGGGCAATCTTAGTAACCACCAGTGGCGTCACCACCAAACTCGGCACGTAAAACACCGGCAACCAACTCGTGATCCAGTTCAACGCCGGCGCGATCGTTCCTTCCATCGCGCTCGCCGCGTCTTCACCACCAATCTTTTCCGTCACCAACAGCGTCGCGAGAATCCCAAACATACCAATCAACGCGGAAGGAAAGGTTACGCCCGCGACGCACAGCGCGTGTTCGAGCGTTTTATCCAACGCGAACAGCGCGCCGACGCTCGCCACCAAGTGCGTCTGCGCCGACGCGACCGCCATCGGTGACGAAGACGCGACGGCACCGGCGGTACTGTCACTCGAAGCGACGATCGGGTGTCGTCGCCGGGCCGCGGCGTCGGCGTGTCGTCCGATGCGCGGCATCGGTCGTTGCGTCCGAGTCATCATCATCGTCACGTTCGAACGCGTCGTCGGGGCGCGCGGTCGCGCGACGCGCTTCGAGGCGCGCGACGACGGCGAAACGACGGCGGCAGAGGTGGCGTTCGCGTGAACGGTGCGTGAGATCGCGTGCATGGTTTGCGGTGCGCCGTGGTGTGAGGATGGGACGAACGAACGCATCGGTCACCAAGGGGGGGCATTTTGCATTTTGCATTTTAATCACAACGGGCTCGCGTCGTCATCGATCGCCCGAGGCGAAATTCTTGCTGGTGACGCCCGGATAGCCCTTCCAAACCTTACCGATGTCGGGATACCAACCCTCGGCGGCGGGACGAAGGGCGGCGTGGGTGTAAATCTCCCCGCCGAAATCGGTGGGCGGCGCCGCGGTGGCTTCGCTGAGCGGAACGCTCCAGGATGTAGAACTGCCGAATTCCTTGCGGAGACGCTTGTTTACCTTGTTCAAGTAGAATGGAACGGTGACGTAGAGCACGCCGCCTTGGAAGTAGGCGGATTTACTGAATAGGACGCAGGAGAGGAAGGTTTGGGCGATGAGGAGGGAGAGTAGAACGAGCTGACTGATTGGAAACCAGACGGCGCCGTTCGATTCGTGGCCTCGCTCGTAGACGTACAAGACGTGATAACGCCAAATGACAAAGTTGGTGACGAAGAAGACGCAGGCTGCGAGCGGTATGAGCGGTGCGATGGTGACAAAGGTCAATCCGAGAAGAAGAATGAGCATGAAGACGCCGATTTCACGGCCCATGCGCACCGCTCTCGGAGAGTATAAACGCGTCTTGTCGCGCGGCGTTCTCGCGCATTTGCCACGCTTCTCGCACCAAAAGATGTCAAACGCCATGCAAATTGAGCCAGGGTGAGGCAAAAGTAAGCGCTGGACCGGCAGGTACACTGCGCGGAACACGATGAATAGCAAAAAGAAATTGCTACTTAACGGTAAGACGCGTCCAATCTGCTCCTGTACGTCGCTAAAGGTTGCGCCGCTGTTCAGGCTCGCAGTGAAAACACCGATCGCTCCGCCAAAAATACCACCCATCAGCACGTTGACCACGCCCCAGGACCAATAAAACCTCAAGAAACGTCGGTCGGTCGCTGAGAGCGACACGTGCGCATTTTGCTTTTGCACCAAGTACAGCATGTAAAACGAAATGACAAACACTTCCCAAAGGGTGAGCAAGACTGGCGGCAATACGCCGGAAATGAGACCGGTGTACACCGCGGCGTCGTCCGAGCAATACCAATCGAAAAAGGCTCCGCCCACGATGTCGTTCCCTTGTCTCACTTGACACACGCTCGTCACTGCCGTGGCAAACATACCCGTCGGGAAGAGCATCACCATTAATATGATTGGCCAGACTGCCAATGCCCTAGCGCTATTATCAGACGATCGGAAGAGAAGCGTCTGCCAGTTGACGTCATCGGGACCCGGCGCAGGAAGAGCCCTATAAATTCTATTGGATGCGCGCGAGATTATACATTGCGCCGCCGTGCTCGCTGCTACTTGATTTTCGAAAACGGCAAAGCACGACGGACCGGGGGAACCCTCCCAGGTTGATTTACGCACCTCAACGATTGCTTCATCTATGGCGCAAAGTTGAGCTTCTAAAACAGCCAACCTGTCTTGCAGAGACAGCCGTTTCAGACGCTTGGGCATCTTGAGCAAATCTCGAAAGTACTTGACAAACGAATGGAAATTGTATCCCACTTGAATGTCTCGTTTCTTCACCGCCGGAATGTTTTCACCAAACGTCATGCCATGCGCGCTCGCGTTGGTTTGCGGTAAGATTCCCTCGCGCGCCATTTGCAAACTCAGCTTTGCGATAGCGTTGACGCACTCGTCGCGACTATCCAGGAGCGCATCGACGGGCCTGTGATCGAAAATAGGAATCAAGCCTCTAAACTCGTCTCCATAAATGTACTCCAACGTGGCTTCTACTTCGCGAAGACCTCTCACACGCACCTCGTTACCATCTTCATCGTGGCTACGAACGAAGGGAATGTCTGTGATGAGAACAGTATAACTCGATGCCCAGACGGATACGATTTGTTTCGTATGCTCATCGTACGCGTTCACCGTACGAATACTGTCTACGTCCGGCACAGATGCCGGCGCGTAAAACAAGTGGTTACCGACATTGTACGACGCTCTCGTGACTGGCGAATTCATAGATTCAGGCGAGTCGGGTATCACGTGTTCATCGAACGCATCGCTGAGTTTGCGTTTGATTTCTGTATCCATCGTTTGGGCTGGAGGTGCGTCATTTTCCGATCTGTGCTGTTGCTGGTGAGCCACCCGCTGCGATTTCTCATACTCTTGCGTAATATCCATACCTGTCCACCACTCGTGCGCAATCGACGTCGATGCGCGTATTATCGCGCCTTGATCAGACATTCCACCAGCACGAACATTTTCTCCGGCTTGTTCGAGCGATTTCACTCGTTCTAGAGCCTTCTTAACCGCAGGCGTGAGAGCGACGTCTTCGAAGTTTGCGACATCAATGTTCTCGAGTGTCGGGGCGCGACGCCTGCGTGGCGATTTTCTCTGAGGGCTCAGAAGAGACGATGGACCTGGGGCTTCGCCATACATTACCGAACCCATCAAATTCTTGTTCAGGTCCTCACTAGAAGCCACAGGCTTCATTTCAGTGTCCTTTGAAACTTGCGCGGCGAGCGCAGCGCTCACCGACTGCGGAACCGAGCCTAGTGAACCGAAAGAGCCGAGTCTAAGCTTCCTATCTCTCCTCTTCGACTTGTTCGGTGGCTCCGAGACTGGAGGGTTTATGCTCAAGTCAAACTCCTCACTGCTGTCCCCAGAAGTAAACGAGGCGAAAACTCTAGACTCGCTCACTGGACCGGGTCCATCTTTCAGTCGGCTATTCGCCTCGGAAGCCGGAGTATGGCGAGTCTTCGGTGCGCCACTGAGCCTCGGTGTCGGAGGCGAATCGTGTGAATACTGAGGAGATGCTTTCAAGAACGATGATCTCTTGTCCGACTCTGCAGACTTTGGAGTCCCACCCGGTTTTTGTGACTTGAGCGTCCCGGCGCCCTTGAGCGTCGCGACGACGTTGCTCGACTCTGTGAGATACGGACTTAAACGCCGCGTGGAAGCTGTAGTCTTGATGTGTGGTAGTGACGTCGGCGTAGATGTCAACACTGGTGTCGAGTGCATCGAGGTTAACCTCGAGTCTTCATCTCGACGCAACTCGCCGCTAGCTCTAGCAGACTCTCTCGTCGACTTGCCGACCAAATGTGCCGTCGCCGACACGAGAGTTTTCGCCGTCTGCGCGCCCACAGACATTGTGCGAGAGAGGAGGTTTCTATCTTCTTCTTCGTATTCATTCATCATGGCGAGCGCGTCGCACGCTTCGTTGATATCGTCCGAAGTCGCACTCTTTAGTTTACGCAACTCTTCTCCATCGATTTCTGTGGCCTGTTTCGTTCCTTGCATTAGCAACTGCTCGATGACATTCGACGGTTGATGTACCGCTCGCCAAAGGTTGGTGTCACCACGCGTCGTTAAATAGAGCGTTCTGAGCACCACAAACGTGTGACAGTGCTGATTGAGAAGCCACGTCGAGTATAGAACCACGACTATGAAACACGCCGTGTGCAACCAAAGAATCGCCTCGCCCTTTTCAATATTGGCCACCGTAGTCAATATCAAACCGGTCGGCTCCGATTCTGACGTGCCGGGATAGTTCGCAACGTACTCCCTATGCTGTGTGACGATATCCTTTCCCGTGAGATGCACCGGAAGCAACAACAACAACGACATGAGAGACAGAGGGACAAAAAGTTGCAAACCAAACTGACACACGCGCAAAAACGCAAATGCATCCAGTCCCGCCGTAGAAATCAAAGTCTTATCATCCACTTTTAACACGTGCGGAATCCAACCGTAATAAAACTGGCATGCGCGTTTAAACCATCCAACGCGCTTCTCTGGTGTCCCCTCTTTCTTCCTCGTTCTAAAAGGCGGCGGCGGCGCCGTCAGGTTACGCAACCGTAGCCGTCCAAAATAAATTGGCATGACGTGTCGCACGCTCCCGAACAACGTCAATCCCAAAAACGCAATCACGGCATAAATAATCAAACTACGCGTACGATTCAAAAACACCCCACGTCACGTCAGTCTCTCGCTCCATTTCGCGCGAAATCCCGCGAACCAACTTCCGTTTCGCCGCTCTCGCGCGCTCTCTCTCGCGCGCGTTCTCTCCAGACGAATTCCTTCAAACCCGCGATCGACGCGACCCGATCACTCAATCAAACTCCATCGCGCGTGTTTCGTTTTTCTCCCGCCGAGTCTCGCGTCTTCCATCGCGCGCACCCTATATATATATCCGTATCGCTCGTCGCGAAACGCACGCATGACGAGCCGTTGCACGTTTTCCCACTCATGCTCGCGTTCGTTACGACGACGTTACGACGACGTTACGACGACGTTACGACGACCACGGGCGGGTACGAAACCAATCAACGGGTGACTCTCGCTTCTTCGAACCGCCGGGTCGTCGCGCGCCGTCGTCGTCGCGCGGGGACGTCTGACGACACCGAGTCAAACAGTCAGTCAGTCGGTCAGAGTGCCAGAGTGTGTGCAACAAGTGCTGAGCTGTCGCGCGCGCCAGCTGGCGGGAAACCACCGGATGGAAGGAGCGATGGATGCGCGCGGGCGTTAAACGCGGCGTGGAGATGCGGGACTGTCCAATTATGAATGTCGTATTATCGTCGTCGTTAAGCTAAGCCTCGGTGAGGGATAATCTAGGGGCGATGTTCATCGCTTGGAGCTCTTGGAAGAGGAGTTTGCACGCGTAAGGCAATTTGAGCGTCGCCACGTCGGCTCCGGTTCTGCAGAGCGTGCACTGGTTTTTACCGGTGATTTGGTGTTGGAAACCGAGTAAACCGCATTTTGTGCACACCTGAGCCTCGAATTGATCGGAACTGATCATGAGACGCTCGATGATGAGCTGAGAGGTGCCGTAGGAGATTAAGCAATCGCGCTCCATTTCGCCTAGACGCAAGCCGCCGTCGCGCGCGCGACCCTCCGTCGGTTGACGCGTGAGGACGACGCGTGGACCTCGCGCTCGAGCGTGCATCTTGTCTTGAACCATGTGCTTGAGTTTTTGGTAATAGACTGGACCCATGAAGACGTTCACCTCGAGCGCTTCGCCCGTGACGCCGCAGTGAAGCATATCCTTACCCTTGTAAGAGTATCCGGCTTGCATGAGCGTTTCTTGGATGGACTCAACGGTGTCGCCGGCAAAGGCGGTACCGTCGTGGAATCGCCCGCTCTCCAAACCGGCTTTCCCGCCCAGGAGTTCGATCATTTTACCAACCGTCATCCGCGATGGGAAACCGTGCGGGTTCATGATGAGATCCGGAGTGATACCTCGTTCGCTAAAGGGAAAGTCTTCTTGATCGAGAATAATGCCACACACACCCTTTTGGCCGTGTCGAGAAGAAAACTTGTCTCCAACCTCTGGTCTTCGCGTCTGCCGGACGAGCGTCTTGATGTTGAACTGACCCTCGTCTGTCATCGTCAAGAGCACCTTGTCTACGATCGCAGTCTCCCCCGCCGGGCCCTTGTACGAGAGCGGACTCGATCTGTACATGGAATCTGGCATTGCGTGCGGATTGGCCATCGGATCTCGCGTGTTCAATGGAATTTGTTTGTTGACGTAAATGTCTCCAGGTTTGATGCGGCCACCGACTGAGGCGATTCCATCGTCATCGAGAAGATGATGTCTGCTAGTCGGATTCGATCGTTGCTCATCCTTCGGCCCGACAATTCTATCCATCGTCCTATTGCTATACTTTTTCACCTGCGCAGCGTACTTGCGCATGATGGTGCATCGACCAAAACCTCTATCTAAGGAGGCGCGGTTCATCACTATGGCATCTTCGATGTCGTACCCGCTGTACGACATTACCGCAACCGTCGCGTTTTGACCCGCACCGAGGCGATCGTAACCGATGAGCTCGATCGTTTTCGTTTTCACAATTGGCTTTTGAGGGTACACCAAGAGATACATGAGAGTATCCATGCGGTTCAATTGGTTGAAAGCAATGTTACCCATCGCTTGCTTACCCATGGCGCATTGATACGTGTTTCTAGGAGACTGGTTGTGATGCGGATACGGAATGATGCCCGCACACACGCCGAGCAAGGTGAAGGGTTCAATCTCCAAGTGGGTAGTTTCATCATTCACCTCGTCTTCGTACAGAGCAATGTACGAGTTGTTTTCCTCATTCACGTCCAAGTACTCCACCAAACCTTCGCGCAAAAAGTCGTTAAACGTGCGATGACCATCCTTGAGTTCGTCTAAGTGATCTTGAGTGATCAAAGGTTCTCCTCGCTCGATGATGATGAGCGGTCTACACACACGACCACCATCAGACGAGATGTACACACAACCGTCAGCCGTGTACACTGACACAAACTCCCCAATTCTACCAGCGCGGCGCAACTTTCTGAACGCGTGTGCAAACGCTTCCGGCTGGGCATGAACACCAAGCAGCGAACCATTCATCAGCACGTGGGCACCACGCGGAGAATGCATCTCGCCGCCATTCAGCCATGTCAAAGGCTCAACGCCCAGCGCATGCGCCATGCGCCTCAACGGTTCCTCTTCATCGTCCGTTGTGACGTGAGTCATGAGGGCAAGGTTCTTCACTAAACCGCACGACTCGCCTTCGGGAGTATCGCTCGGACAAAGCATACCCCATTGGCTCGGCTGAAGCGCGCGAGGACCAGAAACCTTGCGCGTCTTCTCAAACTGCGACGTGATGCGCGTCATCATACCGAGAGCGCTGATAAAGCTGAGGCGACTCAAAACTTGCGTGACACCCTTACGTTCCATTCTGAAACGCTTCACGGTCCAGTTCCCGCTCGAGATTGCGTGCTCTAAACCGTTGCTGAGAGTATCCTGGCGAATACACTTGAGAATGTCAAACTGCGTTGCGCGGTTCGCCTTTGACAAGACTGCGTCCGCCTGGCGCTTCAGATCTGCGTTCAAACGTTTGAAACAATCTTCAAATAGAAGAGAGATGAGCTGGCCGGCGAGCTCCAAACGCTTGTTACCGTAGTAGTCGCGATCATCAATCTGCGTCGGATCAATAATTGCGCTGATAATTCTTCGCAGCATGATGGAAATGTACGCAGTCTTCTGTCTAAAGTCGTACGAAACGACGGGAACGTGCGCCAAAACGACGCCCGCCAAAATATCGCGTGCTTCGTCGACTCGCGAGCGTCTGTAGGTGATACCGCCCGAACGGTTACTCGTCATCATCTTCATGATGCGCACCTTGGACGCACAGTATTCCAACGCCTGATGGGTGGTAAAAATGCCAGCCGCCTTGCACTCTTGCAAAGTGGGTGCAAGCAACGTGGCGTACTCCGGCTCCGAACCCACCATGTGTACAGCTTCTTGATCGCTCTCCAGACCCATCGCCTTGAGGACAATCATGATTGGAATGTCATCAGTAAACGTGTTGTGTCTGAGGTACAACTTGCCATGCTTGGAGACGATGTTCGTTTTACTCTTCCTCTCGTGCGTCGACGACGTCACCGACGCCCCAATCTCCCCCTTGGCATCCACTTCTATGATAATTCTATTTTTACTCAACTGTTCTTGAATGAGAATCACCTTCTCGACACCCTTGACGATGAAGTATCCGCCCGGATCCAGCGGACACTCGCCCAACCTCGCGAGCTCGTCCTCATTCTTCCCAGTCAATACACAACGCGAGCTTCTCAACATGAGCGGAATCCGACCAATCACCACTCCACCGACACCATTCTTCGACTGCCTCGTCACGATATCCTTCCCGCGCGTGTACTCCACGTCCACAGTGATCGGCGCCGCGTACGTCATATCCCTGAGTCTACACTGTTGCGGGGTGATTTCCTCCACCACGTAGTCCTCCTCAACGCTCGGTTTCCCCACGTGAATGTTCGTATACTTGAGATAAAAGTTTGGATCCGAGTCACACGTCACCGTCTCGTTCGCCTTGGCTCGAATAATCTTCTGAATGTCCTCATTTATGAGATAATTAAACGAGTCGATGTGCTGCCGCACCAAACCTCTCACTTTAAGAAACGCCGGGAGCAACTCAAACTTATCTTCCAGCGTCCCGATCGGCGCCGTCACCTTGCTCGGGTCTCTCGTCAGGCAATCCATCGCCGCGTCATCTTTCACCGCCGCCGCCGCCGCTTTACGTCCCGAGCGTTTCACCGACGTCTCGCCGTTTTTCCCCATGACGACGTCTCAGCGACGCGCCTGAGAGCCCTCGGCCGCCGCCGGCGCTCGGTCCGAAGCGCTCCGATCCGCGCTCGCGTCCGTCCGTCCGTCCGTCCGTCCGTCCGCGCGTCCGCGCGAGTCCAAAGCCGTGAACGGGGTGAACGACTCGCGGTCCGTCCGGTGCGTCGCGCTCTCCCGTCGTCGTCGCCGGCGTCCGTCCGTCCGTCATTGTCACCGTCACCGTCACTCATTCGGTTGCGAAAAGCGCCCGAAAGAGCCGAGCACATCGGTCCGTTGTGTAAAAAGTCTCACATGGCGCTCGGGCGAGCCACAGTATTGGTATCGGATTCGTCGGTTCGTCTTCCAGCGACCATCGCGCGATGGGTCGAGAGACGCGCGCGAGAGAGAGAGCGAGCGGAGAGGCCGCGGGATGGGTCGAGAGACGCGCGCGAGCGGAGGGGAAACGGCGATGGCGATGGTGAGATTGGTGGTGCGAGTCGCGCGCGTGGGGTTGGTTTTGTGGACGCGAAGAAGAAGGAGGAGGAGGACGAAGAGGCGGGTTTGACTTTCGTTGGACTGCAATCGAGCGCGGGCGTCTACGCGGTCCCGTTCGTCGAGCGCGATGGGGCGAGTATGCGCTCGATGCGGTTGGTTCGAGAGGATGATTTCGCTTCGAGAAGCGCGGAGACGGTTCCGGAGGCGTATTCGTCGCTCGCCGCGAGACGGTTCGTCTCGTCGCGAAGCTGATCGGGCGGAAGCGTCGGTTTGATTGGTGCGCCCTCGAGTTCGGCGCGCGTGAGGCCGTCTTCGCCGGATGCACCGACGAGGGCGTGGTCGGTGTCCTTTTCTTCCGAAAAGCCCGAGCCTGGGTCTTTGATTTCTTCGTCGGGAGCGGCGATGGCGTTCCGACCGCCGTCGGCGAGGAGACCTTGCGTTCCCTTGCCCTTGAGCGCCTTGACCTCGTCCCAGGTGAGGGTTGGGGACTTATACGTGGCCAGGTATTCGCCTCCTTCACGTTGGTACACGTCCAAAAACTCCTCAGTCTGGCCTTTGATCGCTCTCGGGTACTGAAGGAGTAAATCGAGCTCGCCGGCGTCGAGAGACAACAGCTTGTCCATCACTGGTTGAGGCAACTCTGGGTAGTGTTCGTAAATGCGCTCCTTCATCATCTCGTAAAAGTAGTAATACTTTGGGCGTGGACGAACGTATTCTGGCGCGTTCTCCCACTTGTCTTCCTCGAGCCATTCCATGGCGTCCTTGAATCCTGTCGACGGCGTCGAGAGCACATCCCTGAGCTCCTCGGAGAGTTTAGCCGATAGACGAGCGTACTCACGCTGATACTCGGCATTCGTGCCTTGGATTTCCATGGCACGTTTCATCCAAAGCGCGGACGCAACCTGGGCGTCGACAATAAGGGCGTCGTGCATGCCGTTGCAAGACGTCCTGCCGACTTCGACTCTCGTCATGTTGTCGTGCACGAGTTGGTGTTCGATTGACAACGCGTAGCCATAATAGGCTCGATCCCACTCTGGATAATAGCTCAGAGCCACCTTGTAATCTTTAACCGCTTGCGTGTGATTGCCCGTGTGTGCGTAGATGATTGCGCGAACGCCACTGAGGAAGCCGCGTCTCACCGCGCTCAGCTGCGATCCAGATGCGACGAGAAAAATCTCACCAAACTCTCGTCTCCACTCCGTCTCGTTACCGATCACGCAATCCGCGAGCGTCTGCGCCATTGCGTTTTTACTCAACCTCGAGGACTCGGGTCTCACCGGTTTCAACCACTTGCCGTCGCGCGGTGACAAGGCGTTGGGCATTTCTCCCTCGGATATCGCTCGCGCGTACGCCTCGCACAGACTCGTCATCTTCACCCCTCGCGCGCACTCCATCAGCTTCTTCTGAACCTCCACGTCTTTCGGTGCAGTCTCCAGCGCATTCAAAAGAGAAACTATCGCCTCATCCCACTCTCCTAAACCCACGCACGCGCACCCAATCCGAAACATCGCCTTGCCGACGAGACGCTCTCGCTCCTTTGACGCCTCGCTTCTCGCCCGCAGCATCTCAATCGCCCCGTACCCGTCTCGCTTCGCCTCTGCGAAATCCCCGAGCTTCAGCGACGTCAACGCGCGATTCATCAACACGATTCCCAGCGCTTCGTCGCGCGTCGCGTGTTCAGTCGCGGCGACGCACAGGCTGTAGTGCACGTTCGCGTTCATCCAGTCTCCTCGTCTCGCCAACTCGCTCGCCAGTCGTTTCACGCGCTCGTAATCCAATCCATCGGAGACCCCGACGCCTTTGAGGGCGGCTATCGGTTTCGTTCGCATCGCCGCCATCTTCGAATCGCGGTGCCGACGCGTCGGGGCGACGAGCTCTGACGACGAGCTCTGCGCTCGGTCTCTCTGTAACGCACGAGTGCGAGCGTTATAACTGTTTACCCATACGTACATAATACCCGGCGCTCAAGTTTGTGCTGTGCGTGCGCAACGAACGCGCCGCACTCGCGCGCGCGCGGCCGGTGACGACGACGCATGTCGACGGGCGACGCCGCGCACGTCGCTCGCGCACCCTTGGACGCGTACGAC
>Ga0181588_10002335_pt1 | contig 16426 bp, 13 predicted proteins | sample 071ome_26_FD_148607 | JGI IMG/M metagenome (GOLD analysis project Ga0181588, IMG submission 148607) | Coastal salt marsh microbial communities from the Groves Creek Marsh, Skidaway Island, Georgia - 071409BT metaG (spades assembly) | ecosystem: Environmental > Aquatic > Marine > Intertidal zone...
TCGTCGACCCCCGCAGCGGCCGGATGGACACCCTGCCGCACCTCCGGCGCACGCTGGAGCGGGCCGGGATGGAGGATCTGGTCACCGTTGTGGTCGGTCAGTCATCGGTCGCCGGCGGGCTGGTCCGATCCGGGGCCTCCATGCTCTTCATCGACGGTGGGCACGGTGACGCCGAGGCCCGCGTCGACGCGGCGACCTGGCTCGATCACGTGGCGCCGGGAGGTCTCCTGGCCATCCATGACGTCTATCCCGACCCGGCCGACGGTGGTCGCCCGCCGTACGAGCGGATCTATCGCCCCGCCGTCGACTCGGGTCGATTCGTCGAGATGGCGGCGGTCGGCTCGCTCCGCGTCCTCGAACGTTCCCGCTGACCCGCCGTTGACCTCACCGGTCAGTCGCTCGGTGTTCGCCGGTCGATCACCGCGAACGTGACCGCGGCGACCACCATGATCCCGCCGCCGACGACGCCGAGCATCGTCGGGTGCACCTCGTAGAGCGCGCCGCCGACCAGCGGTCCGACGACGCGACCGAGGGCCATGTAGGCCTGGGAGTCTCCGGCCCGCTCGGCCGGGTATCGGGAGTTGCGGGCCAGCAGGGCGAATGCGGCGGGCACACCCATCCAGAAGGCGAAGCCCCACACGCCGAGAGCGAGGGTGAAGACGACCGGATGGTGGATCGAGGCGACGAGCACCGCCATCGCCGCGGCCACCCCGACCCACTGGCCGGCGTGGCGGTGCGGCCCTCGTCGTCGAGCCGATGGGATGCTGGCGAGGGAGTTCAGCGAGAACACGAGCGCGACAGCGATCGGACTGAGGCCGATGTCGCCCGAGCCGATGGCTCCCGCGAACACGAACACCGAGTTTCCTCCGAGGGTGAGCAGGCCGAGCGCGACGAGCAGTACGAACGCGGCCGGGACCGGCCGGTGTCGTTCGGAACGGGGACGCTCGGGTGCGGCGAATCGGGCTGTTCGGATGAAGACCAGCGGTACGAGATGGAGCGCGCCGAGGAGGAAGAAGAGCTGCTCCGGTCCGGAGGCGTCGATGACCGAGGCGATGACCGGGGCGGCGACGCTCCCGACGATGGGGCCGACCACGGCGACGTCGCCGCTTCGGTCCTCGTCGCCGAACACCTCGGACCACGAGATCCAGGCCACGGTGCCGAGTGAGATCCCGGCGAGGAAGCGGAGGGGGAGCAGGAGGGAGAATCCGACGAGACCCGAGGCGACGTTGGCCACGAGCCCCAGCAGGATCGCGATGACCATGACCCGGCGCCGAGGGCGAAGGATCCGGCCCGCTCCCCAGGATGAGACGACGAACCCCCCAAGCTGCAGGGTGGAGATCAGCCCGACCCGTCCGACGGGGACGCCCTCGACGTCGGCGATGCCCGGGATCAGGAACGGCGTGGCTGAGAAGACGACGGTGCTCACCGCTGAGGCGACGAGGACGACGGCGGGGACGTTCGGTCGAAGGGTGGCGAGCGCCCTGAGCGGGGTCTGGAGCACGGATCGACCTAGGCCTCGGCGAGATCGCGGCGCGCGTCGACGATGAGCGATTGCACGCGTTCACGCAGTTCGGGAACATCGGCCTTGGTGAGACCGTCGGTCGGTATTGGCTCGAGCACGCGCACCGTGGCCGTGCTCCGTCCGAACCTCCAGTCGTGCTTCACCAGCGCGCTGCGGGTGCCGTGGACCGCGAGCGGCAGAATCGGCGCCCCTGCGGCGATCGCGATGCGGAAGGCGCCGTCCTTGAAGTCGCCGAGTTCCCCTGATGCCGACCGGGTGCCCTCGGGGAAGAGCATCACCGAGACCCTCGAGTCGAGTCGGTCTCGAGACTCCCGATAGACGTGCGCCCCGCCACCCTCGGCTCCTCGCACGAGCTTGATGTCGCGAGCCAGCCACATGAGCCAGCCGACCAGCGGGATCTTGAAGAACGCGCTCTTGGACACCCACTTCATCTCCATGGGCAGGTGCGAGATCAGCAGGATGTCGACGAAGCTCTCGTGGTTGGCGACCACCACGTACGGGCGCCGCGGGTCGTCGGGGATGTCTCCTTCCACGCGGAACCTCCACAGCGGATTGAGTCGCTGGTGCACAACAGCGACCTTGCGGAAGGTGAGACCGGCGAGGTAGGCGCCGCGGTCGAAGGGAGCGGTCACCACGCGGATGACGGCCACCACCGGCACCGCGAGCACCACGGTGATGCCGAGGACGAGCCAGGCCCAGACACTGGCGAGGGTGGAGGTCGGCCCCCGTGACGAAGCCGTCGCACCCACGGGGGCGAGTGTAGGTGAGTCAGTCGTGTCGGAAGAGGCGACTCGCGGGGCTGTCACCACGGATCGCGTCCACGGCGAGGATCACCGCCGCCGCGGTGTAGGAGGAGTGCTCGTCGGCCGGGAAGACGATGCGCTCAGGATGGACGAGTCCGGTGAGGTATGCCCCGGAGGCGAGCCGGTGGTCGCGGGTCCATCCGAGGAGGCGTGTCGCGGTGTCGGTGTCGCCGACGGCGGCATGGGCGATCGATGCCTCGGCGGTCTCCGAGGCGGTGATCCAGGGCTCGTCGCTGACGCACCGCACACCGAGGTCCTCCATCACGAAGCTCTCCCACCCGGCGCGGAGCCGTTCGGCTCCCGCCACGGCGTCGACCGCACCGGACAGAGCGGGGTAGTACCAGTCCATCGCCCAGCGGTCCTTCGGCTCGAAGGAGCCCTGGTGACCCGCCACCTCGCGACCGACCGCCTCGGCCATGACCGCAGCCGCGTTCGCCCAGTCCTCGCGGGGAGAACCCGCGAGGTGCGAAAGCTCCACGCCGCATCGCAGTGAGTGGAGGATCGAACAGGTGCCGGTGAGCAGCGCGTAGTCCCAGGGGCGATCGTCGACGTGGATGGCCCACAGGACGAGACCGTCCTCGCGTCGGCATGAGAGCACCCAGTCGAGCGCGCGCTCGACGGTCGGCCACAGATGGGCGAGGAAGCCGTCGCCTGGATCGCACAGGTGGTGGTGCAGCACACCGGTGGCGATGTACGCGCAGACGTTCGTGTCGAGCTTCGGATCCTCGATAGTCCGGTCATCGTGGCCGTCGGGCAGGTAGTAGTTGTGCCAACTGCCGTCGCCCCGCTGGGTGGCGACCAGCCAGTCGTAGGCGTGCGCGGCCTCCGCGTGCAGCCCGACGAGATCGAGCGCCATGGCCGATTCGACGTGGTTCCATGGATCGCAGTGCCCCCCGGGGAACCAGGGGATCATCCCACTGGCGGTCTGGAGCGTCGCGAGGTGCTCTCCCGAGCGCCGGAGCTCATCGGACCCGATGACGCCGGCGATGCCGTCGATCGGTCTCATCCGCTCGGTCCGCCCTTCACCGCGTAGTGCACCTCGCTCTTGCCGAGTACCGGCGCGAGGACGCGCTCGACGAGGGCGAGGGGCCGCGGGCGCTCGATGATCTCCCGCTCCAGCAGACGCCGGTAGGCGCGCACCAGTCGGTGGTCGTCGTTGTCGACGCCGACGGCGCACTTCAGCCACCAGTAGGGCGAGTGGAGCGCGTGCGCGCGGTGATGCCCGGTGAGGGAGAGTCCGGCGGCGCGGAGCTTCGCCCGCAATTCGACGGAGGAGTAGATGCGGACGTGACCTCCCTCGGCGATGGGGGCGTGATAGGCGTCGGACAGGCGCCAGTTGATGCGCTCCGGGAACTCGGCCGGGACGCTCGCGGCGAATCGACCCCCCGGTCGGAGAACGCGAACCATCTCGGCGAGAGCGGCGGTGTCGTCGGTGATGTGCTCGAGCACCTCGGAGGTGATCACGACGTCGAAGGACTCGTCAGGGAACGGGAGGCGGGTCGCGTCGCCCCGCAGCACACCGATGAAGTCGCCGTCGCCGATCTCGCCGGAGTCGTGCATCGCTCCGATCGTCGCCCGGGTCTCGGTCACCTCGGCCTCCGCGTAGTCGAGGGCGACGGCTCGGGCGCCGCGCCTCGCGCACTCGTACACGTGGCGGCCGAACCCGGCTCCCACGTCGAGCACCCGTTCACCGGGGCGCAACTGAAGGCGGTCGAAGCGAACGGTGAGCATTCAGATGCGCCCGTTTCGGCGCAGCTTCTCGATGTTCTCCGGCATGGCCAGAACCTGGCGGTACTGGTCGACCGTCATCTCGGCGCATCGACGCCAGGTCCAGCGTTCGAGGACGCGCTGGCGACCGGCGAGACCGACGGACTCGCGTCTCTCGGGGTTGTCGAGCGCGGCGGCGATGGTGGCGGCGAGCGATCCGGCGTCACCGGCGGTGCAGCGGAAGACGGTCTCGCCGTCGGCTCCAGTGACCTCGGGGAGCGCGCCACCGTCGGTCGCGACCAGCGGGGTCCCCGAACACATCGCCTCGATGGCCGGGAGGCTGAACCCCTCGTAGAGGCTCGGCACCACGGCCAGTTCCGATTCGGCGTAGAGCTCGACGATCCGCTCGTCGGTGACTCCGGAGACGAACTCGATGGCCTCGCCGAGGCCATACCGCTCGATCAGATCCATGCTCTTGCCGGGCTTGGGTCGACCGATGATGGTCAGAGTCACCACGCGTCCGTCAGCTCGGAGCTTCGCCATGGCCTCGAGGAGGTAGGCGAGTCCCTTGAGCGCCACGTCAGCTGAGGCCGTGGTGATCAGATGGCCGGGGCTACGGGAGACATCGTCGAGTGGCCGGAAGAGATCGGGGTCGACGCCGACGGGGACCAGTCGCATGCGGTCGAGTTCGACGCCCATGTCGGTGTGGATGTCCTGGATCGAGTTCTCACTGACCACCACGACTCTCGGCATACGCGAGGCCACCTTGCCCTGCATGCGAACGAAGGAGTACCAGCGACCGATCGACCACCGCCGGTAGGCGTTCGGCGCCGCGTCCATCTCGAGCATGCGGTCGCGGGTGATCGGATGGTGAAGGGTGACGACCGTCGGGATCTTGCGCTCGAGTCGCGCGATACCCCATCCGAGGCATTGGTTGTCGTGGACGAGGTCGAACTCGCCGAGGCGCTTGGACAGGTGATGGTTCGCGCGGGCGCTGAACGCGAGCGGCTCCGGGAAGACGCCGGTGGAGAACACTGCGGTCTCGAGGAAGTCGAAGCGCGACTTGAACTCCCAGAAGGCCGGGAAACGGCCGGGGTAGTGGTCGTTGAAGAGGTCGAGACTGCGCAGTTCGGTGAGCGGGACGCGGTCGTCGAGCACCGGATAGGGCTGGCCACCGAAGACCTCGACGGAGTGTCCGAGGTCGCAGAGCGCTTTGGTGAGATGGCGGGTGTAGATGCCCTGCCCGCCGACGTGGGGTTTTCCACGGTAGGTGAGGTAGGCGATGCGCAAGGGCGCGTCGGCGTCGAGCCCTGCGGACATCCGTCGGAGCCTACCGGTGGGTAACCGCGGGCTCCGGTGCCGGACCGCCCGCGGTGTTGGATTCAGCGTCGGATCGGTGTCCAGCGGAGGTAGGTGGCGACACGCCAGAGCCACTCGGTCGGCCCCTGTGTGAAGTGGGCTAACCACCACTGCGACCAGATGATCTGGAGCGCCCAGACGGCGAACGTGAACAGGAGGAGTTCGGCGCGGTCGAATTCGCCCCGGGTGAACACCTCTTGGAGGACGAACAGCGAGATGGCCGTCTGGGAGAGATAGTTGGTGAGGGCCATCCTGCCGACGGGGACCAGGCGGTCGAGCGACTTGGGTCGGCGATGGAGCAACAGCATCACCGTCGACACCAGGCCGATCACCATGGGCGCCGTCGCGAGTGTGGTTGGAGCGTTCGAGGCCAGGGCGTGACGCCAGGAGTGACCCGTGGCCCCGATCCACACGACTCCGGCGACCGTGAGAGGAATTCCGGTGCCGAGGCCGGCGATTGCGGCGCGTCGATACCACTCGTGTGAGCGGGAACCATCGAGCACCCCGGACCGGTACATCGCGATGCCGATGAGCATCATGCCGAGAGCGCGGAGGAAGCTGTCGGTGACGAAGAAGGTGACCACGACCGGTGCGGCGTCGAGGTCCTGGTCGAACCAGTACCAACCGAGCTGTCCAGCTCCTCCGGAGGAGTTGAGGATCATCTGCGCGAGGGGCCCCGATGCGGCGGTGAGGGTCATGCAGAACGCTCCGAGCGCCACCAGGGTGCGGCCCCTGAGTTTCCTCGCGAGGAGCAGGATGGGGGAGCACAACGCGTAGGTGATCAGTACGTCGCCCTCCCAGAAGGAGGCGTGGACCAGACCGATCACCAGCAGGAGCAGGTTCCTCCAACAACTGAGAACGATGGGATGACGCCGGCGAGCGCCGACACGATCGATGAAGAGCACGATGCTCGCGCCGAAGAGCGCCGAGAACAGACCCATCATCTTCTGGTCGATGAGGACCTCTCCGAGAAGGCCGACCGCGCGATCGAGCAGCCCATCGCCGCCGTCGTTGGTGATGTTGAAGTACGCCGGGTCGGGCAGACCGAAGCTCACGACGTTCATGAGGAGTATCCCGAGCACCGCGAGGCCGCGGAGGGCATCGATCGAGATGACGCGACCGTCGCCGTGAACGGAGTGTGAGGTGCTGATGAGATCGCTCAGGGTAGAGCGCTCACTTCGCGAGTTGCAGGATCGTTGTTGCGATGACGAACCATGCGGTGCCGAGCGTGCCGAGGGCGAGGATCTGGTGGCGGAAGCCCTGCTCGATCGCTGCCTCGAGGCGCGATCCGTGCTGGTCGACCTCGCTGCGGAGTTCGATGCCGAGTTGGTTCATCTCGCTGCGGAGTTGGGTGGACAGCACCTGCATCTCGCCGCGCAGCGCCGTGGCGGTCTGGTGACCGACCGACGACACGTGGTCGACCGTGGCCACGTTCGCCCAGGTGACAGGTGGTAGGTGATCCATGAGCGTGCCCGCGTCCTCAGGGCCGATGACGGTCTCGAGGGTGCGGAGAAGTTTGAGTCGTTGACGATCGGTGATCGACATGGTCCCTCCTGTGGTGTTGACGTGGAGGGAGGTCGGTGGGGCGACACTAGTGCGCGGGTGTCATGGGCTGGTGATGATGGCGGGCATCGCCGCCGTCACGCAGAGGGTGTCGAGGATCGCGATCAGGGCGCATCGGCCCCCGAGTTATCAACCGAAGACAGGGGAGCCGTCGCAGGGGTTGGTGTCGGCGATGTTCTTGGTGCCGGTTCCGTCGTCGAGTGTCACCGAGACCGTGACGTTCGACGTGTCAGTGACGGTGATGACCCCGGAGAACACCGCCGTTCCCGCGCCACCCGTGACGGTGATCGCGCCTCCGGAGATCGTGCCGCCCGACTGCGGCGTGAGATCACCGGTCACGATCGCGGGATCGCTGATGGACGCGCGTCTGAACCAGAGGCCGTCGACGACGACGTCGTCGTTGTCATCGTCGACCAGTTTCATGCTGACCGAGATGTTCGTCGCTGCCGTCGTCATCTGAGGCGTGCACGAGACGGTCAGAGTTCCGGTGGGCAGCGAGTTGGGAAGCGTCGTCGTGGTGGTCGTCGTCGTGGTCGGGGTGACTCCGCAGGGGTCGGTGAGGAAGGTCATCCAGTCGTAGTCGGTTCCCTCGGAGTCGGTGGCGGTGGCGGCGACCTCGATCGTGTCGTCGTAGTTGTCGTTGCTCAGCGTGAGGGTGAACGTGACGGCGCCGCTCCCGGTGATGAGAATCGAGTCGCCGGAGATCGTGCCTCCGGAGACCGGCACCAGGGTCGCCGTGGATCCGCCGTCGAAGTAGGTGTAGGTCCCGCGGACGGTCACGGTGTCACCGTCGCTCTCGTTGATGTCGATGGTGACGGTGACGTCGGTGAACGTGGACTCACCGGTGTCGACGCACGGAAGCTGACGAACCGTCAGGGTGGGCGCCGACTTCACGACCGTGGTGGTCGTTGTCGGTGGGGCGGTGGTGGTCGGTGCCGCCGTGGTCGTCGGCGCCGCTGTCACCGGAGGAGTCGTGGCTGGGGGGGAGGTCACCGGAACGGTCGTCGGTGGTGCTGTCGTGGCCGTCGTGCTCGTGGTCGACTCGGTCGTCGATGTGGCCGGCGCGGTGGTCGATGTGGTCGCGGACTCACCTTGGGCGTCGGCGACCGCCTGGGGGGCCTCGGTCGTCGTCGTGTCAGAGGTGAGGACGACCGGTGGCTCGGTGCCGTCGGGCTCCTCCGCCGCGATCAGCGGTGGGAGCTCGGGCGGTCCGTCGTCGATCCCGATGACCGTCACGCCACCGACGATGATGAGCGCGGATGCGGCGACGCCGGCGATGGTCGCGGCGCCCAGCCGCTGCACGATGGAGAGGCCCTTCGGGAAGCCGGCGCCGTTGAGGCGCAGGCGGCCCTGCGATGACGAGAGCGTGGTCGTTCGAGTCGACGAGAGCGTCCCCTGCGACGAGGAGAGCGTCGTTGGCTGGGACGACTGCAGTTCGGTCGCCCCGTCGCCTCCGGCACCCGATGTCGGACCGGTCGTTCCGAGCGCCTCGAGAACGCGGTCGCGCAATCCGGGGGGCGCGGCGAAGGCGGGGGCGCCGCCGATGAGGGCGAGCGGGGCGAAACGCCGACGGGTGCGCTCACACGTCGAGCAGGAGTCGACGTGACGCGCGACCCGTTTGCGGACGAGGACGGAGAACTCGCCGTCCCAGTCGGACAGGATCGAGGCGAGTTCCTCGCACTCCTTGCGGCCACGCCGCGCCACGCAGTAGGCGCCGAGGCTTCGCTCGGTCCGCTCGCGCATCCGGTGGACGAGGCCGTAGCTCTGCTGGGGTGTCACTCCGAGCGCGTCGGCGAGGTCGTTCCCGGACAGGTCCTGGCGCATGGTGAGCTCGAGAACGAGCTGGTCACGCGAGTCGAGGCCCCGGGCCGCCCCGCGCAGCAGTTCGGCGAGGTCCTCGAACTCTGCGGCGTCCTCGACCGAGTCGGTCTCCGAAGGGGTTGGTGGGAGCATCACCTCACCACCCGCCTCGGAGAAGTCGGTGACCACCGACTTCGACCGTCGCCGCGAACGCCGGTACACCTCGTTGCGGAGGATGGCGAAGAGCCAGGGCTTGAGACGCGTCGGATCGCGGAGTTGGTCGAGTTTCTCGGCGGCCAGCACGAAGACGTCCTGGACCATGTCCGCGGCGTCCTCGCGGTTGCCGGTCATCGCCGCAGCCGTGTCGTAGAGCGTGTCGCCGTAGCGATCCCAGATGGTGGCGAGCGCGGACCGATCGCCGGCGAGGTACGAGGCGACGGTGGCGGCGTCGGCGGAGCCGGCGGAACTCGCTCGTGCGTCGTCGTGCGTCATTGTCGTGGTGGTCCATCTCCATCGGCCTCTGGTGTCCAAGAGGTCGATACCGGTGACATCTCGCAGTTTTGCTCCAGCGAGCAGGCCCGGGTGGCTGAATTCTAACGGCGTTCAGGTGAGGGGCTTCGCGAGCACCGTCCTCACCTGCGAGGCTCCTGGGGTGCGAGCTCTGGTGCAGCGGGTCCGCTCAGCCCACGTCGATGTGATCACCGACGTGTCGTCCGAGCGTGTCGGTGAGATCACGACCGGCGTGTGCGTCCTCGTCGGGGTCACGCACGATGACACCGAGGATCACGCCGTGCGTCTCGCGGCGAAGGTCGCGGACCTTCGGATCTTCGCCGATGACGAGGGGGTGATGAACCGGTCGCTGCTCGAGGTGGACGGCGAGGCCCTGGTCGTCTCCCAGTTCACCCTGTACGGCGACACCGGCCGCGGACGTCGCCCGGGCTGGTCGGCGGCGGCCCGTCCCGAGCAGGCCGAACCCCTCGTTGATCGTTTCGCCGAGGCCCTCGGGGATCGTGGGGTGCGGGTGGCGACCGGACGTTTCCGCACCGATATGCAGGTGGGGCTCGTCAACGACGGCCCCTGCACCCTCATGCTCGAGATCTGACCCGCGCGCTGAGCGCCACCAGGGCAAACGCGAGGCCCAGTAGCGCGACGATCACCCGATCGCCGATACGCGTGTACCAGGTGTGTCCCTCCCGGAGTCGCACCTCGTGAACGATGACGCGACGTTCGGAGACGTCGGTGCGCTCGAGCACCCGTCCGCGGTCATCGATGACAGCGGTCAGACCGGTGGGAGCCGCCTGCACCACCCATCGTCCGGTCTCCATCGCTCGGAGTCGACTGGAGGCGACCTGTTGGGTCTGCAGGACCGTCCAGGTGTAGCTCGCCCCGTTCGTCGGGTTCACCAGGACGCTCCCGCCCGCGGTGACCCCGTCGCGCACCCGGTCGGCGAAGAAGACCTCCCAGGAGATGGCGACCGCGAGACGTTCGCCGTCGGGGAGGTCGAGCACCGCAGGTCCGGCACCGGCGACCGCATCACGCGGTATCTGGCCGACCGGGGCGCCGAGCGATTCCAGCAGGTCGCGAAGGGGCACGTACTCGCCGTAGGGGACCCGGCGGACCTTCACGTACGCCCCGTCGGCGGCTCCCTCGTCGGTCACCACATAGTGCGCGTTCACGAAACCACGGCCGTCGTTGGCGGCGAGTTCGAGGTCGCGGGCGGTCGACACATCCTCGGTCACCCCGACGAGCATGGGCACGCCGAGTCGGGCCGCCTCCATGGCGACCGCATCCGCCTGCGCGCTGTCGACGAAGGCGACACCGTTCACGTCGATGGTGTTCTCGGGCCAGAGCACCACGTCCACCCGGCCGTTCGCCGGGATTGACGCCGTGGCGGCGAGATGGGCCTCGGTGACCAGTCGCGAGGGCACCTCGAGTGCCGATGTTCCCTGGCGCCCGCCACCCTGAACGGCGGCGATGGTCATCGCGGACCCGATGTCGCGACCGGTGGGGGCGAGGGACGCGAGCAGGATCGCGACGAGAGGTCCGGCGAGGATGCCGACCCACGACGGCATGTCGTCGTGTCGGTCGAGTGCCGCGGCGAGTCGGCCCCCGATGGAGAGGCCGATGTGGAAGACCACCCAGGTGATGAGCAGGACTCCGCCGATCCGGGCGAGGGGGAGCAGAGGGCCTCCGGCCTGCCCGATGGCGATCGTGGCCAGTGGGACGCCTCCGAAGGGGGCGACGAGCCTCGCTGCCTCGATGAGGGTGTGGGCGATCGCCCGGGGCGCCGGCGCCCGAGGGCTGACCGCCGCGGCGATCGCGTGCCATCCGGCGAACAGCAGCGTCGTCAAGACGTAACCCGGGGCGGTCAGGAACCACATCCAGACCATGCCGGGGCCGAACCAGCCGATGCCGAAGGCGAGGGTGGTGATCGCTCGTGATCGTCGCGAGTCCGATGTGGCGAGCCCGAGCAGGATGACACCGAGGGGCGCGAGTGGCCAGAAGCCCCACGGTGGCATGGAGGCCGCCACGGCGAGCCCGCCGAGCAGTCCGACCAGGTGTCGAGTCACGTCACCAACTCGGCGACGAGGAGGACCAGGACGGACCGTCGACGCGGAGGGGCAGAGTCGTCCACCATGGCGCGACCAGTCTGTCAGGGGCGGACCGGATCGCCGTTCGGTGGATGCCCGAGTCCGAGGCGCTCGAGCACCGTCCTCGCCGCCCGGCGCCCACTCGCGACGCACGACGGCACGCCGATGCCGTGGAGGGAGGCACCCGCCGCGACGATCGTCTGCGGTAGAGAGCCCTCGATGCTGGCGACGAGCGCGCCGTGGTGCGGTCGGTACTGCGGGAAGGCGCCTGGCCATCGGGTGATCCGCGTGGCTGTCGGAGCGACATCGCAACCGAGGTGCAACGACACCTCGTCGATGACCCGAGCCTGGGTGTCACCGTCGTCGAGATCGTCCATGTCGAGGCCGTCGCGCCCGAGGGAGACCCGCAGGATCTGGCTCCCGTCGGCCGGTCGCAGATGCGCCCATTTCGACGAGGCGAACGACACCGCGGTCACCGAGCGTTGGCGCGATTTTGGAACGAGATAGCCGCTCAGGTCGGAACATGACGGCGGGAGCGAACCCGCCGGCACCGCGAGGGTCACCATGATCACGCCCGCTGCCTCGATCGAGGCGAGTGCCGATGCGGCGGTGGGTGCCGACGTCTCCAGCAGTCGCGCCGACACCCGGGCCGGGGTGGCGAGGATCACCGCGTCGAAGCGTTCACCGTCGATCTCGACGCCGCCGTCGACGGGTTGGATTCGGTCGACCGCGCGTCCGATGCGCGTGGTGACCCCGAGTTCGACGATGCGCGACGCGATGGCATCGGTGAGCGACCCCATGCCGGTGGGCGGGGCGGCGAAGATCGGCTCGCCGGTCGGAGGGCGCCGCGTCCGGAGCGCGGTGAGGATCGCCGAGCGCCCGCCTCGGGCCAGCCCATCGAGTTGTGGCACCGACGCGAGGCTGAAACGGTCGGTGTCGGCCGCGTAGATGCTGCCGACGAGGGCGTCGATGAGGCGGTCATGGACCTCGGAGCCGAGGCGCGCCCGCACCCAGGTGCCGATCGAGTCGTGCTCGAGTCCCCGGCTCGGGAGCACGAGATCGGCGAGCGCTCGAGCTGAGCCCCGCGGTGAGACGAGCCGGCTTCGCACGAGCGACCGCATCGAGGTGGGCACGCCGAGCAGGAGACCCTCGGGGAGCGGTCGGAGACGGTCGACCCACACGGCGGCCGAGGCCCCGGTCGGGGCGGTGAGATCACGCATCCCCACGGCGGCGGCGAGTTCGAGGGCATCGGGGACCCGTCGCAGGAACGCATCGGCTCCCTCGTCGACGGGGAGTCCGGCGAACTCCGAGGTGCGGATGACGCCTCCGGTGCGCTCTTGCGACTCGAGGAGCGCGATGTCGGCGCGGCCGGCGGTGCCGAGCGCGAGTTCGAGGGCGGCGGAGAGGCCGCTGATACCTCCCCCGACGACGGCGATACGTGGGTCGTGTCGCGTCATCGTCGGGATCCGGTCACTGGTCGGTGGCGAGCACTCGGTCGGCGAGCGCTCCGATGACCGCCGGGTCGTCGTTCACGCAGGAGGTTCGGGCGAACGCGAGTCCGTGGCCGGCGGCTCGACCAGCGGCCTCGATGTCGAGGTCGTAGAGCACCTCCAGGTGGTCGGCCACGAAACCGACGGCGCTCACGACCACGCCGGGGGCCGAACCCTGCTCAGCGATGGAGTCGATCACATCGAGGATGTCCGGTCCGATCCAGGGCTCAGGGGTGCGTCCGGCGCTCTGCCAGGCGATCGACCAATCGCGACCCTCGACCAGATCGAGCCGCGCGGCGACGGCCTCAGCCGTGGCGCGGAGCTCGTCGGGATAGGGATCGCCGCCGTCGATGATGCGCTGGGGGAGCGAGTGGGCGGTGAAGAGCACTTGGGTCCCGTCGGGCATGTCAGCCAGCCGTCGTTCGAGATCGGAGGAGATGAAGTCGATGAACGCGGTCTCGGTGGCCCATGACTCGACGCCGCCGACCGGCACCCCCGCGGGTTCGGCGACGGCTCGAGCTCGGCCGAGGTACTGCCCGATTGAGTACGAGGAGTAGTGGGGGGCGAGCACGAGCCCGACGATCTGCTTGACACCGTCGCCGATGAGCGACTCGGTCGCCTCCTCGATCTTCGGGTCGGCGTGTTTCAGACCGAGCTTCACGCGATGGGTGCCCGGTGACCGTTCGTCGAGGGCGGTCTGCATTGCGTCGCGCTGGGCCTCGGTGAGACGGGCGAGCGGCGAGATACCGCCGATCGCCTCGTAGCGGGCGACGAGATCGGCGAGGGCCTCCGGGGTGGGCGGCCGACCTCGTCGGATGTCGGTGTAGTAGGCCTCGATCTCCTCCGGATGACGCGGAGTGCCGTAGGCCATCAGCAGGACAGCGGTGTCTCGACTCACGACGAGATCGTCCCATCACCGGCGCTGACCGGTCCATCGCTGCCTTGGTGGACGCGGTCGACGACGGCGGCGAGCACCTCGGGATCGGAGTCGGGGAGGACGCCGTGACCGAGGTTGAAGATGTGCCCCGGGTGTCCACCGTTGTCATCGAGGACCGCCTGGGCTCCGGCGAGGGCGACCTCGCGACCGGCGAGCACGAGGGCGGGGTCGAGGTTCCCCTGCACCACCGTGTCGGACCCGAGACGTCGGCGGGCATCGGCGATCCCGGTCCTCCAGTCGAGGCCGATCACCCGGGGTCCGCAGGCCGCCATGTCCTCCAAGAGGTGATCGCAGCCGATGCCGAAGTGGATGCCCGGGGAGTCCGGGTGACGTTCGGCGAGGCGCTCGAAGACCGAGGTCGAATGAGGGGCGACGAATCGCCGATAGTCCACCGCCGAGAGCGCTCCGGCCCAGGAGTCGAAGAGTTGGAAGGCGCGGGCCCCGTTTGAGAGCTGCACGTCGATGAAGGCCACCGCCGAGTCGGCCAGGCGCGCCATCAGCCGGTGCCAGAGTTCGGGCTCGGAGTGCATGAGGGCCTTCGTGTGGCGCCAGTTGCGACTCGGCGCGCCCTCGATGAGGTAGCTCCCCACGGTGAACGGTGCTCCGGCGAACGCCAGCAGTGGCACGGCGGGGTCGAGTTCGCGGGCGACGATGCGCACCGTCTCGGCGACGTGCTCGACGCGTTCGGGTGTGAGCTCGGGCAGGCGCTCGAGGTCGTCAGCGGAACGGAAGGGCTGCTCGGCCACGGGACCGGTGCCCGGGGCGACGTCGATCCCGAAGCCGACCGCATGGGCGGGCACGACGATGTCGGAGTAGAGCACCGCGGCGTCGACACCGTAACGATGCACTGGTTGCAGGGTGATGGCAGCGGCGTCGTCAGGGCGCGCGATCGCGTCCAGGATCGAGCCTGGGCCCCGCACCGCCCGATACTCGGGCAGATGTCGGCCGGCCTGGCGCATGAACCACACCGGGGTGTGCCGCGGCGACCGTCCGAGCGCCGCGTCGAGGAACGGGACGCTCCCGGAGTCGTGTGCTGCGGGCTCTGTCATGGGGAAGGTGGACGATACCCCTGCCGGTAGAGTTGACGGACCCCTGAAACGGGTGGTGACCCGATGGTCCTGGCCCGACACCCCTGAAGATGACAGCACGACACCCCGATCTTCCAGAGGAACAGGCGTTCATCGACCACGCCTACGAGTGCCTCGAGAGCTCGCGGCAGGCCGCATGGAGGCTCCGCGACCTCAACGAGGCCGATCTGGGCGGGACCTTCCAGGCCCGGTTCGAGCGGAACGCCTTCGACGAGGCGCTGGTCAAGCGGCTCACCGACCTCGATCTCGGCGACTCGGCCCTCGTGTTCGGTCGAATCGACCGGGTCGACGAGAGCGGCGACGATGACGGGACCGGCGTGGAGAGTTTCCGCATCGGTCGGCTCGCCGTCGCCGACGACCAGAGCGAGCCGGTGGTGATCGACTGGCGGGCCCCGGTGGCCGAACCCTTCTACCGCGCCACCGGTCGTGAACCGATGGGCCTCCTGCGTCGTCGTCACTTCGCGGTCGAGGGCCGCACCCTGCTCGGTCTCGAGGACGAGCTCTTCGGAGAGGGGCATCTCGGTCTCGGAGACGACGAGGGTCTCTCCCCGAGCGGCCCCAGCCTTCGTGGCTACTCCACCCTCATCGCCTCCCTCGAGCGTGGCCGAACCGGCGCCCTCGGCGACATCGTCGCGACCATCCAGGCCGAACAGGACGAGATCATCCGCTCGCCCCAGGCCGGTGTGCTCGTGGTGCAGGGTGGGCCGGGAACCGGGAAGACCGTCGTCGCCCTGCACCGCGCCGCGTATCTCCTCTACACCCACCGCTTCCCGCTTGAGGACCAGGGCGTCCTGGTGATCGGGCCGAACCGCGTCTTCCTCCGCTACATCGAGCGGGTGCTGCCCTCGCTCGGCGAGGCCGGGGTGGAACAGGTGGTGCTCGCCGATCTCGTGCCCGGGGTCGCCGTCTCACACCGCGAGAACCCCGAGGTGGCGGCCGTCAAGGGTGACGTCCGGATGACGCGGATGATCGATCGCGCCGTCGACGACCGGGAGCGCCCGCTGCGCGAGGACCTCGTCGTGCCGTTCCGCTCGGGTTATCTGCGCCTCACGGTCGAGGACTCGCGGCGGATCGTTCGACAGGCGCGTCGACGCAACCGACGGCACAACGCCAGCCGTCGCATCGTCGAGAACGAGATGTGGGAGACGATGGCGGCCGGATGGCGGGCCGGCGATGCCGAGCCCAGCGAGGTCCGCGAGGCCGTTCGGCGACTGCCCGAGGTGCGCGAGGCGCTCGAGCGGATGTGGCCGGTGCTGACCCCAGCCCAACTGGTGCACGACCTGCTCGGGTCGAAGGCGCTCCTCCGGTCGGCGTTGACGACGACGGTGACCGACAGCGAGGTCGACACCCTCGTCGGACTGCTGCACCGCTCGCGGTCGGCATCCCCGGATGACATCCCGTGGACCGAGGCCGACATCCCGCTTCTCGACGATGCCCGCGAGGTCCTCGGGCCGGTTCCCCACCGAGGGGAGATCGACCCGGCCGACGAGATCCGGACGTATGGCCACATCGTCGTCGACGAGGTGCAGGACCTCACGCCGATGGCTCTCCGGATGGTGACCCGTC
>Ga0181588_10002348_pt1 | contig 16367 bp, 16 predicted proteins | sample 071ome_26_FD_148607 | JGI IMG/M metagenome (GOLD analysis project Ga0181588, IMG submission 148607) | Coastal salt marsh microbial communities from the Groves Creek Marsh, Skidaway Island, Georgia - 071409BT metaG (spades assembly) | ecosystem: Environmental > Aquatic > Marine > Intertidal zone...
AGGGAGAGCAGGCCGAGGCCCGTGAAACCCAGGATCATTTCGACGCTCAGAACCGACGAAAGCGATAGTTCCTCGCCTCGGGCAAAGATCTCATCCAGGCCGCTACCCACAAGCGTGAAGACCAAGGAGCCGGGGATAATCCCAACGAAGGTGCCGATCACGAAGATCGGCAAACGCACGTTCAGGAACGCGGGCACCAGGTTGACCAGAAAGAACGGAAAAACCGGCACCAATCTCAGAAACAACAAATAACTCAGCGCGTTCTTCTGAAACCCTTCGCGCATCCGGTCGATCGCGGAGCCGGCCCGGCCTCTCAAGATATCGCTAAACGCGGTTCGCGCGGCCAGGAACAGCAAGGTCGCGCCGATGGTCGCGCCGATAACCGAAAAAGTGACGCCCGCCGCGGCGCCGAACAGAAACCCTCCACTTACGGTCAACAGAGCCCCGCCGGGAACCGATAGCGCGGTGCTGGCCGCGTAAACCCCGCAAAAAAGAAGCGCCGCCAGGAAATATCGGTCCCCGACGAACGCCACAAGGGCGTCACGGTGATCCCGCAACGCGCTCAACGAAAAATAAGCGTCAAGGCCGGTGGCAAACACCAACCCCAGCCCCGCGACCAATATGATCAGCGGAGCGAACCTCTTCAAAGTTCGCAATTCGGTTGCCTCTTCCTTTTACCGGCCGGCGGCACCATCGACCGCGTTTCCATCCGGTGTTTTGGCTCATTTACACGAAATCACCGCATCAAAGCTACGTGAAGCCGTGTTTTGGATCATCTACCCTTCACCCGCCGACGTTTCCCGCCTCCATGGATTTACTCGCCATCGTGTTTCCACGATCATTGGCAACCGGACGGGAATTCTCATTGGCCCCTTCGGACCGTCGGCATATTCTTGCCTCCATGGTTACGCAGGCCGGGGAGACCATCCGATGAACGAAATGAGCCAACGATCCGTCAGCCCACGCGATCTTAGGATCGCTCCCGACGCGCGGCGCCTCACCGAAGCCGAGAAAGAACAATTCGCGCGGGACGGCTATATCAAAAACCTGCCGGTATTCGCGTCGTCATCGGCGGCGGACTTGCAGGCCATGTTTCATGAATTCGCCGCTCGCCTGCCCGACGGCATCAATATCAGCCGCATCAATAACTGGCACAAATTCAGTCGCAAGTTCTATGATTTGTGCCGCACTCCAGCGATCCTGGACTACGTGGAAGACGTATTGGGCCCGTCCTTTTTCCAATGGGGCGGGCAGTTCTTCGTTAAATATCCCAAGGACGGCTCCGAGGTTCCGTGGCACCAGGACGCTCAGTATTGGCCACTGACGCCGCGTCGCACGGTGACCGTCTGGCTCGCGTTTTTCGACACCGACCAAGACAACGCCGCGATGCAGGTGGTCAAGGGCACCCATCGCCAGGGAGAGTTCGAGCACGTCACCAATGACGCGCCGCATTTGGTGCTGGACCAAGAGGTTGGCGAGAATCAGTTCAACACCGACGACATTGTCACCCTGGACCTCAAGGCCGGCGAGATTTCACTGCACGACGACGGATTGCTGCATGGCTCCGGCGCGAATAACTCGGATCGCATGCGCGCCGGACTAACCATGCGGTTTTGCCCGATGGACGTAAAATGCGATTTATCGGTCTGGCCGGGTTTCGAAGCTTATGTGGCCCGCGGCGAGGACACCTTGAAGCTAAACCCGACCGGGGTCATACCAACCCGCGAAGACTATCCGATCCGCCGGTTTCAACATTCCTCGGAGTTCGAGGCCGGATAGCCATCGACCTCGCCCAACGCACGGGGCCTCAGTAGAGTTTCGTGCGATAGCTCTCATCAATGCCCCGATCGGCCTCGGCGGCATCCCCGGCGCCGATCTGGTCGGTAATGATCTTGCCGAGGGTCGGGAAGCTCTTTCGTTCTATCTTGTGATCCTCGGCCCATAGCTTGGAGCGAATCAGCGCCTTGGCGCAATGCAGATAGGCTTCCTTAACGTCAACCACCATGGCCGAACGCGGCGCCTTCTCATTGACCAACATCTCCGCGAGAATATCAGCGTCGGTAACGATCCGGGCGGTACCATTTACGCGAAGAGTTTCATTCATGCCCGGCACCAGGAAAATCAGCCCCACACCCGGGTTATCCAGGAGATTGAGCAGTGTATCGGTCCGGTTGTTTCCGGGCCGGTCCGGTATCACCAGGGTGTTCTCGTCCTTGACCAGCACGAAGCCCGGCGCGTCCCCCTTGGGCGACACATCCCCCAGCCCGTCCGCGCCTTGAGTCCCGATCACCAGAAACGGTGAAAGCGCGATGAAGGCGCGGCAATGCTTGTCGATATGATCAATTTGCTTGAGCACCGCGCGTTCGCTCGGCGCGCCGTAGTGATCGCGCAGGCTCTCGGCATCGGTGATTTCCTGGATGGCATCCATGGTGAAGCTCCCTCGGGCTAGTCGAACCACGCAATCATAACGCAAGCCGGCCTAGGCGTCCCGAAGTCAACAATCCGCCGAACACACCCACCCACGTATCGGATTACTTCGCAAGATCGCGGGAAGCGGTTGAAATTATCCGGCGCGCGTCGCACTGTCGGTTACCCTATCTAGAGTGATCGGACCCAGACATGAGCACCGAATACGGGGCGGCCGTCCCCTGGCAGGAGGATCTGTTCGCCCTGCTGCGCGAGAATGACGTCAATCTGTTCTGCTATGTGCCGGATGGCGGTCACAAAACCCTGATCAACCGCTCCATCGAGGACCCGGACGTGGTCTCGGTGCCGTTGACCACCGAGGAAGAAGGCGTGGCGATGTGCGCCGGCGCTCATCTCGGCGGCAAGAAGGCGGTCCTGCTGATGCAATCCAGCGGCGTCGGGAACTGCGTGAATATGTTCGCGCTGGTTAAGGGTGGCCAGTTTCCCTTCGTTACCCTGGTCACCATGCGGGGCGAGTTCGGAGAGATGAACCCCTGGCAGGTCCCGATGGGCACGGCGGTCCAACCCGTGGTCGAGGCCATGGGCATGCATTGCCTGCGCGCCGAAAGCCCGGAGGAAGTGGTGCCGACGGTCCAGGCGGCCTTCAGCATGGCCTACAAATCCAACCAGGGCGTTGCCGTCCTGCTGACCCAAAAGCTGATCGGCGCCAAGGCGTTTTGAGCGGCACGGAACGAACGGAACCCGAGACATGAGCGAAGACAGACCTCTCGACCGCAAGGTGGCCGTTCCGGCTATCGTCGGAGACCCATCGGACCTGCTGATCGTTTGCGGCCTCGCCGGTGCCTCCAAGGACATCGCGCATCTGACCAATGACGGTGACAATATCTTCACCATGGCCGGTGCCATGGGCGGCGCGACCGCCATGGGCCTCGGCCTCGCCTTGTCGCGCCCCGACAAGCGGGTCTTGGTGGTGACCGGCGATGGCGAGTTGCTGATGAATGTCGGCACGCTGGCAACGGTCGGCATCATGAAGCCGTCCAATCTCTCGATCCTCTGCGTCGACAACGGCCACTACGGCGAGACCGGCTACCAGGAGAGCCACACCCAGCGGGGTGTCGATCTCGAAACCATCGCCCAGGGCTCGGCGATCCCGGTCACGCGAACCGTCACCACCGAGGACCAGATCGAGGAAGCGGCCCAAATCCTCCGCAACTCCAATTCCTCCAGCTTTGTTCTGCTTCGGGTGAGCACCGAACCACCGCCGGCGGTCAAGCGCTCCATGGATGCCAGCGAGCGCAAATCCGCTTTCCGCAAGGCCTTGCTCGGCACGGCTTGAAAATGGATTGGCGCGTAGACGCCCTATTGTCGACAAGACCCTTCGAGACGACACTTCGTGTCTCCTCAGAGTGAGTTGCCTAGTTTAACCAACTCTCACCCTGAGGAGCCACGCTCGCGTGGCGTCTCGAAGGGTCCTGGCTGAAACATCGCTCCGGTAAGTTCCGATCATGATCACAACAGGTTCAAACACCGACAAGGCACATCTCGGCTTTCCCGAAGCGAGGGAACTGGCCGAGGACGTGTTCCGCGCCAATGGTTGCTCCGAGCCGGTGGCGAAGGTTCTGGCCGACGTAATCCTGCTCTGCGAGCGTGACGGGCCGGCGAGCCACGGGTTCTTTTCCATGTACAATTATATGTTCGGCCTGCGCGGCGGACATGTGAACGGGCATGGCGAGCCACGATTGGAGCGAGTTCGCCCCGGTGTCCTGCGCGTCGATGGCGACAACGGCTATGGCCAAGTCGCGATGCGCCGATTTCGCGATGATCTCATCCAGGCCTCCCGGGAGGCAGGCATCGCAACCATGGCGCTACGCAACGCCCACAACATCGGCCCCTTGCGCCATGATCTGGAACCCTTGGCGGAAGCGGGCTTGGTGGCGTTCACCAGCGTGGTCTCCCGCCCGCACATGACACCCCATGGCGGGACGAAGAAACTATTCGGCACCGATCCCATCGCGTTTGCTTGCCCGCGTCGGGACGCGGAGCCCATTGTCTGGGATATGGCAACAAGCGCGGTCAGCCTGATGGAGATTCGTGTCGCGGCGGAAACCGGCGAGCCTATCCCCCCCAACGCGGCGGTCGACAAGCACGGCAATCCCACCACCGATTCCCGCGCCGCCGCCGATGGCGGAATGCTGCTGCCCTTCGCCGGTCACAAGGGCTCGGCCATCGCCTTCATGGTGGAAATCATGGCCGCCGGCCTCACCGGCGGTCGCTTCGCCTTCGAGGACGCGGACCCCGACGCCCCGGGTTTCGCGGGCGCCAATCGTGGCCAGATCATCATCGCCATGGATCCGGAGGTTCTGCACGGCCCCGGCTTCACCGAACGCGTAGCGGCGTTCCTCGAAGCCTATACCGACAGCACGCCGGAGCGCGTCCCCGGCGATGGCCGTCTGGCCCGCCGAGCGCGCGCCGAGGCCGAGGGTATTTTCCTCGATCCCGGCTTGCTGGAGACCATGCGCGGCTATTTGTCCGCGTGAGTTAGCGAACCTGAAAGACCAGCTTGCCCTTGAGATGACGCGCCTCGCTGACCCGATGGGCGGCGACCGCTTCGGATAGCGGATAGACCGTCACCTCGGGCACCCGCAGCGCGCCGCTCGCGAGCAGTTCCAGGACCCGCTCCAAATGCGAGCGATCACGTCCCACGGCGGGACGAAGCGAAGCCACATCCTCGCGCGGCGAGGTCGGCGCTTTCGGGCCCGACGCGATGAAGGCGACACGCCCACCCGGCCGTACGACCTCGAAGGAGCGCATCGCCACGTCCTCTCCGGCGGTCTCGAAAACCGCGTCGACGCCCGAGACGACAGTCGTGAAATCGACTGTATTGTAGTCGATGATCTCATCGGCGCCGAGCGCGCGGAGATAATCATGGTTCGACGGGCTGGCCGTGGTGATGACCTTGGCCCCGATATGCTTGGCGATCTGTATCGCCATGCTGGCGACACCCCCGGCCCCGCCCTGGATCAGGATGGTCTCGCCGGATTGCAGCTTGATGGTGTCCTCGATGCTGATCTTGGCGGTAAGACCGGTCAGCGCGATCGCGGCGGCGTCGATATGCGACACCCCCTCCGGCCTACGCGCCAGGATCGAGGATTTGACCGCGACCTTCTCGGCATAGGCGCCTTCCTGGCCGACATCCAGCACACCGAAGACCTGCTCACCCACCGACAGGTCCGCGCCCTCGCCAGCGGCGGCGACCACCCCCGAAAAATCCCGTCCCAGAATATAGGGAAAGGTCTCGATCGGCCCGCCCTCATACCCACCGGCCCGCACCTTCCAGTCGGCGGCGTTCACCGAGGCGGCGTGGATGTCGCACACGACTTGCCCCGGTCCGACGACGGGATCGGGTTGGTCACCGAATTTCAACACCTCGGGGGCGCCTTGCGCCTCCATGAAGATTGCTTTCATGTTTTCCTCGCTTGTTTAACCGCTGGTTACTGGTTTTCAGATTGGTAGCGCCGTGGTCTGCTTGATCGATTCCATGGAGAACCGGGAGGTGACCTCCGCCAACGGCGTGGTTTCCACCAGCCGCTTGTAGAAGTCGTCGAAGCGCTTCATGTCCGACACCATGACCTTCAACAGATAGTCCACCTCGCCCGCCATCCGGTGAAACTCCATGACCTCGGGCATCGAGCGGACCTGCTCGGCGAAGTTGCGCAGCCAATCGCCGGAATGCTCTCCGGTTCGGATCTCCATGAACACGGTCAGGCCGAATCCCATTTGCTCGGCATCCAATACCGCCGTCTGATGCCGGATGATCTGGTCGGCCCGCAGCTTATTGATCCGCTTCCAGCACGGCGAAGCGGACAGCCCAACACGCCGCGCCACGTCGCTGACCGACAGACTGCTATCCTCCTGCAGTACCCGCAGGATCCGAAGGTCCGTATCATCCATTCCACGATTCCAGTCGATCCGGAAAAAATATCAAACTCCTACACCCTTTAAAGACAAAACCATTCTATTTTTCAATACCCATTGCGGAAACAGGAATAATTTTAATATGAAGCTCGTGGAGAAGGTTCTTTCGGCCTTCCATCCCCACAAGGGGATCGCGGCGATTTGAGGGGCAGCTTGCGTCCGCGTTAACAACCGCTAAAGCGCCACGGGGAAGTCTCCCGTGGGCCCATGGTTTTGCTCGCGAGGAGACAATGGTGTCCGCCCGTACTTCGTCCATCTCGACACAAGCACGACCGTGCCCGGTTCCGGGGCGGCGGTCATGAGATACCTTCCGCTTTTCGCCGATCTCGCGGGCCGTCGATGTGTTGTGGTCGGTGGCGGCGAGACCGCCGCCAGAAAACTCCGATTGCTGCTACGCGCCGACGCGCGCCCGGTGGTTCTGGCCGAAACCGTAACCAAGGAAATCGAGGAAGCCGCCGAACAGGGCCTGATTGAAATCAAGGTCCGCGGCTTCCAGCAATGCGATCTGGAAAACACCGCGTTGATCGTCGTCTCCGATATTCCGCGCGCGAATGCCGAGGCAATATCCGCCGCCGCGAAACGAGCCAACGTGCCGATCAACGTGGTCGACAATCCCAGCCTTTCGAGTGTCATTTTCCCAGGCATCGTCGACCGGAATCCCATCCTGGTCGCCATCGGCAGCGCCGGCGCGTCGCCGGTTCTGGTTCGGCGACTACGCGAGCAAATCGAACGCGTTTTGCCGCCCCGGACCGGAGATCTCGCGCGCTTCGCGGGACGCTTTCGCTCGGCGGTCGCCAGCAAGGTCACGGATACCTCCGCGCGACGGGCGTTTTGGGAGCGCGTGATCGACGGCCCGGTCGGCTCATTCGTGCTCGCCGGCAAGGAAGCGCTCGCCAATGAGGCCATGTTGCGCCTGGTCAACAGTCCCAAAGGCCACGCGGCGCCCCGGGGTTCGGTCGCGCTGGTCGGCGCTGGTCCCGGGGCGGCGGACCTGTTGACCTTGCGTGCCTTGAGATTGCTTCAGGACGCGGACATCGTCATCCACGATGCCCTGGTCGGACCGGAAGTGCTGGAGCTCATCCGGCGTGACGCGGATCGGATCGACGTCGGCAAGCGCAAGGGCAATCATCGCTTCGACCAGAACGCGATCAACAATCTCTTGCTCGAGCACGCACTCTCCGGGCGCCGAGTGGTCCGCCTCAAGGGCGGTGACCCGTTTCTGTTCGGACGCGGCGGCGAGGAGCAGGCATTCCTGCTTACTCACGGCATCAACGTCGAGGTTGTGCCTGGTATCAGCGCCGGCCTTGGCGCGGCGGCGTCAACCGGTATCCCTCTGACCCATCGCGATCACGCCTCCGCGGTGACATTCATGACCGGTCATAGGGCCGGCGACGATACCGATATCCGAAGCGATATCGCGCTTGGCGATAGCGATACGACCGTCGTTGTTTACATGGGCCGCGACCAGGCCCGGAAAATCGCCTTACGCGCAATCGAGAAGGGCCGTTCACCTTCCACTCCGGTCGCCGTGGTCGACCGGGCGACGCTAAGCGATGAGCGGGTCTTGCGCGGCACCTTGGGAACCTTGGGTGCGTTGGTGGAAAACGCCGAACTCGCCGGCCCGACACTCCTGATCATCGGCGATGTAGCCGCGCTTCACTCGGTCGGCGCGGATTGCGAACAACCCCGCCGAGCGATTGGCTAACGACAGGAGAAGGCAATGGCGAAGTCATCCCACCGGATCATGACGGCGAACCGGCTATCGGACGGCGTGGTGGTCTATCTCGATGCCCAGGAACGCTGGGTGGAGAGTCTCGCCGCCGCCGATGTCGCCGAGACGGAAGCGGACGCGGATTCCCTAACGATCCGCGCCGAACACGCGGTAACCGCTCGGCTTGTGGTCGGGCCCTATCTGTTCCCCGTCGAACCTGATGAGGCACAAGCGAAGCCCCTCAGTCAGCGCGAGCATATTCGAGCCAAGGGGCCAACGGTCGGCACCGATCTTCCCGTCCCCGAAACCGGAGCATAGACCATGTACGCCTATGACGAATTCGACCACGCCTTCGTGCGCGACCGCGCCAACGAGTTTCGCGAACAGGTCGCGCGGCGCCTGGCCGGAGAGTTGACCGAGGACGAGTTCAAGCCGCTGCGGCTGATGAACGGGCTCTACCTCCAGCTTCACGCCTATATGCTTCGAGTGGCGATCCCGTACGGCACCCTTTCCTCGCGGCAGATGCGGCGGCTCGCCTTTATCGCCGGCCGATGGGATCGCGGCTACGGGCATTTCACCACGCGCCAGAACATCCAGTTCAACTGGCCCAGGCTTGTCGATACGCCCGATATCCTGGACAGTCTCGCCGAGGTCGAGATGCACGCGATCCAGACCTCGGGCAACTGCATCCGCAACGTCACCGCCGACCCGTTCTCCGGCGCGGCCGCCGACGAGATCGAGGATTCTCGTGTCTGGGCGGAGATCATCCGGCAGTGGTCGACCCTGCATCCGGAATTCACCTTCCTGCCCCGGAAATTCAAGATCGCGGTGACCGGCGCCGAGAACGACCGGACGGCGGTGAAGTTCCACGACATCGGGCTGCGCATGCGCCGGAACGCCGAGGGCAAGGCCGGCTTTGAGGTGATTGTCGGCGGTGGCCAGGGCCGCACGCCCATCGTCGGATCCACCATTCGGAAATTTTTACCGAAACAGCAGCTGCTGGCTTATCTGGAAGCGGTTCTGCGCACCTACAATCTCCTTGGCAGGCGCGACAATCTCTACAAGGCGAGGATCAAGATCCTGTTGGCGGAGACCGGCGTCGACGCCTTCACCGAAGCGGTCGAGGCGGAATTCGAGCGTATCCGCGACGGCGCGTTGACGTTACCGGAAGACGAGATTCGCCGGATCGAGGCGCATTTCAGCCCACCGTTTCTCCTCGCCGAACCGCCGGATCCCGCACACATCGAGGCCAAGCATGCGCATCCCGACCTCGCTGCCTGGTGCCGGTCCAACATCTTCGCGCACCGCGTGCCCGGCCACGCGATCGTCACCATATCGCTCAAGCCGCCCGGCGGCATTCCCGGCGACGCGACGACCGAGCAAATGGAAGTAGTGGCCGATCTCGCCGACCGTTATTCGCGCGGTGAGATACGCGTGACCCATGAACAAAACCTGGTCCTCGCCGATGTCCGCGAGGCCGATCTGTTCGCGTTGTGGCGGGAACTCGGACGCGCGGGGCTCGCCACAGCGAATATCGGACTGATCTCGGATATCATAGCCTGCCCCGGACTGGACTACTGCAACCTGGCGAACGCGCGGGCAATCCCGGTGGCGCAACGGATCAGCCGACATTTCTCGGACCCGGCCCTGGTCGAGGAAATCGGCCCCATCACGCTCAATATCTCCGGTTGCATCAATGCCTGTGGTCACCATCACGCCGGTCATATCGGCATTCTCGGCGTCGACAAGCATGGCGAGGAGTTCTACCAGATCACTCTCGGCGGAGCCGCCGATGACGACGCCGCGGTCGGCCGCATCCTCGGCCCTGCCGTGACCTACGACGGCGTCGTCGAGGCCGTCGAATGCGTGATCCAGACCTACCGAGCAATACGCAAGGGTGACGAGCGTTTTATCGACACCGTGCGTCGTACCGGCATCACTCCCTTCAAGGAGGCCCTCTATGGCACTCGTTAAGCACGGTCACGTGGTCGACAACCTTTGGGAAACGTTGGACGGACGCGACCTGGAAACAATTGACGCCACCACGGCGTTGTTGGTTGGTCCGGCGGAACTCAAGGCGCTTGGCGAGCGGCTGAACCGCTTCGGCCGACTTGGCGTAACCGTGGCCCCAGGGGACGATGTTCGAGACCTGCTAGAGCATCCGGAACGCTTGGCGCTGGTGGTCGTGACGTTTCCGAAATTCAATGACGGGCGGGCCTTCTCGCAAGCGCGCCTTGTTCGCGAGACCACGGGTTTCGACGGAGAGATCCGCGCAACGGGTCATATCTTGCGGGACCAACTGACCTTCCTGCGCCGGTCCGGTGTTGATGCAATCGAAGTCCCCGACGAGGACGCCGAATCCTGGGCCAAGGCATGGGATGCCGAGGCAAGGCGTTTCAAGGGCTACTATCAACCGGCGATCGACGATCATTCAAACCGCGCGTCCGCGACGGGTTCCTCGGCGATCCGGCGCTGGGCCGCCCCGGCGACCGTTGCCGCGTTCACCACCGGCGCCATCGCCATCCAAGACGCAAGCTGCGCCGGGGCGTGGGCCTATTGACCGCTTCCGACGAACACGCGGTTCGATCGACTAGGACAGCGCCGGCTCAAGCACCTCGAACAGCCGGTCCACGTCGGCTGTATCATTGAAAAGGTGCGGGCTGACCCGGATCGCACCGCCGCGAAGGCTTACATAAATCCGCTCGGCCCGAAGATGGTCCAGTAACCCATCGGGAAGCGGCCCCTTGGCTCGCAAACCGATGAAATGGCCGACGCGTCGTTCGCGCGGCGGGACGACGAGACCCATCGCCTCCGCCCGATCGGCGATACGGTCGGTCAGAACGCGAAGGCTCTCCTGAATCTCTCCCGGCCCCCATTCGGTGACCTGTTCCAGACCGGCCTTGCTCATAGGCAGGAGGATCATGCTGTCGGCGGGTCCCATGTCATAGCGGCGAGCGCCGGCCGCGTAGATGTCGGAATAGCCGGGGGTATATTCCATCGAGGGCATGTCTCCGCGACCCTGGTGATTATCCTCGACCGGCACGCCGTCGCGGTATTCCGGCGCGACATAGGTGAAGGCCATCAGATCCGGACAGAGCTGCCACTTGTAAGCCGACGCGGTCATGAAGGCCGGTTGAATGACCGATACGTCCGTCCTCATGGCGCCGACCGTCTGTGTCGCGTCGACAACGAGCGGAATATCCCGGTCACGGCACACCGGCCCGATCCGCTCAAGGTCAACCAGGGAGCCGTCGGTCCAATGGCAATTCGGCAGGCTTACCAGGCCGGTCGCTGGTCCGATCGCCTCCAGAACAGCCGAGGTCCAATCAAAATCATCCGGTCGGGCCACCACCCGCAAGCGCCCACCGTCGCGTTCCGCCACATTGCGCCACGCGTAGTAGTTTGAGGGAAACTGGCCTTCCAGCAGCACAATCTCCTGGCCCTCGCGGACAGAAAGATTGCGCGCGGCCGCCGCGATGCCGAAGCTGGTCGAGCCGGTGATCGCCACGCCTTCCCCATCCGCCCCGATCAGGCCGGCGAACAACGAGCGGCAGGCCTCTTTTTCCTGACCGACATTCACGCGATCCGGGCTCCAGGGATGAAACTTGCGGTCCACGCCGCGTCGGCCCGCCTCCGCGCCGGCGATAAGGCACGGGGTCTGCGCCGCGCAATTCATGTAGGTGATCCCCTCGGGGATATCGAACAGGTGCTTTTGACTTCCGAGCGGCATGGCGGGCTCCGGTCCTCGAGATGAAGGCAAGCGGCTACTACAAGGCCTCGCCGAGCGCGTGTCCACCTTGGATCGCCGCCAGAAGATTGCGCGGCGAGCGGCAGTCGCCGATCAAATGCGTTGTTATCCCATCCAGAGTAGGCGCCAAGTCATCGCGGGCAAAGCGCGGGGTCGCGTAAACCACGAGGTCGACATCCTCAACTACCTCTTCGCGCCCACTAAAGACATTGGCGAGCCTCAGCCGACGGTCGGTGAACGAGCGGGTTTCCAGAGATGGGCGTATCTCCACGCCTGCATCGTACAACCTTCGATATACGCCGATGGCGCTGCAATGATTCACCCCACCGGCGATCCTCGGGCGCGAGCTGATCAGGACAACCCGCTCAAATCCCTGGGCGAGCAAATCCGTGACGCCATAGGTGGCGGGGCCATGATCCTCATCGACCAGCACCACCGTGCCGCCCCTCGGCGCGGCGTCTCCCCGGGCGACATAGTCGCGCGCCGATAGGACCGCCGGCCCGGCCTCTAGCCCGGCGGGAAGGCGTTGAGCCGACCCCGTCGCCAGCACCACCACATCGGCATCGAAACGGCGGACCGCTTCTTCATCGGCGCGGCGATTGAAGACGTATTCGACGCCGTATCGCTCTCCCATATGCCGCTGATAGTCGATTATCCGCCCGATTTCCCCACGTCCCGGCAGATCAGCTTCCAAACGCAGGGCGCCGCCGAGGCTATCGGAGGCGCTGAAAACCGTGACACCGTGCCCGCGGGCCGCGGCAACCCAGGCGGCTTCCATGCCCGCCGGCCCGGCGCCGATGACCAACACCCGCCTTGCATGTTCCGCCGCGACCGGCAATCGATGCGCCTCGCCGGCTTGGCCGATAAACGGATTGTGGTGCTCGGCGACCGGCTTGCCGAGATGCACCTCGCCCCATGAGAAGTTGTCGTGAACGCAGGGGCGGATATCTTCCGATCGGCCGATCCTGGCCTTGTCCGCCCAGGCGGCGTCGGTGATCAAGGCGCGGGTCATGCCGACAAGGTCACCATACTCCTCGGCGACGACCCGCTCGGCGAGTTCCGGGGTTCCGATGCGGCCAAGCGCCATCACCGGCACGCCCATGGCGGCGGCGCGCATGCGCTTGTGCAGATCGATGAAATGACCGGGCTTGAAATAGAGGTCCGGGACATGGGTCTCGAGGCTCAGGCTGAAATTTCCCTGCCCATAGGCGAAGTAGTCGAAATCTCCCGTTCGGGCAAGCCGCGCGGTGATACGCTCCGCCTCGTCCGGATCGACGCCCCCCGACACGCCTTCATCGGCCGGCATCTTGATGCCTATGATGAAGTCCGGCCCACAAGTCGCCCGAATCCCGGCGGCGATTTCCCTAGCGAAACGGGTGCGTCCCTCCAGGTCCCCCCCATAGACATCGCTCCGGGTATTCGAGGCGGGCGAGAGGAACTGCATGATCAGATAGCCGTGGGCGCCGTGCAGTTCGACACCATCGAAACCGCGCTCCGCCAACCGCCGCGCCGTGGCGATATAGGCCTCGACGACTCGCCGCGCCTCGGCGGTGGACATCACATGCGGCACCGTCCAACTGTAGGGATCCGGCAGGTCGGAAACCCCGATGGGAGCCTTTGTCGGATGCCAGAGCTGTTGGCGTCCCGGATGCCAGAGTTGCCCGACCAAGAGCGCGCCCTCGCCCTGGACATCCCGGGCGATCGCCTCGAAGGCCGCGTCGTTGGTATCATCGAAACCGGTAACGGTGGAGGATTGCGCGATCGCCTCGGGGTCGACGGCGATGATCTCGGTAATCAGCATGGCCGCGCCGCCCTTGGCCCGCTCGATCAGAAAATTCCGCCAAGCCTCGGTGATCCGGTTGTCGCGGGCGAAGTTCGTCACCGTCGCGCAGAGACAGACACGGTTGCGCAACCGCCGCCCCGCGATCTCGATCTCGGAGAAAAGTGACGGAAAAGGCGAGGCCGACATGGGCGAATGTCCAATCAAGAGGGCGGGCGGCAGACAGTGTACCAGTGCCCGAACCCCGGGGTCATCGCCAGAATGATGGGTAACGCCAGGCTAGCCTCGCCGCGCCGGATGCACGGGATGATCCTTCACCCGGAACAGGTACCGTCGCGCGACCTATCCGTAGCCTTGGAAGACGAAACCGCCATTTTCCCTTAGCACCCGCTCTCGATGCTCCCGATAAACACGCGGGAGCTTGTACCAGGGAATGCCAGGATCATCATGATGCACCACGTGCAGATTGTTGTTCAGGAACAAAAGCGAGAATATCCCGGCCTTCTCGACCACGGCGGTTCGCTTCGCGATTTGGTCTCGCGGACGATGCTCCGTAAAGGATCTGAGCAGGAGCAACGCCGTTCCCGGGTAAACAAAGCACATCAGATAGAGCCAGATCGGCATCTCCGCCACCAGGACCAGCCATCCCAGGACCGGCGCAATCGCAATCAGATGGATAGCCCAGTCCTTGATCGCGAGACTGTCACCGCGCCCAAGCAACCACGCTTGCCGCCAAAGAAACGGCGGAACAACAAGAATCGGCCCAAGCATCATCCTCCCGGCGAGCGTGTTGTTGAATAGCAGTAAGCCGCGCCGCGGCCCGTTCATCCGTCGCCAATCCGCTTCCACCACGTAGAATGACTCGGGATCATCCAACGGATCCGTCAGTGCGTTGTTTTCATGATGCCGCCCGTGTTCACGCTCGAATAGCCGATAGGGCAGCCAAAGAAGCAGGGACGGGCCGGCGATGGCGGTGTTGCAGCGCCGGCTCGGCGTCGGATGACCGTGGGTTGCCTCGTGCTGCAAACTCGCATGCCAGCCGACGACAAGACCTCCCAGGATAAACGTTAGCCAAACCGGGATCGCACCGTGCACCATCGTCAGCGCCAGCCACGCGGCATGGATCACGACCACGAGCCCGATGGTCGGCCATTCGATTGCCTCGGGCCGAAAGCGCGTTGTTGGCGCCGTCATGCGCGGCGAATGACCTGGGGTTGTCGTTCTTCGTTCCATGCTCGGAAGTCACCACCGAACGCGGGTCCCATCAACGAGGGATTGCGCATGAAACGAGCATTGTGTAACACAATTGAGTTTCATTGCCGATTATCGCGAAAATGGTGATTTTCCACATCATCGTTTAGGAGGCGCACTTGGACCGAAGGGACACCGTCGTTGCTTTTCGTGCTCGATTGAGCGAGGCCATGGATCGGGCGGGGGTCAATCGCTCGACACTTGCCGCCAAGGTGGGCATCGATCGGTCGACGCTTTCACAATTGCTGTCAATCGAGAACGACCGACTGCCACGCGCCGACACCGTTGCCGCCATCGCCTCGACGCTTCAGGTCAGCTTGGATTGGCTGCTCGGCCTCACCCACGAGGAACGGCTCGGCGCGAACATCCTGGAGAAATCCCTCCAGATCCAACCACGCTCGCCGGTGGATGAGGACTTGATGCGCTGGCATGGCGAGGCGACGGGTTACAAGATTCGCTACGTGCCGCAAAGCCTACCGGACCAGGTTAAGACCCAGGCCCTGATCGCGTTTGAGTACGGCGCGCTGCATGACGTTGACCGGGATCAAGCCCGGACCAGACAAGCGGACCGCCTCACCTATAGCCGTTTGCCGGAGACCGATATCGAGATCTGCATGCCGATACAGGCGCTCCACTCACTAGCGCGCGGCGAGGACATCTGGTCCGGCCTCGCCCTGGACGCGCGTGTCGAACAGTTGCAAGAGATCGCCGCGCAAACCGAGGAGCTCTATCCGAGCATGCGATGGTTTCTCTATGACGGCTTGTCGCACTATTCGGCGCCGGTCACGATTTTCGGTCCCCAGCGCGCCGCGCTCTATATCGGAGGCATGTATTTCGTGTTCAACACAACCGACCATATCCGGGTTCTCACCAAGCATTTCGACGGTCTGATCCGCGTCGCCCAAGTCCAGCCACACGAAATCAGCGGCCATGTTCTTGGCCTGCTGGAAGAAATCACCGCCCCTGACGCGAGGGCCGCCCAATGATCGCCGCCCTCCCCATGTACGACCTGCCCGAGGCGCGTGACGCGACGGATGCATGGTGGTCGGTCCTTGGCCGATCCCTGCGCAACGCCGGTCTAGCGGAAACGCCGGAAGATCTGACGCGCACCTCGAACGTCACCGATAGTTGGACAATGCCCGGCCTTCTATTCACCCAGATCTGCGGCTATCCGTTCCCCCATGACTGGTCCGACAAGCTACGCTTGATAGCCACACCTCGCTATGACGCCGAGGGATGCGCGACGACAAGCTATCGCAGCGCGTTCATCGTGGCCGAGACCAGCAAGGCAAGCTCGCTGGAAGACTTGCGCGGCCTGCGTATCGCCTTCAACGCCAGGCATTCCCAGACCGGCTTTAATGCCCCGCGAGCCTCGATCGCGCCGCTGGCGCGCAACGGTTCGTTCTTCGGCGAGGCCAAGCAAAGCGGCGGTCATCGCCAAAGCATGGCGATGGTTCGCGCGGGCGAGGCCGATG